>Ga0114956_1001885_pt1 | contig 16600 bp, 11 predicted proteins | sample MaitaG_FD_87304 | JGI IMG/M metagenome (GOLD analysis project Ga0114956, IMG submission 87304) | Marine algal microbial communities from Maine, USA - Maine_Asex2 metaG | ecosystem: Host-associated > Algae > Red algae > Unclassified | place: Maine, USA | collected 2015-01-05 | reverse complement strand
CCTTCACCGCCTTTACCTTCTCGACGTCGGTCGAAAATTTCCCCACTCGAACTACCCAAACATCATCCAACGAAACGCGCCTTGAACGCTGAACTCAAACAATCCGAGTCTCCCAAGCGGAAGTCCCTAACGAAGGTCACGTTCGCCTTGGCCGACCAAGCGTTCGTCAGCCTCAACAGCTTCGTTACGATGATGGTCGTCGCGAAATATTGCTCGCCCGGGGATCTCAACGTCTACGTGTTGGCGTGGTCGATCCTCTGCTTCTTTCGCGTCATTCAGGAACGGATGTTAGCGGCACCTTACGTTGTATTCGCACATCAACCTAACCGTGAAAACTCGGCGTTCCTCGGCAGCAGCCTGATTCAGCAAGGTTGGTTCTCACTCGTCAGTAGTCTGATTTTCATTGGACTGGCGGTTCTATTCAATTTCGTTCCCGGCCCAGAGGGTCTGAGCGTCTGCTTCGCCGCGATCGCAGGAGCGTTACCACCGATTCTGATGAGAGATCATTTACGAGCCGTCAGTTGCACGCATTTTCGTTACGAGGCCGCTGCGCTTCTCAGCGGCGTTGCGCTGATCTTACAATTCTTAATAATGTACGTTTGTTTCCGCTATGAAGCACTGACCGCCAGCGCCGTTTTCGTTGCGATGGGAATCGCCAGCCTAATACCTGCCTTGGTCTGGTTGTTCCTCAAAACAGAACCCTTCAAGATCGTACGGGAACAATTGAGCAGCGATTGGCAAGCTTGCTATCGATATTCAAGCTGGTTGGTCGCCGCACGATTCTTCCCCAGCATCGTGAACAGTTTGCTGCCTTGGCTGGTGCTGTGGATGGTTAGTGAAAATGCATCGGGAATCTGGGGCAGCTGCATGACGCTGGCGAACGTTTCGATGATGTTTGTCATTGGCTGCAACAACCTGTTTCAACCCAAAGCCGTGTTGGCGCTTCAAACACAAGGTAAATCCGCGATGCAGCATGTATTAGGATTGTCTGCGGTTGTGTTCAGTATCGCGCTAACGTTTGTCTGCTTGATTTACTTCTTCGCGGGTGAACAAATATTGGCGTTGGCATTCAAACCAGCTTTGGCTCCTTATGGAAACGTCGTCACGATACTCAGTATTCATGTCTTAATTTGCAGTCTTTCGATCGTCGCTGGAAATGGCCTAGCGGCACTCGAAAAATCACGCGGAATCTTCGTCGGCGAACTTTTCTGGAGCATCGTTACGCTGGTAGCGGCCGCGCTGCTGATGCCTGACTACGGATTGACCGGAGCCGCGATCGCGATTTGCCTTGGCAGCACCGTAGCGTCCTTGATCGAAGGTGGTTGGTTAGTCTATTGGCTCAAATCTGAAACTTACGTTGTTCGGGAGGGCGTCGCATGAGTGCCTACGACATTGTTGAAGATTTCGAAGAAACAGACAACAGGGAAATTTTCCTGGACGATATTGCCTATCAAGACACGCCAACGTTGAAACCGTTGACGTTGCTGTTTTTTGTGCTGATGATTGGTGCCGCATTTTTTCTGGTCGATCACAGCTTCAACGCCAGCACGTACTTCCGCAAAGTCCACGCTCTTGAAACAGAGGCTAACCGAACGGCCGATCGGATCGAAGCGGTTAATCTCGTTTCAACTCCGATGCGTTTGCTGTTGGGCGGGCTGGGAGTTTGGTGTCTCTTCAATGCCCCAAGAAATAATTTAAGGTGGGGGGGAATGATCTTATTTTCGTTTCTCCTCTACATGTCCTTTCTGGCGATCAGCCTTACCTGGTCCGTCAATCCGCGCGTTACGATCCAAAAGTTAATTGTCTTTTCCATGATGTCCATTGCCGCGTTCGGGCTCGCGCGGCGACTGTCTCTGCAAGATCTGGCCAAAGTGTTCTCGATCGTTTGTCTCTTTTATATATTTGGCGGACTGGCGATTGAAATTTTCTTAGGCAACTTCAGGCCCCATCTGGCCGACTATCGATTTGTAGGGACCGCACACCCCAATTCGTTGGCCGCCTACGGAACCGTTTGCTGCTTGGCCGCGCCGGTGTTCACTAAACGCGGGGCATCGGTCAGCTATCTCACGATCGCGATGGTCGTGATAGGAATTATGGTATTGCTGGCGACTAAATCGCGAACCACTTTGGCAGGCCTGATTTTCGCGGTGCTTGCGACACGTTTCATCACTTTCAAACCTAACAACAGGATCTTCGGCGTATCGTTTATGTTGCTGATATTTGTCGCGGTGGGCATGTTCCTTTCAGTCGCACGCAACAGCACGTTGAACTCGATGGGCGACGCGATGGCGATGGGACGTACTGAAGACGTGGGGTCTCTAACGGGTCGATTACCGTTATGGGAAGAACTGATGGTTGCGATTGAAAAAAGACCTGTCTTCGGCCACGGCTATCTTGCCTTTTGGGAGAAGGATCGAATCGAGCACCTCTACGACCTTTTGGGTTGGGAGATTCCTCACGGTCACAATATGTACTTAGATCTTCTGATTGACGGTGGAGTCGTTGGGCTGAGCCTGTTTCTATTTTATCTTTTAGTATCCCTTTCGGTTTCGTTCAGCCGTTATCTGAAGCACCGCGACATTGGCGTTGCGTTCGTGTTTGGCATGTTGCTGTTCGCGCTGGTTCACGGCACGGGCGAATCTTTGTTCAAGCTACCGACCTTTTTGCTGTTCATTATCGTTACGTCGACGTTAAGGCTGGGTGCATTGCCACGCGGGCCCATCAGAGTATTGGCAACGCAGCCATCTCCAAATCAGAATCTCAACACGGCAGCCAGCGACTCCGGCGAAAACCCGTAAGTCGATTGCTCTTGTTCGAATAGAGCTTTTGATCCACTTCCGTAAGCAAATCCGTTCAGCCGCGCCGCAGCGGTAGAATTGACGAAATCATGGAAGTCGGGATAGTACGCTTTGAATTGCTTCATGACGGCATCGTGCCGCTGCAAAACGTATTTCTGGTGGTAGTCTTCGGCGTTGAAGAAAGTTTCCAAGGGCAAAATCTCTGTGGTAAGCTCGCGTTGGTATCTCTCAACCAAAGGTTCAACAGATTGATCGATTATCGCCAGTTGCTGATCATCGGCAAACCAAATCGCTGATTTGTACTGGCTACTCCGCGCCGCCCCAACCGGGTTATGCGAAGTCCAAACAAGATCTACGACAGCAGCGAAATCAATTTCCTCAGGAGCAAAATCAATTTGTATGGCCTCGGTGTGGTTGCCAAGGCTATGATAGGTCGGGTTCATCTTCCTTCCGCCGGTATAACCAACGCGTGTCCGATAAACACCTTTGACGGTCCCAAACTGGGCGTCGGGTCCCCAAAATCAGCCCAGCGCGAATGTCGCCGTTTGGAGGTTCTCGGGCACGGTCAAATCAATCGGTGGAACGGCTGCCAACTCAGTCGTTTGTCTATTTGTCATAATTTTTCGTCCAATTATTCATTCGCCTATTCGTCCCAAAACACTCCCGTGATCACGTTGTATCACCTATGATACCGCAGTTTGGCGGTTTTCAAAACGATCAACGTCGAACTCGATAAAACGTTCAACTTCAAGCTCGATCAATCATGCTGATCTTTTGGTGACCAATGGGACTTCGATTCAAACGATGGTCAAACCTGTTCTACGTGAATTGCTATGCGGCAGAGTGGCGCAGGACTTGCATCATTGCATGGCCGAGTCAATTCGGTCCCTATGCGATGTAGGAAGGATTTCTAATCCCTCAACACGCAACCGGCAAAATAATACTCCATCCCACCGTGGGTAGAAAAGATGATTGCCCGGACTTAAAACCAAAAACAAACCATTTCACAAACCATTTCACAAACCATTTTAGGCGAATTTTAATTCATGACGTTCTGTGTAGGCATTCAAGTTAAAGAGGGTGTTGTTGCGCTGGCCGATACCCGCATCGTACGTGGCAGCGAGCAACTGAATAAGAATAAATTAGCCCCGCTGGACCATTCCAACGACGCACTATGTACGATGACCAGCGGCCTTCGCTCGGTCCGTGATAAGACGCTGACGTACCTCAATGAGGTACTAGAACAGAAAACCGAACCATACGACCGTCTGTACAAGTTGGTCAATGAGTTTTCGACGCAGCTACGTCGTGTGAAAAAGGAAGACGAACCTTCGTTGGCATCCAGCAATTATCGGTTCAACATGAACGCGGTGATCTGCGGATGCATGTCGGGAGATCATTATCCGAAAATGTACTACGTTTACCCCGAAGGAAACTGGATCGAATCGTCGACCGATTCGCCCTACTTCATGCTGGGCCGGACCACTTATGGCAAACCGATTCTTGATCGCTTACTGAAATTCGAAACTCCTTTAAGGGTCGCCGTCGGATTGGCGTTGTTGGCGTTTGATGCAACCAGCACCAGTGTTACCGACGTGGATTGCCCAATCGACATCGCGATCATCCCTTGGTCCACGCGTAAGATGACGATTCGAAGATATACGCAACAGGACGTCACACCCGCTACAACCTGGTGGAACGAGACGCTTTCGTCGTCGCTGAATACGATGCCGCTGGATTGGAGCAACGATCTTTTTAAGAACGAAACTGATGAGAGTCTTAACAATAACTCCAACAAAAAGTAAACGAAAGAACAAATGACACAAATAGAAGTTGGCTGTAACCTCTCTTATGAAGTCCGCCAAGAAACGCTGCTGCAATTGCAAATCGCGGTTGCTCAGAATAACTTCCAGCGTACGACCAACGAGTCTCTGGTGATTAATCCAAACGCAAATTTCACAGCCGCGTTGGTCGGTCCGGAGAACGTGCGTTTGAATCAGGTTTCTTTGCCAGCGGGAGCTTATGACATTCAATATCGTGCGAGCGTTGACCTAACGCCAGATGTTGATCGACCGACCGATGTACAGGAAACGCCGATCGCGCAACTGCCGCCAGACACGTTGACTTACCTCAATCCCAGTCGGTATTGCGAAAGTGATGTGCTCTGCCGGTTCGCCTATGAGGAGTTTGGAAATTGGCAACCCGGTTTCACCAAAGTTCAGGGCATTTGCGATTGGGTGAATAACCATTTGGACTACGAACCCGGCAGCACTAACGGCACAACCACGGCGACGCAAGTTCTCCTCCAACGCAACGGCGTTTGCCGAGACTACGCACATTTGATGATTACACTTTGCCGTTGCATCGGAATTCCGGCCCGCTACGTTTCTGGTTATGCGGTGAACTTACAACCACCAGACTTTCACGGATTTGTCGAAGCGTTCTTGGACGGTCAGTGGTACCTGTTCGATCCGACGCAACTGGCACCGATCGACGGCTTAGTCCGAATCGGTTGTGGTCGCGACGCCGCTGATGTGGCCTTTGGCACGATCTACGGTGACATTCGATTGACCAATAAAGAAGTCTGGGCCAATCCAGTCAACGCCAACGACGATTTCCAGGGCGACGGAAGTAGCGCCATTTCAACTGCGTAATGAAAAACTTGCATCGTTTGACGCGTTTTGCGATTGGTCCGAAACTTTGAATCTGTCAGGGCTGTTCATAAAATTGTTTTCACTTTTCGCTCCGAGGCTGTGATTTTCCAAAGTCATATATCACTCCGTCAAATAACCCTCCGCAACACGTAATTTCACGGAGTGAAATACGACTTCCCTTCAACTGACAATCATAGATTCACCGCGTCTCTGCGAAAGTAGCGTACTTTCGCGAAGGCAAAGGCGACATTCACCCAATTATTCTGAGAGTGGTCCCGAGTGGAATTTCAACGTGACCCTTGGAGCGCCCGTTTCCTCAAATCTATTATATGTCTTCATCGCAACTACTGACCGTTACTGAAATCGGACTCTATTGTCCGGCGGGTGACTTCTACGTCGACCCTTGGCGGCCAGTGGATTCCGCCGTCATCACTCACGCGCATGCGGATCATGCTCGCTGGGGTTCGAAGAAATATTTGGCCGCCGACACCAGTTCGCAGGTCTTGCGAATCCGAATGGGCGACAAAGCCGACATCCAGTGGCAGCCACTACGAAAGTCCATCACCATCGGCGGTGTACAAGTGTCTTTCCATCCCGCTGGCCACATTTTGGGTTCCGCTCAAGTCTGCGTTGAAAAGGATGGAGAACGGATCGTTGTCTCGGGAGACTACAAACGCCAATCCGATGCGACGTGTTTACCGTTTGAGCCGGTTCGGTGCGATACTTTTGTGACCGAATCAACCTTCGGGCTGCCCATTTATCGCTGGCCTGAAAGTTCGACGGTTTTTAAGGGCATCAATGACTGGTGGAAACAGAATCAGGCCCAAGGAAAAGCCAGCCTCCTATTAGCGTACTCGCTGGGCAAGGCTCAACGGTTGCTATCGGGCATCGACCAAACGATCGGGCCGATTTACACCCATGGAGCCGTGGAGAAACTGAACGCCGGATACAGAGCTTCCAACATCGCGCTTCCCGAGACCACCTACGTCGGCGACGTCGACGCCAAGACAACCGACTGGAGCCAATCGCTAATCGTGGCTCCGCCTGCGGCCGCAGGGACTTCGTGGGCGCGGAAGTTCGGAAAATTGAGCACCGCGATGGCCTCAGGTTGGATGCAAATCCGAGGCACCCGTCGTCGGCGTTCGATGGATCAGGGTTTCATCTTATCGGACCACGTTGATTGGGCGGATTTGCTAAAAACAATCGACGAAACCGAAGCCCAAAACGTGTGGGTAACGCATGGTTATTCAAGCATCGTCGTCCGATACTTGAACGAACAAGGGCTTAATGCAAAAGTCGTTCAAACGGAATTCACTGGCGAGCAATTGGTCGAAGATTCTTCAACCGATGCACCGGCGGAACCAGAATCACAAGCGGACGCATGAGAGAATTTTGCGACTTATATTGGCGACTGGACTCGACCACCAAAACGCTTGAAAAGGTAAAAGCGTTGAAGGAATATTTTGCCGCCGCAGAACCCGAAGACGCAATCTGGGCCATCTATTTTTTGGTAGGACAACGACTCAAACGGCTGGTCGGTACAAAACTCCTACGGCAGTGGGCGGTCGATCGCGCTGGCATTTCGGCTTGGCTATTTGAGGAATGCTATGACCGCGTGGGGGACCTCGCCGAAACGATTTCACTCGTCTTACCACCGGCAGTGCAATCCGAAGAAGTATCGCTGAAGCAATTAATCGAAGGCGAACTGATCCCGCTACGCGAGTGTGAAGAACAAGAGCAACGACGGCGAGTCCTCGATTTGTGGAGCCGGTTTAATTCGAAGTCAATCTTTGTTCTAGGGAAATTGATGACCGGCGGCTTTCGCGTTGGCGTCTCAAAACGACTGGTCATTCGCGCGTTGGCCGAACATAGCGACATCGAAGCGGCGACGATCACTCATCGGCTGATGGGGGACTGGTCGCCGGACGCCACGTTCTATGAAGCGCTGTTAGATCCCAACGAAAGCGAAACCGCGATCAGCAAACCCTATCCGTTCTTTTTGGCAAACCCACTGAAGAACGAAAGCGACCAAAGCCCCGATCTGCTACTTGGTTCGACAGAACTTTGGACCGCAGAATGGAAATGGGACGGCGTCCGAGCCCAAGTCATCCGTAGATCGGGCGAGACGTTTATCTGGTCGCGCGGTGAAGAATTGGTAACGCTTCAGTTCCCCGAAGTTGCCAACGCCGCCGAACAATTACCTGACGGCACGGTTCTCGACGGCGAAATACTCGGGTGGAGCGCCGAACAAAACCGACCGCTGGAATTCAGCCAGCTTCAACGCCGGCTGGGTCGAAAAAAAGTCGGTAAAAAATTGCTCGGCGAAGTCCCCGTTGTGATGCTGGCTTTTGACGTGATCGAATTCGAAAGCCAAGACATCCGAACGACGCCACTTGAGCAAAGGCAGGAGATTCTGAAGGGACTTCTGCAAACGTTATCACCCGTTGAGTCGCCAACTGAGTCCACCGGCGGTCTGTTCGCCAAGGAGAAGGTCGAATCTATCGAACAACATGCCGCCATCCGCATACCGCCTCAAATCAAGCGACCGAAATCAAAACAGACTTGGAAGTATCTTCAATCGCAACGCGCTGCCGCGAAACAGTTCCGCGCAGAAGGTCTGATGTTAAAGAGAAAAGATTCGACGTATCAAGTCAATCGGCCTGTTGGAGATTGGTGGAAATGGAAAGTCGATCCCTACACCATTGACGCCGTTTTAATCTATGCTCAACGTGGCCACGGTCGTCGAGCGAGCCTGTATTCGGACTACACGTTCGCCGTTTGGAAAGATGAACAATTAGTTCCCTTTGCCAAAGCCTATTCGGGCTTAACCGATGCTGAGATTCGTAAGGTAGATGCTTTCGTACGAAAGAACACCAACGAGAAGTTCGGCCCCGTGCGCAGCGTTACTCCCGAACTGGTTTTCGAACTAGCCTTTGAGAACATCCAAAAATCGACTCGGCACAAATCAGGCATCGCGGTTCGTTTCCCACGCATCAGTCGCTGGCGTCACGATAAAAAACCCGCTGACGCTGACCATTTGGCGACGATCCTTCAGATGCTGGATCTTGAAGTCTGAAAGCTCAAAATACAAATACGACGCGCGAGCGAGTAAGTTTTTTCCGCGCGTGGCGACTCACTTGCTCGCGCGTCGGGTTTGTACGGCCAATGCCAGTTTAAGGTCGGCCACCAATTGTGCCACTTTCTCCTTCCGCGTTTCACCATTTTGGGTCCGCAGAATTGCTGAAGGATGCCATGTTGCGATCGTTCGATCGCAATAGTCAGACCCAAACGAATTACCACGCTGCTTGGAGACCTTGAACCCCGGCCCGATGATCGCTGTCGCGGCGGTCGCTCCGAGACAGACCAGCACTTCCGCCTCGGTCAGCAGGCTCCATTCCGCGTCGAACCACGGTCGGCAACAACGGACTTCCCGCGCATTTGGCTTCTTATGCAATCGCTGTTTGCCGCCGCCTGCTGAATCGGTCGTCGTGTGTTTGAAATGTTTCACAACATTTGTGATGTAAACCGCATCTCGATCAATTCCCGCTGCCAACAACGCCTCATTCAGCACCTGCCCCGCAGGACCGACGAAAGGTTGTCCAGAAAGATCTTCGCGGTCCCCAGGCTGTTCGCCCAAAAGTACAATTTTGGCGCTGACGGGACCGACGCCAACCACTGTTTGCGTCGCATCTTTGTACAGATCGCAGGCTTGGCAAGCCGACGCCCGCTGATTCAACGTTTCCAGTGTGAGATTTCCGGCGTCTCCGATGGTGAAAAAATCGGCGGCCGTTTTATCGAAACCTTCGTGTTGCTCGATCATCGTTTCGACCCGCTGAGGTGCCTCGTGCAGAAGGTCAGCGATGATCTCGGCCTCTGGCATAGTATCCCAGTATCGCACCGGCATCTCCGACTTCATCATTTTCACTTTGACTCGTGCCGGATTAAAAATCGAGCGATAATACGTCTTCCAAAGTTCTTCCAGTTCATCAGACTGCGGCGCGGCGTTACGCGGAACACCCGCACCGTAAACCAATTCCTGCTGATTCCAGACCGCTGATTCCTGCGGCGTTAGGATTGTCCAATTCATCCCGTTGAACCGGCGAGCGAAAAAGGGCGCGACCTTACCAACGATGCGATGGTCAGGACGATGCCACGCGATGAAGTGTTCGACGCCGTCGGACTCGATACGGCGAAACCGCACAAACGCTTTCATTTTATGAGCATCTCGACGGACCTGTTTCTCCATAATGGTCAATTGATACACATCATCGTCGGTGGTCACTTCCAGCAGCCGAGGCTGGTCATGGGTCAACCTCCAGAGCGTCCGATACAGCAGATCCCAACGATTTTTATTGCGATGATAACTGACAGTTTGTGCCAGCGTCATGAACGCTTTTGAAACAGAAAAGGGTTTGGTAGCTTTCTCATTCTTTTCCGACGAAGCTTCGCCATCGTCTTCTGCATCACCGAACAGAGATCGCTGGCCGTCGTTTTCGATCAGCTGAATACTCTCAGGCCGAACGTCGGACAAGATCAATCGCCGCGCTTCGGTTCGCCAATGTTCAAAGTGTTTGATCGTAAGGGATCGCATCGTTATTAAAGTTCACCCGTCAGCGCGGCATCGAAGGTATCAAACATTGTCATTTGTCGCTCTGGAGGGCGGATGATATTGCGTAGATCGCCCCGGTCCAAATTTCCGAGCGCCGGATTGTGATCCGCCGTGATGACGAACGACTTCGTGCGCTTCCAAGCCACTCGTAATTTCCTTAAATCATCGGTCCGCAAGCGTTTGTGGCGGCGGATCGAAATAATACGCGCCACATTCCGGGCACCGATTCCCGGCACACGCAACAATTGCTCGCGCGAGGCCGAATTCACATCGACGGGAAAATAGTCACGTTGTTGAAGCGCCCATGCCAATTTCGGGTCAATCTCCAGGTCGAGATTCCGATCGTCACGAACAACGATTTCATTAACGTCAAAACCATAAAACCGTAGCAACCAATCGGCTTGATAAAGTCGATGTTCGCGTACCAACGGAGGGCTTTTCCCCGGCAACAGCGAATCCGCATGCGGGATCGGGCTGTAAGCGGAATAGTAAACCCGCCGTAAGCGTTGGCCCGTGTAAAGATCATTCGCCGTTTTAAGAATTTCGTTGTCCGGCGTCTGAGTTGCTCCGACGATCATTTGGGTGCTTTGTCCCGCAGGCGCAAATTTAGGCGGACGCATGCCGGCCTTCCGATCGGACTTCGTTTCGTCGATCTTGTCTTTGATGCCCGTCATCGCACCGACGATCTGAGGTTTCTTCTTTTCCGGAGCCAGTTGCTTGAGATCGCCTTCGGTCGGCAGTTCGATGTTGACGCTCAACCGATCCGCCCACAGCCCTGCTTCTTCGATCAGTTCCTCGGCTGCGCCGGGGATGGTCTTTAGATGAATGTAGCCGCCAAAATGTTGCTCCTGCCTCAGCTTCTTTGCGACCAGCGTTAACTGCTGCATCGTGTAGTCGCTGTTTTGGATGATGCCGCTGCTGAGGAACAGACCTTCAACGTAGTTTCGTTTGTAGAAATTCATTGTCAGATCGACGACTTCATCGACCGAAAATCTGGCACGCGGCGTGTCGCTGGTGACGCGATTGACGCAATATTGGCAATCATAGATGCAATAATTGGTCAGTAAAATTTTCAACAACGATACACAGCGACCGTCAGGCGTGTAGCTATGACAGATGCCCATACCTTCGGTGCTGCCGATCTTGCTTCCCTTGCGAGTCGATTTGGAACCGCTGCTGGCGCACGATGCGTCGTACTTGGCGGCGTCGGCGAGGATCGTGAGTTTCTGTTGAACGGAAGTTTTCTTTTCGGATGTCATCCTGCAACCGGTGCGTGAGTAAGCTTTAATCAGCGTGAACGTTTGTACATTATGTCAGAAGTTGGGGCGTCGGTCACTGTGACAATTCGTCATCATGTTCGAATCAGAAATTGCTTCGACGTTATCTAAAATTGATTCAAGCCACTACTAAATTTCTGAGCTGAATCATTCCTCCGATTTTAACCGGTACAGAAACCGGTCGCTACGCAGCAGCACCGCTCCCTCAGCAAGGCAAGCAGGCGATGCGGAAAACGAGGAATCATCTTCGAACTTCGTGTGAGCAAGCAGCTTAAATTCCGGCTGCGCCGCAACGACGAAAACCCCCTTCAATCGACTGACGTAATACAACCGCCCTTGGGCCAACAACGGCGTCGCATAGATCTCTCCAGCACCGGGTTTCAGCCGTTGCTGGTAGACAACCTCTCCGGTGGACGCGTCTAAACAATACACCACGCCACCTTTGTCCTTGCCCCAATACAGATGCCCGTCATGATAAACGGGTGACGAAACGTTGGATCCTTTATCGATCAGCCATAATCTGTCTGTCTCTGTCACGTCACCGCTGCCTCCAGAACCAACGGCCATCGCTTTGCTGCTCCGCCCGCCCAACGCATAAAGAATTCCATCTTGTTCAATCGCGCTGGGACAGACGTAATCGTCCAGCCCCTCACACTGCCAACGTGGTTCGCCTGTGATGGGATCGAAGGCTTTGATTCCCGTGATGGTCGCGACGGCAACTTCGTCTTCTCCCTTGGTCGAACGGTAGACGATGGGCGTATTCCAAGATTCTTTGATCCCGGATTGCCTCCATACTTCGCTGCCGTCAGATTTTCGCAGTGCGATCAAATCCCCACTTTGGTAGCTGGCGTTGATGATTACCATGTCTTTGTAAATGATGGGCGAATTCCCCGAGGGATACTGATCAATCCCGTCGCCACAAAACGTCCGCCAAAGTTCATCTCCATCGTGGCTGTAAGCAATGACGCCGGTTGACCCGAACAGAACATAAACCCCCGAATCATCTACGGCGGCTGAGCTTGACGCGTAGCCCGCCTTCGCGGTGCCCCAAGTCGAATATTTGTCTTTCTTAGTGTCGTCGGGTACAACGGTCTGCCACAATATTTCCCCGCTGTCCAAATCCAGACACATCAGATGACGAACCAGTTCTGCAGGATCGCCCGGTTGATCGGCATCGACGGCGTAGCCCGTGTAGGCCGTCACGTAAACGCGGCCATCGAATACGACGGGGCTCGATGCACCCCGCCCGGGAAGCGGCGTCTTCCACTCAACGACGTCATCGCTCCAAGCCTTTGCGACATTTGTCGCCGCAGTCCGCCCAAAATCTGAGCCACGAAACTGCGTCCACGCTTGCCCGTTGGCAACCTGCGAAAGCACAGTGGTCACGATTAGCAGTCCGAGGAATATGCAAATTTTCATCTAAGACTCCAAATGAAACAAATCGAACAGAAGGAACAGAACAAACGCGATTCGCGGGGCCGCATTCGTTCAGCCGTTGGGATTCTAACGTTTTATAAATGGTTCTCTTTATAAATGGTTCTTCACTTACCGGTTTGTAGGTGTTTTCTATTGCACGCTACGGCAAACTTACTTTAGCGGCAAGTCACCAACCTCGCGGTGCATGAAAAACCGTACGGCTTGCGTCATGACGCTGACATTAGAATGAACTTGGCAGTACTCTTTTCTCCCCGCAAACTCAGACGAAAGTGCTAAGGATCAGTCACAAATTAAGTTTCCGATTTGGAGTAGTGGGATTCGCCAGAATTCCTAGGCTAAAAAGGAATTCTGGCGAATCCCACTACACTCCATCAGTCAATTCAGCGATAAAAAGTTGCAGCACGCAAAAATGCGGAAGTTTTTTCGTGACTAGTCCTAAAGTGCTTTGAACGCGGCCAGGGCTCGTTCACGACTCTCTTTATAGTCGACGATGTAGGCGGGATAATTGGCTTTCGTTTCTTCTAATGCTTTTTGGAGTTTCTTTAAATCGTGAATCGCCTTTGGCGGCACGTCCTTCAATTCAGGACACATTTGTTTGATGAATTTTGCTTCGGGATCAAAGCGTTTGCTTTGACTAAAGGGACTGAAGATCCGGAAGTAGGGGACCGAATCGGTGCCGGTCGACGCTGACCATTGCCAGCCGCCGTTGTTGGCCGCCAGATCGCCGTCGATCAGTTTCTCCATGAAGTATTTTTCGCCCTCACGCCAATCAATTAGCAAATTTTTCGTCAGAAACATTGCCGTCACCATTCGCAAACGATTGTGCATCCAACCCATTTGATTCAATTGCCGCATCCCGGCGTCAACGATCGGGTATCCCGTCTGACCATTTTTCCAAGCCTCCAGATCCTCGTTTGAGGTTCGCCACTTGAGCTTTTTCGTTTTCTCTTTAAAGGGTAAATCCTTCGACACGCGTGGGAAGCCAACCATCACGTGCGTGTAGAAGTCACGCCAGATTAACTCGGAGATCCACGTTGCGGCTCCACCTTCGCCACCGACCGAACCATCGTTGGCAGTGATAGCGCGAGACACACATTGACGCGGCGAAAGGACGCCGGCGGCCAAGTACGGTGATAACTGGCTGGTGCCGTCCATCGAAGGCACGTCACGCGCCTCCCCATAGTCGTCGATCTTACGCAAAAAATTCGTCAAACGACGGTCGGCTTCGTCTTCGCCCTCAGGCCAAAGATCCTTGGGTACGTCCGCGAAATGAAATCCGTTGATTCGCTCAGGCACATCAGAGGGTTGAACATCAACGGCTTTCTGTTCGCGCGGCTTATTTCGAAGGGCGACAAATTCCATGGCAATTTTCTCCCACTGTTTGCGGTAGGGTGTGAAAACAGAATAGAATTTGCCCTCCTTCGTTTTGATTTCGCGCGGGGCAACGATGATGCGGTCGTGGAAATGGTGCACGCCAATGTTAGCTTCTTTGGCAACCCGGACAACAGTTTTGTCGCGATTGAGTTCGTTGACCTCGTATTCCCGATTAAAAAAGATATCCCCACAACCGAGTTTCTGGGCGAGCGCCGAAATCGACTCGGGAACGTCCGAAAACCGGTTACATTTCTCAATTAACAACGGGATGTTGATTTCAGCCAAGGACTTGGATAACGCCGCTAGATTTCTCAACCAGAAATCGACTTTGAGATCCGCGTCGTCGTGTTCACGCCATTGATCGGGCGTCATATAGAACACGGCCACCACGCCATCGTCGGCGTCTTTGCAAGCGTGGGAGAGCGCGGTATTGTCTTTAAGTCGCAGGTCGCGACGGAACCAAACCAAATTTTTCATCGTGTTGTGTTGCCTGAGTTTTGGACGCCTGAGTAACGTTCGGTAATTAGGTGTCAGATAGTCGCCTTTCGTTGCTCAATTGAAGCGTCCTCGTCCGGAGCGAAAGGCGACCATCAAAGACCACTATTTTATAGCGTAAGTGAATTGCTTTGAATCTACTTATTTTCCCTCATCAATTGTTCGCTGACCACCCCGGGCTCAAACTCCGTCCCTCAAAAGTAATTTTCATCGAGGACAGCCTGTTCTTCGGCGACAGCGCGTACCCTGCTACTTTTCACAAGCAAAAACTTTGGCTTCATCGTGCCACGATGAAACGATTCGAAAATCGGATCCGGGAGAAGGGAATTGAAACGCTGTACCTCGAGTACGATGGCAAGAAGGAATCACTGCTGCGTCATTTAAAAAAGATCAAACGCGGTTTGAAGTCAACGCCGAAGAAACTACTCACGACGCACCCGACAGATTTCATTCTGGAGAAACGCCTGCACCGTTTCTGCGGTCAGTTGAAGCTGCCCATCGAGTTCTTGGATAATCCGCAATTCCTCAATTCACAAGATGATAACCGAGAATATCGCGCCGGAAAAAAACGATGGTTTATGGCTGACTTTTACAAGTCCCAACGCCGCCGTTTGGATCTATTGATGGAGGGTGGTCAGCCGGTTGGCGGGAAGTGGAGCTTTGACGAAGACAACCGAAAAAAAGTGCCGAAAAAACTTCTGCCCGAGATCCCTTCGATTCCTAAGATCAAACATGATGATCTGGATTTGGAAGCCAGAGACTATGTGAACAAACGCTTTTCAGAAAATTATGGCAGTCTGGAAAATTTGCATTACCCCACCGATCACATGGCGGCCAAAAAATGGCTTAAGGAGTTTTTAAAAAAGCGATTCGAAAATTTCGGGGCTTACGAAGACGCGATCGTCGAAGGTGAATCGTGGCTGTGGCACAGTGTTCTGACGCCGATGTTAAACACGGGGCTGCTGACGCCCGACCAAGTTGTCAAAGAAACGATGAAGTTCGTCAAGGCACACGACGTTCCTTTAAACTCGGTCGAGGGCTTCATCAGGCAAATCATTGGGTGGCGAGAATTCATCCGCGCCACCTATCAAGATCTTGGCGTTGAGATGCGGACGACCAATCATTGGCAGCATCATCGAAAAATCCCTTCCACGTTTTATGACGCGACGACGGGTATTGCTCCGATTGACGACACGATTGGGCGCATTTTGGATACCGGTTACTGTCACCATATCGAGCGATTGATGGTGCTGGGCGGTTTCATGTTCTTATGCGAATTTGACCCTGATGAGATTTATCGTTGGTTCATGGAGATGTTCATTGACAGCTACGATTGGGTGATGGTGCCCAATGCGTATTCGATGAGCCAACACGCCGATGGCGGGTTGATTACGACGAAGCCATATTTCTCAGGTTCCGCCTATATCAGAAAGATGAGCCACTACAAAAAGGAACCGTGGTGTGAAATTTGGGATGGTCTGTACTGGCGTTGGGTGTGGCTCCATAGCGATTCGTTAGCCAAGAACCCACGTTGGGCGATGATGTGCAGCATGGTAAAGAAAATGGACAAATCCAAACGCGATGGCCATCTGAAAGTTGCAGAAGATTATCTGGCGTCGATTTCGTAGCCTTTCGCTCCGCGTAAGTGCACCCGAGCGAAAGTGCACCCGAGCGTAAGTGTTCTTTCGCGGAAAGGTTGTGAATTCATGATTGCGAGTTGAGGCAACGTCGTATTTCATTTTGTGAAATTACGTATCGGAGAACGTTATTTCACGGGGCATTATTTCACGGATTGAAATACGACTTTGAAAACATCACAGCCTCGCAACGAAAGACGACTATGGCGATTTGAGATCCAAATCCAAAACAATCGCCCCGCCGTCTCGATCCAAAATGATCTGGACGACCTTTCCGGTGCCACGTTTAATTTCGCGCGATAAACGGCGATGACTGTCT
>Ga0114956_1001882_pt1 | contig 16609 bp, 13 predicted proteins | sample MaitaG_FD_87304 | JGI IMG/M metagenome (GOLD analysis project Ga0114956, IMG submission 87304) | Marine algal microbial communities from Maine, USA - Maine_Asex2 metaG | ecosystem: Host-associated > Algae > Red algae > Unclassified | place: Maine, USA | collected 2015-01-05 | reverse complement strand
CGAGCGGTATCAGGCCAGGGTCGTCGGGGTCATGTTCGAGCGGTGGCGGGCTCGACGAGCCAACTACGAGATCGCTGATCGTGCCGGAGATCGCCCGACGTAGTCGCTCACCTGACACGTAACGCAACCTAGATGGGCCGGTGCGACTGTGCCCCGCTGAACCGGCGAATCAGTGTGAATTCGTGCTCTCGGACCCGGTGCGCCAGCGTGAGCTTGCGGCGAGTTCGCCAGCGAGGCGCCGACCATCAGGGAAGATCGAGTAGCGGTCAGGACCGATCTGCAGCGTCCGGCCCGCCCGCCACCACTTCGCATCGTCGTGAAAGACAACCGGTGTTGCAGCCGGATAGGTCGCAATCGTTGTGTCGCTGCTCGCGGGACTATTCGTAGTTGCGTGCCAGCCGCGTCGAGAACGCACGCGGATCTCGGCACTGTCGCGCTCGACCCAGATGGCGTGCTTGCGCTGCCACGCCCAGTAACCAACGATTACCGCGATACCCAACCACCAAGAGGCCGACCCGTTGAGATTGAACACGTTGGTCACGGTCGAGCTCACGATCCACGCTGCAATCCACCACCGCAGGCCAAACAAGTTGGCCCGGGTAGATGCTGCAACCCGCACGAGGGCTAGTTGCGGCTGATGTGCTGCAGGGACCATGAGTCGAGGGTAGTCAACCGGTGAACGAGACTTTTCCAGCTGACCCACTGGACGCGGGAACGACGGTTGGCGTAGCGGGTAGTGCCGGCACAATCGGTGCCGCCGTCGGCAAAGGGGCGAAGCTGGGGTAAGACAACGATTCACCTGGCGCCGGCGTTGAGGTTGCTGTCGCAATGGCAGTTGGCGTAGCAGCCGAAGTTGGTGTGGCACTTGGAGTTGGCGTGGCACTCGGTGTTGGTGTGGGGGTCGCAGCTGCACCCGCTACCTCATACTGCGCGGCGTTATAGGTAAAGATCGGCAACACCTGGCCGAGTTCTTCGAGTGAGCACGTAGCGGTGACGTCGTAGGTGCCTGGTGCCGTGCCAGGCGGCACCTCGAAGGTCGCAGACCACTCGCCGTTGCCAAGACTCTGCCCTTGCCCGCTGGTGCCGGTTGGCTCGAAGGTAAAAGTGACGAAGTAGAAGCCACCAAGACGGGGCACTTCGGGGTCAGGACAGCGGTCGGCCGTTGCCGTGATCGTGCTTCCGGCATCGACGGCCGCAGGGCTCACAACGAGAGTTGCGGGTGGCGTGGTCACTTGTATGCGTTGGTCGGGATAGGTCAGGACGGTTCCGCCTGCGCCGTCGACACATGACGCACGAACCGTGTACGGGTTCAATCGAGGCGTCGCGATGGTGAACGTGGTCGACCAATCGCCGCCGGTTCCGACGACTGTCTGCGCGGCAACCTGCTGCAGGCTTGGGTCGAGCAGCTCAATCTGGATCGTTCGAGGTGCGGCGTTGGTTGGACCACAGGATGTGCCTGTGACGGTGACGGTCAGTGGGCGTTCGCCCGACGAAGGAGACGCGGTCATCGTTGCTGAACCTGCGGGGCTCACGAGGGTTACGGCGGCCGCTGGTCCAGGTACCGCAACCAGGGTGCCGGTGCTCACGCTTGTCGACTGGCACACCACGCGCACTTCGTAGGCGCCGTCAGGTGCAAACTCGGCTGCGGTGACGGGAAGCGACCACGTTCCTGTCGCCGAGACGCCTCCTTGGGTGCTGCCATAGGCAACGCCAGTGCTGGCTTCGACGAGCGTTGCGATCACTTGGTGGTTGGTGAACTGCGCATTATCGGGCCCGCAGTTGTCGCCGTTCACGGTGACCGCGTCGCCGGGCCCCAGCGTCGAAGGGCTGACGGTGATATTCATCGTTGGCTGTGCCGATGCGGCCGCAGTCACCAGCGCGACCGCCAACAAGGCAGCCGCCGCTACGGCGGTTACTCCGGCGTGTCGCAAACGTGTGAGTCCAGAACGGTCTGTATCGGTCGGCACGCAATGAGCGTATGCCGCGTAACCCATCGGCTGGTTGCGCTGGTTGCGCTGGTTGTCCGACGGTGTTCCTGCGGGAACATCGGAAACACCCGGGCTACTCGCTGGCTTCGGCCTCTTCGCCAGCTGCCAACTCAGCGCCGACGGGTACTGGCGCCAGCGGTTCGGGCTCGCCTTCGTAGACGGCTTCGCCGGCCAGGCAGGCCAGGGCAGCACGGCGCAGACGGAACGAGTCGAGTGGCTTGATGAGCCATCCGTCGGCTTCGGCTTGGCGGGCGATCCATCGGTCGGCGTCGCGATCGAGCAGCATCAACACGCGCGTCGGTTGCGCCCGACCCTCGGCGATGTCGTGGCGCAGATCGATGCACGCGGCCACGCCGCCCTTAGTGCCGATCTGCAGATCAAGCAGCACGAGGTCTGGCTGGAGCTGCGTTACAGCCTCGCTGACATCGCGGCCCTCGCGTATGCGCGACACGGTCGTGCCGGGCTCGCCCAACGCGGCCGAGACCTCGTCGAAGAGCCAATCTGCGTCAGTTGCCAACAACACCTGTGTCACAGCACGCAGGTTACTGCGATGACGGCAAATGCCCGAACCGATCCGGGTCCTGTACGATCAGGCCTCAGCTGGGTGGAGGAATACATGTCCGATTTTGAGATCGCGATTGAAGAGCACGAGAACTACAGCGTCATCAGCCCGACGGGCGATATCGATGCATACAGCGTCGGCCAGTTCCGTGAAGCGCTGTCGGGCCTAGCTGAGGCCTCGAAGCTACTCATCGACCTCACTGGCGTAGGTTTTATGGACTCCGCCGGCCTTGGTGCGCTCATCGGCGGCATCCGCCGCAACCGCGAGCACGACGGCGTCATTGTCGTCGTCTGCCAACCTTCGCTGATGAAGCTGTTGCACACAACTGGGTTCGATCGCATTGTGCCAGTGACCGAGAGTCTCGAAGAGGGCCTTGCCGAGCTGCTTGGTGATGATGCCTCAGTCGCCGATAGCTGATCTGACGCAACGAGCAGTTCGATGAAGGCTCTCGTGCGGGTGTTGCTCGCGTTGGCACTCATGGTGCCAACCTTGGTCTCGTTCGCCGCAGTTGCATCGTCGGCGGCTGCCCAAGACAGCGAACCAGCGACCGAAACAGATCCGGTTGGCCAGTCTGATCGCGACGCCGAGATCGAGTCGCTGCCCTTTGATCCGAATGCGGGCGTGGTCGACGTTGTGCAGGTCAGTGGTTTGATCGATCCGGTGTTGGCCGACTTCGTGATCGAGCGAATCGAAGATGGCGACCCGCGGGTGCGCGCCGTTGTGCTGCAGGTCAATAGCCAGGGCTCGGTCGTAACTGCCGACGAGCTGAATCGACTTGCCACCGCAATTGTCGATTCGAACGTTCCTGTTGCGATCTGGGTGGGGCCAAGTAACGCTCGAGCCCTCGGCCCGTGGGTCGAACTCGCGTCATTGGTCGATCGAGTGGGTGTCGCCCCTGGTGCGCGATTCGGCAACAGCGGCGACCGGCAACTCGACCCATCGTTTGGGGCTGACTGGGGTGCGGCGGGCTCGTTGATCGTCAACGACACCGTCTCAGCTGAGCAAGCGCTCGAGCTCGGTCTGGCGTCGACCGAAGGCGGCTTTCTTGGCGAGTTCCTGGTCGGGATCGAAGACCTCGGTATCGAGACAACCGTCGTCGGCGAAGACCAAGATGCCCGCACGGTCGCAACCACGCAAGTGCGATTCCAGCGTCTCTCGCTGCTTGCCCAACAACTGCACACGGTCGCAAGCCCGCCGGTGGCCTACCTGCTGTTCACGATCGGCATGGCGCTGATCGTCTTTGAGTTCTACACCGCCGGCGTTGGTGTCGCGGGCGTTGTCGGTGCTGCGATGTTTGTGCTTGGTTGCTTCGGGCTGTTCATTCTGCCGACGAACCTGTTCGCCATCGTTCTCATCGTCTTCGCCATGTTCGCGTTCTCGGTCGATGTGCAGACGGGCGTGCCGCGGTTTTGGACCATCGTTGCAACGCTCGCGCTCATCGCTGGAACGATCCTGCTGTACCGAGACGGCGTGTCGATGTCGTGGATTCCAATGGTGGTTGGCATCGTAGGCATCACGATGATGATGGTGACCGGTATGCCTACGATGGTGCGCACCCGGTTCTCAACGCCGACGATTGGCCGCGAGTGGATGATCGGTCAGATCGGCGAGGCCGTCGAGGCCGTCGATCCTGACGGTGTGGTTACGATCGACGACGCTCTGTGGAAGGCGCGCACGAACCGCGCAACACCTCTTGAGGCGGGCCAACGGGTGCGGGTGGCGGCAGTAGAAGGGCTCGTTCTTGAGGTCGAACCCGAAGATGGTGCTGCGCGTGACTACCGTGAACGCAGGGGGCGCGACCACGCTGAGTAGCACCCAGGGCTAGTTTTCCACAGCTGCTGTGGAAAACGGACCGAAGCCAAAATGCCCCTTGCGCGCGACGGTTAGAGCTTCTAAGTTCATCGTCAGAGAACATGAAAAGTCATTCACCGGGGGGTGCATTAGTGGCTTCAATAATGGTCGACACGACGTGGCAAGATCGAGCCGCATGCAGGGGACCGCAGGCGAGAACCTTCTTTCCGCCTGCGTCGGGCGAGCGACGCCATGAACGGGCTGCCCGCGAAGAACTGGCTAAGGCCATTTGTGGCACCTGCTCGGTGCGTTCCGCGTGCCTTAACTATGCGGTTGAGATTCGCGAGCGCCACGGCGTGTGGGGCGGCGTCAGCGAGAGCGAGCGCCGCCAAATGTTCAAGACCGCCGACGCCTAGCTGTCAATCTCAGGTAGCCGCGGGCCGGCGATTCGAACGTCGTCTCGGCGCCGGGTAACCCCCGTGCCGTCAAGGTGCGCCAACAGCGGAAGCGCGTACTTGCGCGACGTATCCCAGGCAGTGCGCACATCTGACACCGTCACGCCATCGGGCTGATCGCGCAATAACTGAGCGATCGACTGAGCCGCCGACTCGATCGCGTCGGTCGCAAAAAACACACCGTCGCTCTGCACGACAAGGCCGCGGCGCACGAGTTCGCGGACTTCGCCGCGGTCATGCCCATCGGCGCTCGGTGGGGCGAAGGGCTTCGAGCGAAGTGCCGCTAGGAACGGATGATCTTGCAGTCGGTCTACGGCGTCGATCGCACGCACATGGGTGCCATCGACGGTCACGTCATCGAGTGTGTCGAGCAGAGCTCGCTGGCGCTCGTCGAGCTCGGCGAGTGGCAGCCCGAGGCCAACGGCATCGGCCACGGTTTCGGCGAGCGCGGCGCGGTCTCGCTCAAGAACTGCGGGTTCGATAACCCAAGAGCCGAGCGTCGGCTCGCGCTGTTCGCCGGTGAGCAGCGCGAGATGGTCGGCCTCGACCCAGCCCCGTTCGGCAATGACGCGGTCCACGGAGCGATCGGGCGCGGCGACCGAAGCTCGGGTCGTCGGATCAATATCGAGAATCTCACCGCCACCAATTGTTTCTGACCGGCCGCTCTCTCTCAGCACGAAGCGGTCGCCCGGAAGCATCGGATACGCAGCCTTGAGGCGCAGTCGCACGAAGCCTTCGTCGCCCGGCGCTAGTTCTGAGGGCCCCAGCACCCGCAGATTCGCGGGATGCTCGCCTGAACCGAGGTACACGACGTGGGCGCCGCGTCGAGATACCGGATGGTCGAGGTCGTGCAAGACCGCCAGGCTGGCGTCGAAGACCGAGCTGTGATGCCACTGCTCGGCCCGAACAATTACATCACCACGACCGACTTCGTCATGGCCAATGCCACCCAGGTTTAGGGCGACGCGGCTACCTGGTCCAACGCTGCCAAGGCTGGCATGCAGACTCTGAATCGCTCGCACCCGCACGATGTGACCCATTGGCTGCACCTGTAGCTCGTCGTCGACGGCCAGCGAGCCGCCCAGCAGCGTGCCGGTGACGACCGTGCCGCTTCCTTTGGCCGCGAAACTGCGGTCGATCCACAAACGCGGTCGACCAAGATCAGCGGCCTCGGGTGTGGCATCGAGCACCTGGTCAAGGGCGGCTCGAAGCTCGTCAAGGCCGGTGCCGCGGATCGAATCAACGCCGATCACTTGTGCGCCATCGAGAAAGCTGGCTTCGACGTGCTCGGCGACATCGAGTTCGGCAAGCTCGCGGGTCTCGTCGTCGACGAGGTCGATCTGCGTCAAGGCGATCAGCCCGTGACGCACGCCGAGCAGTTCAAGAATGCGCAAGTGCTCTTCGCTCTGGGGCATCCACCCCTCGACGGCGCTGACGATGAACATGCACGCGTCGACCGCGCCGACACCTGCGAGCATGTTCTTTAGGAAGCGCACGTGGCCGGGCACATCGATGATGGCGACCGTGCGCCCGCTGGGTAGGGCCGTCGATGCGAAGCCAAGATCGATCGTGAGGCCGCGGTCTTGCTCTTCGGCGAAACGATCAGGGTTGGTGCCGGTGAGAGCGGTTACGAGTGTCGACTTGCCATGGTCGACATGGCCTGCGGTTGAAATGACGTGGGTTGCGCTCACGGTGTGCTGAGTGATTGCAGCGCGGTCGCCAGCAGATCATCGTGGCGTGGGTCGACGGTTCGTAGATCGATCAGGGTCTGTTGGTCTTGGACCCGCGCAATGATCGGCGGTGATGACGATCTAAGGGCTGAAACGTGATCGCCAGCCAGCCGGATGCCCGCCGAGGGGATCTCAACGGTCGGCAGTGTTCCTCCGCCTGGTACTGACATGAGATCTACCACCTCGCCGACGCCAAGGGCGCTCGCACGAGAACGCAACGATTCGATCGCCCGACTCGCCATTTCCCAGAAGGGGATCGCACTGCCATCGCGGCGTAGATACGCCATTGCAAGGTCTTGCAGCGCATGCAGTACGAGGCCACCAGGGCGAAACGCTCGGGCCAAGGGGTGGGCCGCGCACGCAGCCACCAAGTCTGCGCGACCAGCGATGATGCCAGCCTGAGGACCGCCAAGAAGCTTGTCGCCTGAGAAGCAGATGAGGTCGGCGCCGGCAGCGAGTGTTTGTTTGGCTGCTGGTTCGTCGATCAGCCAGGTTGGTGGGTCGATATCGAGCCAGGGGCATGCCGCGTCGAGCAGCCCCGAGCCAATGTCGCAGACCAGCGGAACGTCAAGGTCGCTCAGCTCAGCCACGCTCGGAGCTTCGGTAAAGCCGACGATCTTGTAGTTCGACTGGTGCACCAATAGCGCGACTGCAATGTCAGCATCGGGGTCGCTCACCGCCCGCTGATAGTCGGCGGCCCTGGTGCGGTTGGTGGTGCCGACACTGTGCAGTCGAGCGCCGCTTTGCTCGATCACTTCGGGCACTCGAAACCCGCCGCCGATTTCGACGAGTTCGCCGCGAGAGACCGCAACGCTGTGGCCCGCCGCCAGGCCGGCCATGGCGAGGGTGACGGCCGCAGCGCAGTTGTTGACGATCAAGGCGGCCTCGGCCTCGCAGAGCCGAGCGTAGAGTTGGCCGACGTGGCGTTGGCGTGAGCCGCGCTGGCCGGTCGCAAGATCGAATTCGAGATTCGAGTAGCTGGCTTCGGTGGCGGCGGCCCAAGGCGCCCGCCCAAGGTTCGTGTGAAGCAGCGTGCCGGTCGCATTGATGACCGGCTGCAAGAGTGATGCGGCGAACGCCTCAGCTCGTGCTTCGGCGTGCTCATGGTCGCCGTCAGCGATTGCGGCGCGGGCGATGTCGACAAGCAGGGGATGGGGCAGTCCAGTAGAAGCGAGCGAACGGGCCAGCTTGTCAACCGATGGTGGATGCACGGCCCACAGCCTAAGAGGCCGAGGCGTCAAGGTGTAGCCGCACGGCGCGGCGTCGGGAATGGGTAGTGACTCGCCAGCGTTAGCGTTGGTGTCGTGCGCCGTCGCCTCCTCACAATTTTTTGCCAGGCGATGCTTGCCGTGGTCTTTGTCGTCGCCATGAGTGCGTGCGCCGATGGGTTTGCGCCAACCGGCGACGATGACGACGACAAGTTCGCCGAGATCGAAGGCGCTGCAGAGCCTGCTCGAACTCCCGAGGCCAACGCGACTGCCGCGCCCGCGTCGCCAGCTTCGCCGACCGATGTCGCTGAGCCGACCGCGACACTCGCACCGACGGCCACGCCGAGCCCGACAGCGACCCCAACGCCATTACCTACTGCGACACCAACGCCGACGCCAAGCCCAACGCCAACGCCAACCCCAACCCCGACACCCACGCCCACCCCGATGTTCCCGCCCGAACTCACGGGCGAGACGATTCGGGCGTTCGTTGGCGAGTCGGCCGAAGCCGTCATTGCGACCGACCCAGATGGCAGCTTGGTCGGCTTCCAGATTCTGTCCGGCCCGAGCGGCGTCTCAGCGGTATCCGATGCCGCGATGCGCTTCGAACCAACCGAAGCTGGCCGCTTTAGCGCGAGGGTGCGTGTCGTTGACTCGCAGGGTCTTGCCACGATCGGCAATGTTGCACTCGAGGCTCGCTATGTCGGGCACCCGCAAGCGATGGTCGCGCTCGGCGATTCGGTAGCAAGCGGTCACGGTCTCGATCTCGGCGACTACCTCGGTGATGACCCGTGCTGGCGAGCGTCGAACTCGTTTCCTCGGCGGGCCTTCAACCAACTGGTGGCCGACGGGGTGTTTCCCGCAGGGCGCGGCGAGTTCGCCTTGCTGGCCTGCAGCGGTTACGACGTCGACGACCTGTGGGAACGAGAAGTGAGCGGAGGGTTCTCCGATATCACGCCCGCAGATGGCCGCCGGTCTCAGCTCGATTGGGCGGTGCGAGCGAATCCGCGGTTCGTATCGATGACCATCGGGGCAAATGACACCGGATTCGTAGGGCCAAGGCAGCTCTTCTTGGCCAACGGTGAACTCGACCGCGACCAGGTTGCTCGGCGGCTCGCGGTCATCGACCGCGACCTTCGCGTTGCACTCGACAGGCTCGTCGATGCCACCGACGCGACCATCTTTGTCACCAACTACTACGACCCGACCGCCGAGAATCCGCAAGGCGTCGCGATTTGTCGCACCGAGTGCTTCCGTGCCGCATCTCGCGAAGTCGTCGGCGGTATGAACGACGTGATCGAATTGGTCGCCACGTCGTATGCCACCGACCGGGTGGTCTTCGTTGACGTCGCGGCGTCATTTGTCGGCAAGGGTGCCCCGAACGGCATCGGTCCCGACGGGCTGCGCGAAACCGGGTTCGGTGCGCTCGGCGAGCTCGTGGGCGCCGATCAGATCGAGGGGATACACCCCTATTGCGCTCGCGGCGAAACCGTCGGCGCGTCGTGGATTAACCCCGTCGACTGCGTGCACCCCGACGAACGAGGCACCGCTCAGCTGGGCGAGCTGCTTAGCACTGCCATTCGGGCCCACGTTGCAACCCATCCGGAAGCATGAGCTAGCCAGCTGGCCTATCGCTGTGGTCGAGCCAGCTCGGCAGTTCGGTCGTGGCCGCCGCGCCGCTGGCCGAAGCGGCCTTGGTTTCGGCTGTACTGAACTGGCGCAACCGGTCGAGCCAGGTGTCGCGGTACTCGAGATAGGCGAGATGCTCTTGCTCGGCATTGCTCCAGTCGCTGCGGCGTAGCGACTCGATCGTGTTGCGGCTAGCGGTGACGAGAGCGCTCAGCTGGGCGCGCATCTGCGGCGCCGGGTGCTTGGCAACAGCGGTGTCGATGGCGGGCCCGAGCGTTCGATGGCGTGCTGCCAAACTGCCATTGAGTTCGATGGAGAGGCCGCCGTCGGATACCTGCTGCAGCACCGTTTCATGATTCTCGATCCAGTTCTTGACCGAACCACCGTGCTCACGGTGCCACACACCGAGCTGGGCTTGGGTCACACGGGTCTGACCAACGATTGGCGCGGCCGAACCCTGGGTAGCTGACGTCGATCCACCCGTTGATCGGGTGAAGAACCAAGTAATGAGCATCAGGAGCAGACACACGCCGACGATGATCAGCGGAATCGTGGTGTCAGCGCTTTCGAACTGCGGCACTCGGGGCAGGGTACCGGGGGGCGGCCGCTGCTTTTGTGCACCCCGCACAGGTACCTAGTTCAGAGTGCTTACGCCAAGATCGCCAAGGTGTTAAGTCCGTTAAAGATCAGGTGGCCAATGATTGGTGGACCGAGTCGATTCCACTTGGCTGCGCCAAACGCGAGAACTGCGCCGACCCCGAACAACGCCGTGAGCAGCACGACGTTTTCGCGCCAGGTGTGGTCGGGCTGCCAATGCCCGATCGTGAACAAGAAGCTCGACGCAATGACCGCAAACGGCAGTCCGGCAGTTCGCTGCAACGACCGCATGATGAGACCTCGATACAGCAGTTCCTCGACGAGGGGTGCGCCAATAACGACGGCCAAAACAATCGCAGCGACCCATGCTGTGCCCTCGTGGTCAGTGAGTATTGCGTCGTTCGAAGGGTTGCCGTCGACGGGCAGGGCGATGATGTTCGACATGACCGTGGTGAGCAGCCCTGCGGCGAGATAACAGCCTGCGGCAAGCGCAATGCCTCGGCCGATGTCACGGGGCAGGTCGAAACGCAGACCCCAGTCAGCGGCCAGTCCGAGACCCTTGGTGCGAGACACGATGGCGGGCCACGAGAACAGCACGAGTTGGAACATGAAGATGCCCACGACGAACTCGGCCGTGCCCACTTCGTCAGAGTTGAACAGCAATGCAACAACGGTTGCGCCAAGCGATCCGACCAAAACAACCCACGCGATGCTGATGACCACGTCGACAACGCTGCCGGTTGGCCACTCGTGGGGCGTTCCTTGCCACCACTTCGGTTGCGGGGCTGAAGCGCCCGGCGATGCGGGCAGAGGGTTAGGTGGAGGGGGCGGGGGAGGCAGGCTCAAGAGACGGGCCACCGTTGCATTTCGCGCATAGTCATCTGAGACCGTACATTTGAGCGCTGAAGAATCACCACGCTTAACCGCAAGGAGCTGCTCATGGGAAATCTCGTCGACGGAAGGGTCGCAGTCGTCACTGGCGCTGGCCGCGGTATTGGGCGTGAGCACGCACTGATGCTCGCGTCGCACGGCGCGAAGGTTGTCGTGAACGACATTGGCGGCGCAACCGACGGCACCGGCGCCGACGCATCGCCGGCCGAAGAGGTCGTCGCCGAGATCAAAGGCATGGGCGGCGAGGCCGTTGTCAACGGCAGCAACGTGGCTGACTTCGAAGAGTCGAAGGCAATGATTCAGCAAGCCGTTGACACATTCGGTGGTCTCGACATTTTGATCAACAATGCGGGCATCTTGCGTGACCGCATGGTCTTTTCGATGACCGAGTCTGACTGGGACGGCGTCATTAACGTGCACCTCAAGGGCACGTTTGCGCCGACGCACCATGCAGCCAACTACTGGCGCGAACGAGCCAAGGCCGGCGAAGAGAACGATGCCCGCGTCATCAACACATCATCGCCGTCTGGCATCTATGGCAACATCGGCCAAGCCAACTACGGCGCAGCCAAGGCTGGCATTGCGGCGTTCACCGTCATCACGGCAATGGAGCTCGCGAAGTACGGGGTGACGTGCAATGCGCTGGCTCCCGCCGCTTACACCCGAATGACCGCTGATCTTCCAGGCTTCTCACAGATGGACGAGGAAGCACAAGAGAAGCTGGGCCCGCGCTGGATCGCAAACGTCGCGACCTGGCTGGCGTCGGCTGAAGCTGCCGGTGTTACAGGTCGCGTGTTCGATGTCGCCGGTCAGCGAGTAGGTATCAGCGAGGGCTGGGTGCTCGGACCTTCAGGTCAGCAGGGCGACGACGCAGAATCGGTCGGCGCCGTCGTCAACGAGATCATGGGCGACGCCCGTCTCAACTCCAACATGTTCGGTATCCCCGAAGGTGGCGTCGGCCGCCCTTCGTAGGCGCGACTGCGCGCCTTTAACGAATGTGATGGAGTTCGACTTGGATGACGCGTCCGCCGACGCGTAGCCGGTCGCCAGCCTCAAGCGCAATCGATTGGTCGGGTGACACCCGGTTCCAGCTGCCGGTACTGCCGCGGCTGAACCAGGTGCCATTCGACGAACCGAGATCGGTCACAAACACCGACCACTCATCGAGGCGAATGCGTGCGTGGTGTCGCGACAGCGCGAGCGAATCGTCGCTGAGCATCATCGGTGACGCCGAGCCCGCGCGCACATCGCCATGTGACGGAGCATCGCGGCCGACGATGAGGTCTTGATCGATAGAGAACGTTGTGCCGTCGTCGACCACAAGGACACCGAGCGGTGGGCGCACGCCGTTTACGAGCACGGTGGTTTGGTGCACGCCCATCTTGGTGCCGCACTGCGAGCAGTAGACGGCATCTGGATGGTTGTGATGGCCCTGCGGGCAGGCCACCCCGAGGACCATTGTTGGCCCAGCTGGCGCAGTCATAGCCCCGAGCGGCGGTGCCGCCGGTGGCACCAGTGACGGTGCTAGCGGAGGTGGCTCTGTTGCTTGAGGTGCTTCGGGTGCTTGGGGTGCTTCGGGCCCGGGTGCGACCGCTGCGTCGGACCCAACCTGTGACGAGAACGGTGACTGGGTGGGTGGCGCGAACTCGGGCGGCACTGAGGGCGCGACGAGCGGCGTGACGATCGGTATGTCGATCGGGGCGGCGGCGTCGGTTACATCAACAGGTTGATCGAAGTCGGCCGTGGCGCCACCGAGCACGACCTGTGGCTGGGGCTCGTCGCTAATGCTTGGCGTGGCATCAATACGCAGCTCGGTCGGTGCATCGTCGGGTAGCAGAGGCGCCTGTGGACGTGCCGCTGGGGTCACCGCGGCCGGTTCGGGGGTGGTGCTGCGAGGCGCCACCAAGGGAACGATAAGCGAGTCGTCGTCGGAAGCATCGCTGAACGCGATGCTCACGGTGTCGGCCGGCATCGAACCTTCGGACAGCTCGATGGGAGACCACGGAACCTCGTCGCCGATGGGGGCGGTGCTCATCACAATGCTTGCGTCTTCGGCGCTACTACCGAGTTCGTGGACTAGGAGCTTGCCGTCGGTCGGTGAAATCACGAACCGAGCCGTTGGACCGTCGACCAAGGTCGATGCGCCACCCCAGGCCAGAAGCCATGGTTGCCCCCTCGCAGTGAAGAGCATCGAGAAAGCACCAGGAGCTTGGGTCGTGATCTCGGTAGCCAGCTCTTCGATGAGACCGGTTGAGTGTTGATGCTCGTCGATCCATGTGAAAAGCGGCGCGGCGTCAGCGCTGCCGAGGGCAACGAAGCCCGCGGCCGTGCGCGCTGCCATGCCATCTCGACCCGAAGGTCGGACGCTCGCAGCGGTCAGATCGGTGGTCAATTGGGGCTCCTCTGAAGATTGCCGATCGTTCCGAGACTCTAGTTCCACACCAGCGCCAACGCCCGATGACGAAGTGAGCGCTGCGACGGTAACGATGTGGGCTGAATCGGGCGGAACGGTGTTGGCACGAACGAACTCGGCTAGTTCTGGCAGCGACACCCATTGGGCGTCGCTCACTTCGCCGTCGTCGAATGAAAATGGGCCGTCGTGGCGACAGACATAGAGGCGGCCGATGAGGGCAACGCCTGGGGCGTCGAAGTACACGGGCCCGCAGTCGCGTAGCGCGCCGCTGACGCCAGCTTCCTCGAGCAGCTCGCGTTCGGCCGACGTCTGCCAGGGTTCGCCAACGTCACAGACACCACCGAAGGCGAGATCCCAAGCACCGGGAAACACATCTTTCCAGGGTGCGCGCTTATGTGCGAGCAAACGATCGTGACTGTCGAGCACAGCGATATACACCGACCGGTGGCGCAGCGCCCGAGCCCGCATCTCGGCCCGCGTCACAACCTCGATCACCGTGCCATCAGCATCGATGTGCTCAACGAGTTGTGCTGCGGCCGCCGCTTGGCGCTCACCGTCACTCATGTGCACTCATGTCGTTGCTTCATGGGTCCCGCACTTCGATCAGTATCTCGGCAATTCCCGCCGCCTCAGCGTCTGCATCATGCACGTCGGCAATGACCAGCACCAACTGATTCGTCGTGGCTGAGACCGATTCGACAAAGTTTCCGGCTTCGTTAGGAATCTGTTGACGTAGCGTTTCATTTCCGTCGTTGAGCGCAGAGAAGCTTGTGCCCCACACCAGTTCTCTCACGCGAGCAAACGAGGAGTTCTGGCCGTTGGTGATCCCGACTGAGCTCACGGTGACCTGGTCATCGAATGCGAGCACGTAACTCGTGCCAACGATGTTGTTGCCGGTGGCCATCGTTCGAGCAATGCCCCAGTCGGTCGTTGGGTTGCCGTCAATCGCGTTCGTCGGGGGAAAGTCGATCATTTGGGTGTCGAGCAGAACGTTGATATCGACGACGCGAGCCCCGCCAGCGGTGACACCAAGGATCGATGAGTTGCCGGTGCGAGCATCGAACAGCAGAGCCCCGCCGAGCCCAGCAGCCAAGAGCACCGCAATACCGGCGAGCGCAACGACGAGGCGACTTGTGCCTCGCCCGGCTGGGGCCTGCGATGGGCCAGGTTGTTCGGGCGCGGGTGTAAAGGTGGTCGGTGACTGCTGTTCTCGAAGGGCATCATCTGACTGCGGGCTGGCCGTTGGTTGAGCGGGGGCGGCGTCGCTCACCGGCATTGCTGTTACCCCGAGGCCGGCGGCTCGTTGGATCTGCTGCAACGCTTGGCCAAACGCGTGTGCAGATCGGGGTCGGTAGTCGGGCTGTTTCGCGAGAGCGTGAGCGATGACGCCGGCGACTGGCGCTGGCACGAGCTCGGGGTCGGGCGTGGGTGGGGCATCGGTGGCGATACGTCGGATCACCGTCGCGATCGGGCTGCCTGCCTGCGGTTGAAACGGAGCAGTGCCAGTCACCAGGTTGTGCAGCGTCGACCCCAACGCGTACACGTCAGTGGCGCGAGACGAGGGTGCGCCATCGAACAGCTCGGGGGCCGCATGGGCGACGGTGGTCGCAAGCTGGCCGGTCTCAGTCTTGTTGCCGTCTTGCATCGAGGCGATGCCGAAGTCAGCCAACTTTGCGTCGCCGAGCCGGTTGAGCAATATGTTGGCTGGCTTGATATCGCGGTGTAGCACGTCTTCGCGATGAGCCGCTTCAACGGCGTCGGCAATCTGAATCATCGAAGCGACTGCTTCGCGCCACGGCATCGGTCCGTTAGCAATCTTGTCCTCAAGAGTGCCTCCGGTCAGCAACTCAAAGCCAATCCACGCCTGACCAACCTTCGTCGTGCCAGCATCGACCACCGCAGCAATGTTGGGGTGCCACGACAGCGCGCCCACCGCTTTGCTTTCGCGCTCGAAGCGACGCACGAGGTCGGCGTCGGGCGCCGGATCACTCAGCACCTTGATCGCGACCTCTCGCCCGACCGAGAGCTGGTGTGCCTTGTAGACCTGAGCGAAGCCGCCCGTGCCAATCAACTCGAAGTCGCGATAGCCGGGGATGTCAATCATCGGCGCCGCAGCCTGTTCTTCACAGGGTGTGAGACTACTCGTCATAGGAAAAGGGGGAGAGCGCAGCGGCCCGAAGACCGCTCCGCTCTGTGTTGTAGGGTTAGTGGAACCGTTGGCTCATCAGAACAGCTCATCCTCTTCGGGGATCAGCACCAGTGGTGGCAGATCGAACGATGGGGTGAACGTTCCCGGGCTAAACGTTGTGCCCGGTGCCGTCGCCCCGGTGCCAGCGGCTCCGCCCGAGTCCAGAGTTCCGTTGCCCCCAGAAAGGAAGTCGTCGGGAACGCACGGATTGCCGGTGGGGTTGTTCGGGAACGGATACTCGTTGAACGAAGTGAACAGGTCGGGGCACAAGTCATCTTTGTCGCAGAACGTGTCGCCATCACGGTCCGAGCACGTTGCTGGCGGCGTGCAAGAGCCGTCGTAGGGATACGTGTTGCCGGGGTTGTAGACACCTGGGCAAATGTCGATGTCGTCGCACACCTGGTCGTCGTCTTGGTCGCCGAGGTCGCAGACCGGACCTTCGACACATGACGTGCCGTCTTGGTAGGGGTAGGTATTGCCTGGGTTGAACACGCCTGGGCAGAGGTCGTCGTCGTCGCAGACGTCGTCTTGATCGACGTCGGCACACGCTGGTTCGCAGTCGTCTTGGTAGCCGTTGCCGTCGCGATCTGGGGCGCTGCAAGGGTCGTTGTCGTCGCAGATGCCGTCACCGTCGGCGTCGCCGCCGTAGAGCCTGCACCGATCGTCAGACGGGTCACAGGCATCGCCTGCACCGTCGTCATCTTTGTCGGCTTGACCGGGGTTGCGGTCGTTGTCGCAGTTGTCTCGGTTATCGCACACACCGTCGCCGTCGGTGTCGCCACCTTGGCCGGCACACGGATCCTGTACAACAGGAGGTGTGGTGGGCACTGGCGGCCTCGTTGGCTCGGGAACCGGCGGAACCGATACAGCCGGGGGATCGAAGCAGAACTTGTCCGGCTCGAACTCCGATGCGAGGTACCAAACATCGCCTGGCACCACCTCGTATTCCCACACACCGCTACCGGGACTAGGAACCTCTTGGCGATTGCCAGTAAGGGTCACTTTGACCGTTGCGCCGTTCACGGTGACACAGCATTCGAGCGGTCCCGCATTCCCTACGTTGATGGCAAAGTTGTTGTCAAGCCCAGGGCATTCGATCACTGGCTCGCAGTACTCGGCTGGCACCTGGACCATGTCTTCATCGAGCTCGTCGATTG
>Ga0114956_1001881_pt1 | contig 16610 bp, 20 predicted proteins | sample MaitaG_FD_87304 | JGI IMG/M metagenome (GOLD analysis project Ga0114956, IMG submission 87304) | Marine algal microbial communities from Maine, USA - Maine_Asex2 metaG | ecosystem: Host-associated > Algae > Red algae > Unclassified | place: Maine, USA | collected 2015-01-05 | reverse complement strand
TCGCTGCTGTGCGCAACGTTTAGCCTCACGATCTTGGGCACGTTCATCACCCGGTCTGGGGTGCTTCAATCGGTGCACGCCTTCAGTGAGAGTTCGATCGGGCCGCTGTTCCTGGCCTTTTTCGGGCTGATCGCTGCGGTAACCGTGGCTCTCATTGGATGGCGCGGAGACCGGTTGCGCGCTCCGGGGCGCATCGACTCTCCAATGAGCCGCGAAGGCTCGTTCTTAGCCAACAATGTGTTGTTCGCAGTCTTCGCTTTCGTCATATTGCTCGGCACGGTGTTTCCGCTGATCGTCGAAGCAGTACAAGACGAAACCATCACGGTTGGCGTGCCGTACTTCGAACGCATGACGATGCCGGTCGGCATGGTCATGCTTTTTCTTATGGCGGTTGCACCGGTGTTGCCGTGGCGCAAAGCAAGCGGCGAGCTCCTTCGCAAGCGGCTGGAATGGCCGGCCTGGTTCGGCATTGGGGCGTTGGTGCTGGCAGTGGTGCTTGGTGGCCGGGGCCTAACACCACTGATTGCGTTCACTATGGCGGGCTTCGCAGCCGGAGCCGCGCTACGTCAGATCGTGCTAGCAACGCGCCGCAATGGTTGGCGCGGCCTCGTCGGCCGCACGAACGGCGGAATGATTGTTCATCTTGGTGTGATCATCTTGGCGGTCGGCTTTGCCGCCAGCAATAGTTATCTGCGTCAGACCGAAGTCACGTTGACCCAAGGTGAACAGATCGAGTTTGCGGACATGACCTTCCGGTACGAAGGCATGATCGAGACCGAGTTCGCCGAGAAGCAGGTTAGCGAGGCCAGGATCATCGTCGACGGTCAGGAGCTGCGGCCTGCCCTGAACCGATTCATCCGGCGCGGTGATGTCATTGGTACGCCCGACACGCTCGGCAGTTTTACCCGTGACACTCAGGTTGCCCTGAACACGATCATCGAGGATGAGCCCAAAGTCGTGATCCGCATCACGAGCCAGCCGCTGATTGCATGGCTCTGGATCGGTGGCATTCTCATGGCGGTCGGAACAGCATTCTCCGCCTTTCCGCACCGTATCCATCGGCGCCCCACCGAACCGGTGTCGGCGGAACCTGCTGGCCTCAAGGCGACCGTGGGCTGATGCGGTTGGGATCTGCGATATCGGCTGGCATCGTCGCGATCATTCTGGCGGTATTCATCGTGCTGTTGGCCGTGAGTGACACCGAACAGACCGGCTCGGCGAGCTTTGGGATTGTGGGCGACGTTGCACCACAGATCGCCGGCCCCACGATCGACGGCGGGTCCTATGACCTGTGGGAGCAGCGCGGCGACTGGGTCGTGGTGAACTTCTTCGCATCATGGTGCATCGGATGTCTCATCGAACATCCGGAGTTGGTCGAGTTCGACCGTCGACATCAAGACGACAATGTGCAGCTCGTGAGCGTCATGTTCAGCGACACCGAAGAGCGGGCCCGGCAGTTCTTCGAAGAACAAGGCGGCGGCTGGCCCGCTCTGGTCAACGACATGGGTTCGGTTGCAATCGCGTACAGCGTGACTGCCCCTCCAGAAACCATTCTGATTGGCCCAAGTGGTCGAGTACTGTTCAAATGGCTTGGCGAAGTCACCGCCGACGACGTCGACAACATGATCGCAACGCTGTCAAACCCAGTTGATGAAGCGGCTGAAACGCAAGGCGCGAACTAGTGGCGAGCGCAACCAGCACTGGCTTCAGACAGCAATGGCGATGGCTTTCGTGGGTGCTGATGGCGATCCTCGGCACTGCAGCGCTCATTGTCGGGGCCATTGGGGACAGCGAACCGCTTAGCGACGGCGAACGAATGTCAGAACTCGCCTCGACAATCAGGTGCCCACAGTGCAGTGGCCAGGCGGTAAGCGAGTCCAATGTCGCTATCGCACGCGAGATCCGCGCCGATATCCGAAACCGGATCGCAGCGGGGGAGTCCGACGATGCCATTCGACAGGCGTACATCGATAGTTATGGCCGGTCGATCGTGTTAACCCCCGATAGTGGTGGCTTCACCGGCCTCGTGTGGATCGTGCCAGTCGTGGCGGCTGGACTCGCAGTCGGGGCCGTGGGATTGGCATTCCAACGTTGGCGGATCGAGGCCGATTCACTTAACGAGGCCACCGACGAAGACCGTGCACTCGTGGCTGATCTACGCAAGAATCGCTCGTGACCGACCAGTCGGCGGCATCTTTGAACCCGGACCTGCTCGCTGAGCTCGAACGCGAGCGCGAATTCTTGCTGCGTTCGCTCGACGATCTCGACGCCGAGCACGATGCTGGCGACTTAGACGAAACCGATCACATGGGACTCAGCGACGACTACACCCGCCGTTTGGCCGAGGTCTCGCGAGCAATCGATCAGGAGCGGGTGGCCTTTGCTGCGGTGGAGAACAGGCTGAGCACTCGCCAACGAGTCATCACCATCGCGGTTGTTCTCGTGGTGGCGATCCTTGCTGGGTTGTTACTTGCGCGGGCATCGGGGTTTCGGAACCCAAACGACACCGTCTCTGGCGACATCCGACAGTCGTCTGCCGGCCTGTTGGCCGAAGCCGAAACTTTGACCTTCGAAGGCGACTGGCCCGAAGCAATCCTGATCTACGACGAGGTGCTTGACATCTCTCCTGCCAACGTCGAAGCGCTCACCTATCGCGGCTGGCTCACGGCTCGCCTTGGCGAGAACGAGGCTGGCCTGGTCGACATCAGCGAGGCCGTCGCTGTCGATCCCGACTACCCCGACGCCCGGGTGTTCTCGGCGATCGTGCTCGATGATCTCCAACGGTTCGGCGAGGCTGCCGAACAGATCCAAGCATTCGACCAACTCGACCCACCCGACGAGATGCTGTTTCTCGTAGAGAGTTTCAACCTGCGAGCCAACGTGACTGCTGGTCAGATCACGCAGACGTTTACGCCGGGTGAGCCAATCGACCTCGATCAGATCACCGGCACGCTCGACGATGTTGCCCGCGCCGGAGCGGTCCTTTCTCAGGTCGGCGAGGTTGTGCTGGCCCAGCGGGCTTTCGACGCCGTGTTGGCCGAGGATCCTGAACAGATCATTGCCTTGGTCGGGAAGGGCCAGCTGGCTCGTGATGTCAGTCTGTTCGAGATTGAGCCACAGATCGCTGCCGACGCCCTCGCTGCGCTCGACGACGCAGTCCGCCTCGCCCCCGACGAACCCGTGATCCGCCTCTACCGGGCCGACGCTCGCGTTGTTCAACGCAACCCCGATGGGGCTCGCTCCGATCTGCAGGCAGTCGACCGCGATGCTCTCTCACCAGACTTGCAAGCCCTCTACGACTCGCTCGAGGCGATGCTCCGTTAGCTAGGCGTGGTGCTCGGCCCGAGCACGGCTTGCCCCGACGATCGCCGACTCACCGGGGTGGTTCATTCAGGGAGGGTCAGACAGCATGGTTGGTCTGGTACCAGGGCTTGATGGTGTTGTTGATGAGTTCAAGCCGCTCGTCGAAGGGGATGAAGGCGCTCTTCATGGCGTTCACGGTCATCCATCGAACGGTCTTCCAACCCCAGTTGAAGGCCTCGGCGCAAGCAGCGAACTCGTCGGAGAGCGTGGTTGAACTCATCAGCCGATTGTCGGTGTTCATAGTGATACGAAAGGACAGATCGGTCAGCAGGCCAATCGGGTGTTCGGCGATTGATGCCGCAGCTCCGGTGTGCACATTCGATGTTGGGCACACCTCGAGCGGTATGCGGCGGTCACGAACATAGGAAGCCAGCAAGCCGAGCTCCACGCTGCCGTCGTCGTTGACCGAAATATCATCGATGATGCGAACTCCGTGGCCCAGGCGTTCTGCGCCGCAGTATTGGATGGCCTCCCAGATCGAGGGCGGACCGTAGGCCTCGCCGGCGTGGATTGTGAAGTGGAAGTTTTCGCGTTGGATGTATTGGAAGGCATCCAAGTGCCGAGTCGGCGGGTTGCCGGCCTCGGCGCCAGCGATGTCGAACCCAACGACGCCACGGTCACGGTGGCGCACTGCGAGCTCGGCAATTTCGAGCGAGCGTGCTGCGTGGCGCATGGCGGTGACGAGCGTGCCGACTCGAATGCCTTTGCCGTGCGAGCCATCAGTGAAACCGTCGACGACTGCTTCGACCACATCGTCAAGGTTTAGGCCTGCTTCAACGTGTAACTCGGGGGCGAACCGGACTTCGGCGTAGACGATGCCGTCGGCCGCCAAGTCTTCGGCGCACTCGGCAGCAACTCGATACAGCGCATCTCGATCCTGCATTACACCCACGGTGTGCGCAAAAGTCTCGAGGTACAGCGTGAGGTCGAGCCGGCTGGCTCCCCGGACCATCCACGTTGCCAGCTCGTCAGGATCGCTGGTTGGCAATTCATAGCCAGAGGCCTTAGCCAGTTCAACCACGGTGGTAGGCCGCAAACCGCCATCGAGGTGATCGTGCAACAGCACCTTGGGCGCCGCCTGCAGTACGTCACGAGTAATCGGGCCAGGCCCATCCGCAGTTTCCATGCCTCATCCTAAACCCACCAGCTAATGAGGCGGTGGCTGCGCCCGAGCGGAGCGGTTACATATGGTAGGTGCCGGATTCGATTCGCTCGGTTGCGTTGTCGAGTTGCCAGGTGGAGCCTTTGGCGCAGCCGCGGCCATCGAGTCGGCTGCCGCCGACCTCAAGGTTTCGCAGCACGTCGGGAATGACGTCGCCGTGACTGCAGAGAACAACGGTGCGTCCGGTGAAGGATCGAACGAACTCCATCGAGCGTGCAGTCGTTGCACCTTCGAAGAGTTCGGGTGCGATCTGCACGCTCATGCCGAGCGCTTCGGCCAGTGGTTCCACGGTTTGAATACAGCGCAGAGCTGGGCTCGAGTACACGGCCTCGATGTCCTGGTCACACCATTTGGTGGCGATGATTTGTGCCTGGTCGATCCCGATCGCGCTGAGCGGTCTTTGGTCATCGGCCGGATCTTGGTTGTTCCGAGTTCCGGCTACGGCATGGCGAATGAGAAACAACGTCACGTCGTGCACGGTATCCAGCGTTGTTTGACCACCCAAAGCACAACCGGTACTCGATAGTCTCAGAAGCGAACTGTCGTGCATCGTTGTGATGCATCTGACCTACTTACCCGTTCAGAGGTACCCATGGCCGTCACCGAAGCCGAAGTCATTGAAGCACTCCGGCCGGTCGAAGATCCCGAACTCCATCGCAGCATTGTCGATCTGGGCATGGTGCGTGACATCACCATTTCCGATGGTCATGTCAACGTTGTGGTTGCCCTGACGATCGCTGGTTGTCCGCTCCGAGCTGAGATCGACAATCGTGTTCGCACCGCGGTCGAAGCACTCGATGGGGTTACAAGCGCCGCACCCGAATTCACCGTTATGACCGACGAAGAACGCGCCGCAGTGCGCGAGTTGCTCCACGGCGACCCAGCAGCCACTGCGGGAAGTCAGGCGTCCCATGGTCATTCTGAGGGTCGAACGATCCCGATGGCTGACCCGTCATCGAAGACCCGAGTGCTGCTGATTGCATCAGGCAAGGGCGGGGTCGGTAAGTCTTCGGTCACGACGAACTTGGCGGTTGCGCTTGCGCAGCGCGGCAAGAAGGTCTCGATCATCGACGCCGACGTTTGGGGCTTCTCGGTGCCGCGCATGTTGGGTATCGACCGGCCTCCGGTCGTGATCGACACCATGCTGATCCCACCAGAGGCTCACGGCGTGAGCGTGATCTCAATGGGCTTCTTTGCCGAAGAAGACCAGGCGGTGATTTGGCGAGGGCCGATGCTGCACAAGGCGCTCGAACAGTTCCTGACCGATGTCTATTGGGATGAACCAGACTTCTTGTTGATCGACCTGCCTCCAGGCACCGGCGATATTTCGATTTCTATGGCAGGATTTTTGCCCCGATCTGAAGTCTATGTTGTGACCACGCCGCAGCCGGTCGCCCAGAAGGTCGCGCAACGTGCGGCGGTTATGGCCGACAAGGTCAACCTCGAAGTGCGAGGCGTGATCGAGAACATGTCGTGGTTTACCGGCGACGATGGCAAACGCTACGAACTCTTTGGGGCTGGCGGAGGCGCTGAACTTGCAGACAAGTGCGGCGTGCCGCTGCTTGCTCAAATTCCCATGACCCCAGCACTGCGCGAGGGCGCCGATAACGGCCGACCGCTGGTAGCGATGGACCCAACGAGCGAGGCTGGTGTTATTTTCGCCCAGATGGCGGAGACCATCGATGTGGAACTGGCTCCAAAGCGCCGCTACAACGCAGAACTCAAAATCATCTGATCTTCGCCGTAGGAGGCACCCATGGATATTCGTATTGGCATCATCAACGCACCGCGCGAAGTGAGCCTCGATATGTCAGACGACATGTCGATCGACGACATAAAGAAGCTGATCGACGCAGCCTCAGCTGCGGGCTCTGGCCTGGTTTGGTTGACCGACAAGAAGGGCCGCGAAACGGGCTTTCCTGCTGACAAGCTTGCCTACGTAGAGATCGGCAGCGGCGAAGACCAGCGCATCGGTTTCAGCTGATTGCAAGGTTGTACGTGAAAGAACCCGGCCCAATAGGCCGGGTTCTTTAACGTTTTCAGGTTGTTGCTTAGGCTCTACAGCCCTGCTTGTGCCTCGGCGGCTGCAAGGCGAGCGGCGCGGCGAGCGGCTGCTCGTTGGCGACGAATGACTCGACGTTCTTCTTCGCCCAGACCGCCCCAGACACCAGCGTCTTGGTTGGTGTCGAGCGCGAACTGCAGACAGTCCTCCATGCAGGGGCACGTGGTGCACACCTGCTTGGCGGCATCGATCTGGTCGATCGCTAGTCCGGTCGAGCCGATTGGAAAGAACAGCGACGGATCGGTGTCTTTGCAAGCTGCATTCAAGCGCCAGTCATGCTCGCTTGGATCGTACTTCGGCATCGTTAGTGCCATGGTCCCCCTCATGTAAGTGCAGCAGCGGACAGGCTGTTGCAAGTTTCCCCCTGGAGCCGACCGTGCTGGCCGACTGCGTAGAACATAGCGTGCATTCTGTTTGCTGCACAAGGGGTAATTTGCCCGAAAGACTTGCAAAAATTCGGATTCGACTAGCTTTGCGGCATGACTTGGTCACGTAGGGCAAGCCCCCAGCCAATCGTCTGCGGCCATCGCGGGACCCCGGCGCATGAGCCCGAAAACACGCTGGCGAGCTTCGCGGCTGCGGCGGCGCTTGGGGCGACGTGGATCGAGTTCGATGTGCGTCCTGCTAAAGATGGTGAGTTGGCAATCCACCACGATCCTCAGACGTCTTCTGGTGTGCATATTGCCTCCACGAACTTCGCCGAGCTAGATCCGTCGATTCCGCGGTTCGGAGACCTCGTTGCTGCGCAACCGGCCCTCGGCCTCGATATCGAACTCAAGACCGATGGCATCGACATGTCGATCGAGTCGTTCGCAGACATCGTGCTTGATCAGATCGACAGTCACTGCGCAAGCACGCTCAATCTCATCGTGACCTCCTTCGACGCTGCGATTCTCGAACTGGTGCGCGAGCTGCGGCCCCACATCGCTACCGGCCTCGTGTTCCGCAAGACCAGACCGGCCGATGCAATCAAGATCGCGATCGATGCTGGCCACGTTGCGCTGGCGCCCTGGGTGCATCTCCTCACTCCCGAGCTTGTCGACAACGTTCGCTCGGCAGGACTGGACATCATCACCTGGACGGTGAATCAACCTCAACAGGTGCGTCTTGCGGTCGAGCTTGGGGTCGACATGATTATTGGTGATGATCCCACAGTGATCATCGACAATCTCTAACGAGCAACTGCATCGCCGCGCCGCAAATCGCTCACCGCTGCCGGCTACGTGTGGCTAGCTGCCAGAAATGCTAGTGGGGTCGACCAGGTCTGTGCGCGCCAATCGGAGCACACTGGGGTGGTGTTTAAACACGATTTCATCGGCAGTGCCGATGAAATCGCCGTCGACCTGCACGGGTACCGGCCTTCGGGCAGACAACGTGGCGTGCGTAAGGTCGGAGCGATGGTCAAGGAACTGATTGGCCGTCAGTCCAGCTGGGGGACGCAGCGCATCCATCACAATCCTCAAAAGATGGGCGCTGCGCAGGCTGCGTAGCGTGACCGTGGCGAGGCCGCGATCGAGTGTCGCTTCGGGCGCAACGTTGAGCGGCAGGTTCCCCAGGTACGTGTACGGGTCGGTATTGAGGCAGATCGTGAAGTAGCCATCGTCGACGCGACCGTCGGCGAACTCGATCGAGAACGCTGGTTCTGTGCGGTCGTAGTGCTTGAGCCACGTCTTGATCGCTGCGTATACGAAAAGCGGGTGGTTGAGGTAGCGCTTCAGGTCGCCCTGGCGCTCGACCTGCTCGACAACCGCTGCATCGAATCCCACGCCAGTGTGGAACAAGAAATACCGCCCGTTGACGCTGCCAAGGCCGACCGGACGTATCAGGTCTTGTTCGATGGCAGCAAGCGAGTACTTGACGGCATCTTGAGGATCGTCGGGCAAACCCATCGTGCGGGCAAACACGTTGGTGGAGCCGCCAGGCAACGGCAACATCGCGCAGTTGGTGTTGACCACACCGTTTGCGACCTCGTTAACTGTGCCATCGCCGCCCAACACGACTACGCCGTCGACGCCACGTCGGGCGGCGTCTTCAGCGAGGCGCGTTGCGTGATTTCGGCGCGTTGTCTCGGCAACTTGGACCTCGTGGGATTCACCCAAAGCGCGCTGAACAAGGACCTGGGTACGGGGCGAAACCGACGACGCGAATGGGTTCACAATGAGAAGAAGTTGCACAGCAGATGCAGTCTTGCGGCTGAATCGTGAAAAAGAAATACGAATTTCACCTCTGCATAGCTTGTGAAGTTGTGCACGACCGACGCAAACTGCACCTATGAAGGTTGCCGTTTGCGTGAAGCAGATCCCAGACCCGGCTGATCCGGGCGCCCTTGATCCGTCTACCAAGACGCTCAAGCGTGACATGAAACTCATTCTCGACGAGTCAGATAGTTATGGCGTCGAGATGGCATTGCAGCTTGTCGACGCTGCCGGTGGTGGCGAAGTCACCCTGGTGTCGATGGCTCCCAATAGCGAGGTCAACGGTTTACGAACCGCCCTGGCAATGGGCGCCGACAGCGCGATCCTGATCAGCGACGAGGCGCTTGCGGGCTCCGATGCTCTTGGCACTGCCAAGATCCTCGCAGCAGCGATCGCTCGTGCCGAGCCGGATCTCGTGCTTGCCGCCACCGAGTCGAGCGATGGTTATACCGGCACGGTGCCGGAGCAGATCGCCGAGCTCATGGGCTTGCCGTCAGTCACGTTCGCCAAATCGATCGAAGCTGCCGATGGCAGCGTCAAGGTGCAGCGCCAAACCGAGGCTGGCTACGACGATGTCACCTGCCCTATGCCGTGCTTGATCTCGGTTACCGCCGGTGTTGTTGAACCCCGGTACCCATCGTTCAAGGGCATCATGGCCGCCAAGTCCAAGCCTGTCGACGAAGTCACCTGTGCTGATCTCGGAATCGATGCAAGCGCTGTCGGCTGGGCCGGCGCAGGACAAGAGATCGTTGCCATCGAAGAAGCGCCTGTGCGCGACGCTGGCGAAATCATCGAAGACGAGGGCGAGGCATACGAACGAATTGTTGCCTTCCTCGACGAACTCAAGGTCATCTGAGGAGGCTGGACATGTCTGTAGGAACTGTTTGGGTACATGCCGAGGCCACCGAGGGATCGGTCGCTTCGATCACCCTGGAAATGTTGGCCAAGGCTCGTGAAATCTCTGGCGACGTCGTCGCTGTCGTTGGAGGCGACGGCGCAGCTGTCGCCGCTGAGCTGGGTGCACATGGTGCATCTCGTGTGTTGGCAACTGGCGACTTGGGCGGGGCGCTGCCCGGCCCCTCCGTCGCGGGCGCAATGGCAGCGGCCATTGCCGACGGAGCCACACCTGTGGCCATCTTGTTCGGCACCACCTATGGGGGCCGCGACATCGCCGGCCGCCTTTCGGTCAAGCTCGACGCATCGGTCATTACTAACGTTGTTGACATCGCCGACGATGGCGGTCTGGTCGGTACCGAACCAATCTTCGGTGGCGCCTCGTTGGTCAAGACCAAGTTTACGACCGACAAGCCTGGCATCTTCTTGGTCCGGCCCAAGTCGTTCGAGGCCAGCGAGAGCGGCGGCGCTGCTGCTGCAGTCACCGCACTCACTGTTCCCGATTTGGGTGCAACAGGTGCCGCCGTCGTGACCAACTCCTTCGTTGAGCAAACCGAAGGCCCACAGCTCGACGAGGCAGCAGTCGTTGTCTCGGGTGGTCGTGGTCTTGGTGAATCCGACAAGTACGAAATGGTCGAGCAACTCGCCAGTGCGCTCAAGGCTGCACCGGGCGCAAGCCGTGCGATTGTCGATGCTGGTTGGGTTCCCTACAGCTATCAGGTCGGCCAGACCGGCAAGGTTGTCAAGCCCGATGTGTACATCGCAGCTGGCATCTCCGGTGCGACCCAGCACCTCGTAGGCATGAAGGGCTCCAAGACGATCATTGCGATCAACAAGGACTCCGAAGCCCCAATCTTCGGTGTTGCCGACCTCGGCATCATCGGCGATGTGCACAAGGTGCTCCCACAACTTCTTGAGGCCCTGGCCGCAAGGGGTTAGTTCGTATTTCAAGCCTCGGCACTTCGAGGCTTCCGTTCACAACAATCTGCGACGTTGCACCTACTCAGCAGGTGCAACGTCGCAGATTTCGTTTTGTCGTCGGCGGGGCTCGCCGCCGTCGGGCAAGGGCCGGGGCATAGACTTAGGTCGTGACCGCACTGGCCCTCAACCTGCTCGCGCTGCTTATCGTGCTTGGCCTGTGCTGGGGAGCAATGATGTGGCTCTCGGGCCGTTTTCACGGCCATGGGGGCGCCACCACGGTCGAAGTCGATGGCATTGGTGATATGTCCAAAGAAATGCCCCACCACGAGCACGACGCAGCGTGCGTGGCGTGCGAAGGGGTCGGAGCCCAGACCACTCGTGGCAAGCTCGCACCGTGCAGCCAGTGCCACGGAACTGGCATTCTGTCGTGATGCGGCGGTAGAAGACGACGCATTATCCAACTGCCGAAGAGCTGCTCCCTAGCCCCGACCTCGGGTCGATCCTCGACGAGGTGCTCCTGCCACCAGCCGATGAGCTGTCGACGGATCACACAACCGAAACGTGAACCGAGGGCGTCAGCTTCTGCCCAGCTGGTGCCATCAGCGCGTGTAAGCGCAGCAGGCGGCGACGAACAGTCAGATCCTGGGCTAGACCAGCGGCCACGGCCAGCGGCGTCCGGTGCGGTCGATGGGGAAGTGGCCGTCGTTGATGAGAACCCGTGCTCGGGTGATTGCGGCGTCGACTTCGTCTTCGTTGAGCATTCTCTCAAGTGGTTCGCCCAACCCGTTTTCGGTCAAGGCGATGAGATCATTGCGAAGGTCGTCGGGGATCGGCTCGCCCGCAAAGTCCCACAGCACGGTCCGAAGTTTGAATTCGGCATGGAATGACAAGCCGTTGTCGATGGCCCAAATGTGGCCGTCATGGCCCAACAACACGTGTCCGCTTTTGCGGTCGGTGCTATTGGCGACCATGTCGAACGCCGTGAGCTTCTCAAAGTCGGCGCGAAACTGAGGCTCGTCGTTCATTGTCAAATAGTGCTGCTCAAAGTCACACGGGATGAACAGCTGGAGCGAACCCGGTCCAATGGGCCCGTCGATGAGCACGGTGGGCGGGACGAGATCCCAGCCGATCGACTTGGCGAGCTCGTAGCAGGCAACCTCGCGAATGTACAGGCCGTCGGGAAAGTCCCACAACGGCCGTTCGCCCCGCTCGGGTTTGTACACCGCCTGCACGATCTGATTATCGAGCTCGACATCGCACAACAAGGTGGTGTTCGAACTCCACGGCATCTGCCCCAGAATTTCGATTCCACCTTGACTCAAAATATGCTCTGCTTGGGCGTTCGGAATTGGCTCGCGTTCTCGAAACGGCGACTCATCGTCGTTCACTCGACACTCAGTTCCAACATGGGCACCAAGTGTCGCCGCCGTTCAGGGGGGCTTCGCAATACGGGCACGGTGGTCGACCTGCTTGCACAAGGTGTTGGGAGTGGTTGACGAACGCCCGAACCTGAGCGCGAGTTAACTGGAATCGACTTGTGGCCGGGGACTCGGTGTCCTCGTTCATAAGAAGTTGCTCGGCCCACAACGCAACACGGTCGCGGCTTTCAACGTAGGCGACGCCCATAGAGGCAACCGCCCACTCAGGCTCAACCGGGGTGGCGAGCGAACTGGGACCAGGGACTGAGTCCGCAGGCGGTTCGGGCAGGTCGGTCAGCATGTTCCCCAGGTATTCGGCAAGCGCAATGACCTGTTGCTTCTCGACCTTCAGCGTGATCACCTGTGTCCCAGCAACAGCTTGCAAGAAGAAGGCCCGCTCACCGGCCGGACCAACGGTGCCAGCGACAAATGCATCGACATCGGGAAGATCAAAGGACTTGTCGAAGGCACTCATGAAGGCACCAGTGAGGTGAGATCGTCACCTGTTGAATTCACAGCCAACACAATTGGACCCGTTGGTCCGTACATGATTGCCGATACCGAACAAGGTGATACGACGATGCGTTGGAACTGATCTAGGTGTGTGCCCATCGCCGAAGCAATAGCGGCCTTGATGGTGTCGGCGTGCGATACCGCAACCACGGTCTCTCCAGGATGATCAGCAACGATGTCGGTGATCGCCCCCATGATGCGGGCCTGCATCTCGGGGAAGGATTCGCCCTTAGGGAATCGGAACCCGCTGGGGTAACTCTGCACCGTGCGCCACTCGGGAAGCTTGCGCAAGTCGCTGAGATTCTTGCCGGTCCACTCGCCGAAGTCGCACTCGTTGAGGCCAGCGCGTGTGCGGATCCGGCATCCGGTTGCCTTGGCAATGGGTGCAGCGGTTTCTTGAGTCCGCTCCATTGGGGAGGCGTATACCGCTGACACCTTCTTGAGAGCCCCGATTCGTTCGCCGGCCTTGATGGCCTGAGCGATGCCAACGTGGCCCAGGCTCAGTCCCTTGGCTCGGCCGGGGAGTACTTTGCCGGTTGTGGGCGTCTGCCCGTGGCGAACCAACAACAGCGTCGTCATTGCTGGTGGGGTGGATTTCGTGCTTTTCTTGCGTGCCATGTGGATTCCAAAAGTAGCGTTGTCAGCGTGAATGCACTGCACCGTTTGAAGATTGACGTAGAGAAGTGTCGTCAATGCCCGCGCCTCGTGGAGTGGCGCGAACAGGTGGCGATCGAGAAGCGGGCCGCTTTTCGCGACCAGGACTACTGGGGAAAGGCCGTTCCTGGCTTTGGTGACCCGAACGCCTCGCTGATGATTGTTGGGCTTGCACCAGCCGCACACGGAGCCAATCGCACCGGCCGAATGTTTACCGGCGACCGCTCAGGTGACTGGCTCTACCGGGCTATGTATCGCGCCGGATACGCAAACCAACCCGAAAGCATCGACCAAAACGACGGCCTAGAGCTATCCGACGCATGGGTCACCTCGCCAGTCAAATGCGCACCGCCAGCAAACAAGCCGACACCAGACGAACGTGCCGCATGCCGACCCTTCCTTACTCGGGAGTTCGAGAGCCTCCGTAATCTCAAAGTCGTCATAGCGCTTGGCGGAATCGGCTATCAGGCGGTCGCACAACACCTCGAGGTTCGCCCTCGACCGAAGTTCGGTCATGCCGTCGAAGTGTCGCTGGATTCTGAACTGACCATCCTGTGCTCGTACCACGTGAGCCAGCAGAACACATTCACCGGTCGTCTCACCGAGGAAATGCTCGACGCAGTCTTCACCCGAGCCCGCGAGTTGACAGCAGCCAGATAACCTCGTGGCCGTGTCTCGACCTATTGCCAAGCCTCGCCCTCGCCGCTTCGCGACGGCCACAGCATCGCTCCTATTGCTGATCCTTGTCGCTGCTGGTTGCAGCAGCGACGGCTTCCCGGAGAGCTATGCCGACCAGGTCGACGACGAGACTGGTCTCAGCAACGTTGAATTCAACTGGATGCAAGGTTGCGAAGTCGCTGTGACTGAGTCAAACCTGGCCGAAGACGCAAACGGCGTCTGTCGCTGCAGCTACAGCGAAATCTCCGGTACCGACGGCATCCCTTTCGAAGATTTCGTGGAACTCAACTCTGCGCTCCGAGGGGATCCAACAACCCTCAGCAGCGGCGACAGTTCGCCAGCTGAGATTCGCCTCGTCGAGATCGTTCGCGACTGCATCGCTGGCTAGGGGTAGTCCGCTTGCTCGCTTCGCTCGCCGCTGTTTTGTAGTTCGCACATCAGCAGTCCCCGCTGGTGTTGTTGTTGTTGTGGGGTAGTCCGCTTGCTTGCTTCGCTCTCCGCTGTTTTGTAGTTCGCACATCGACAGTCCCCGCTGGTGTTGTTGTTGTGGGGTAGTCCGCTTGCTCGCTTTGCTCTCCGCTGTTTTGTAGTTCGCACATCGACAGTCCCCGCTGGTGTTGTTGTGGGGTAGTCCGCTTGCTTGCTTTGCTCGCCGCTCCTTGGCTTTTGGGTTGGGTGGGTTACTTTTTGGTGGGCATGGGAAGACCGATGGCCGCGGTTTCGTTGGCCCACTTTGGCCAGCGTTCGCGGCTCTTTTGGGCGAGGCGGTGCATGAGGGCAATAGCTGCGGGGTCGTCGTCGCCGGGTCGAGTCTCGATAACGCCGTCTTTGATCATTGCCTCGATCACCGCCCGACCCAGCTCGGTGCGGACCACGGTCAGGGTCCAGTCGGTCTCGTTGCCAATACCGCCAGTAGAGATGTCGGCGTGCTCTGCCGCAAAGTCAGGGCAGTGGGTGCAACCCTCGCGAGTCCAAGCGTGGCACTCCTTGAGGTTGATCTCGTGGTAGGTGCCGTCCTTCATCCACACCTGAAAGACACCCTTAATATTCATCTTGACGATGTCGTCTTTGTTGATGCCGTATTTGATGCCAAACAGCTCATCGAACAACGAATCATCGAACGACTTTGAGCACAACAGCCCAATGTTGAGCTTGATTGGTTTGCCGACCTTGCCGACTTTGCGATGCCACATGACTGGCGCAATCGAGGTTTGGCAGCTCATGCCAACGAGCGCAAGTCGGTCCAGGCCGCGTTCTTTGGCCTCGTCGTAGGCCATGGTGTTCGCTGAGTAGGTGTAACGACTACCTGCGCCAGCTAGCACTTCTTCGCGGTTGCTAGCGACGCCGGGGATGGCTTTCCAGCCCCCACCATCGGCTCCACCTTCGAGGTGTGACACGAGCGCCCCGTCGATGATGTCGTTCTCAAGACACCAAATAAGAATTGCAGAAACGAGGCCGCCGTCCTGGCCTGTGTCGTAAACGAAGTCATCGCTTGCTCGAACCAGCAAGATGTCCTTGTAGACGCCGGACATTTCCTCGGGCTCACGGACCCGACCAAAGAGATGCTGGTCAGCTTCGGTTTCCCAATCGCGGAATCGAGGGCACGCCCGGGTGCAGCTGGTGCAGCCCTTCTCGCCGTGGGTGCAGTTCGTGGCCCCGAGTTCATCTTCGAGATGAAATGGCTTGTAATGGCCAGGCTCGTGCTTGTAGCCAATCACGTCGTGAGGGCAGGCGATCACACATCCGGCGCAACCGGTACACAGCCCGCTATCGATGACCTCGTCGTAGAGTTCCTTCCACTGGTGGGTCCAACGGACTCGTGCTGGCTTGGTGGCCTCGGCGGTGCTCATTTCGTGAGCTTACGTGACCGTGCCCATACGGCATAGAGCGGATCGCCAAGTTTGTCAGCCGTGCGGTGCTCAATCACCGCCGGCTCAAAGCCACCGCCAAGCTCAAAGTACTGCGAGACGAGTTCACAACGCTGTGATTCAGTCGCTCTAAGCCAACCCTGGATGGCCTTGCTTGGAAAGCAGCGATTGCTAAAGGTACAGACAAACCGACCGCCGGGCCGAAGGACCCGTTGCACTTCGGCAAACACCTCGATGGGCCCAGTCAGGTAGTCGACCGAGACGGCACAGACGACATCATCGAAGTGATTGTCAGCAAATGGCAATGCCGGCGTCGTATTCAGATCGTGCGCAAGCACCGATGTCGCCATTGGATTTGCGTGCAACTCGGTCCAGTTCATTCCCAGCACAACCAGCTCAGCTGGGGGAGTAGCAAAGTGTGAAATCCAGGATCCCATGAGGTCGAGCACGCGGCCGTTGATCTCGAGCTCGCCGTACAACTCGCTAACCGCTGCTATCGCCGAATCATCAATGTGGGTCACCATCCGGATTGGCGAATAGAAGAGCGCATCGTTGCTCTCATCCGCCCGAGAAAAGAACCCAGCAGGAAAAGGGGAGTCAAGCATGGCGCAAACCCTAGACCCCGCCACTCGTCAACAAGCGAGCGAAGCGAGCGAGCGGATTATCGCGCGACAACAACACCAGCGGGGGCTGTCGATGTGGGAGCTACAAAACAGCGGCGAGCGAAGCGAGCGAGCGGATTATCGCGCGACAACAACACCAGCGGGGGCTGTCGATGTTGGAGCTACAAAACAGCGGCGAGCGAAGCGAGCAAGCGGACTACAGCGCGACAACAACACCAGCGGGGACTGTCGATGTGGGAGCTACAAAACAGCGGCGAGC
>Ga0114956_1001877_pt1 | contig 16615 bp, 13 predicted proteins | sample MaitaG_FD_87304 | JGI IMG/M metagenome (GOLD analysis project Ga0114956, IMG submission 87304) | Marine algal microbial communities from Maine, USA - Maine_Asex2 metaG | ecosystem: Host-associated > Algae > Red algae > Unclassified | place: Maine, USA | collected 2015-01-05 | reverse complement strand
GATCTGCACACTATCCAAGAAAGGAATTTGCCGACGCACCAGCGTATCAAGTAGCTCTTCAAAAGCGATCGGGAGGTCAGTCTCACCTACCAAAAGTACCGTGTCTTGGTGCAACCTTGCTTCCAGATCAAAAATAGCTACCCGGCGGTCGGGTGCATGTTTCTTTTGAAAAACACCAATCAGGTCTCCCACGTCCGTCACGTATGTCTTGCTGGTCTTACATCCCAGACATGCCAACACAAGCATGCAGCTAGACACAATAATTCTTCGATTGCTTTTCATTCCCCTGGTTAATCATGAAAAATAAGGAAACTTTTACATCACCAATAAATCCTCGTTAAAAAGGAATAGATGCCAAGAGCAAAGCATTGCCGGAGCCGGGATTTGCTATATTTGACCAGCTAAAAATGAGACAAATGCGCAAGACTATTCTTCTTTTCGTTTGCACTGCTGTTTTAAACACAGCAAGTACGATAGCACAATCCAGGATCGTTAGAAAAAGCACAGCCGCTCCAAAGATGGTGAGCCCCAAGGCTTTAGAGCAAGCCCGCACTCTGCCTCAAGAACTCGTTTCCTGGCCTACGGCAGACGATGACTGCAGCCAGATGGTCAATGTGTCTGGGGTGACAGATCAGTGGGGATTTGTCACAGGCACCAATGGATTTGGTGACCTGGGAAAAGGCCAGATACTCACCTTCGATGGCAGCGAATCGTATACTGTGATCGGAGGCGTGGGCTTTTTTGTCGAATCTGGAATTGTGAGTGATGGCGAGATCACGGCTGAAGTGTATACGCTTGACGCCGATGGGGTGCCTGCGGACCTTGTTGCCACCAGCAATCCGGTTAAGGTCAGTGACATTGTGCTTGACTCTGCAAATTTCATCCGGCCTACCATTTTTGTGTTTCCGCCCGAATCAAATATGGTTCTATCAGACCCTTCTTTCCTGCTCAATTTTGACATTAGCAATGCCTACGAAACCAATGATACGGTTGCTCTGTACCATACAAATGATAATTGTGGATCAGGTGATGATACTTGGGAAAAATGGGATGATGGCAGCTGGGTAAAGTTTTCAGATGGCGATGGATGGGCAGCCGATCTCGATCTAATTGTCGAAGCGATTGTGGATTTTCCCGATCCGACCAGTACCGAAGCATTTATTCATCAAGCAGGACTCACGCTCTACCCGGCATCTCCAAACCCCGCTTTAGCTTTGGTCGGGATCAACTACGAGGTTGAGGATGTGCAAGATGTCACCATTCATGTCTTAGATGCTCGCGGTAAGACCATCAAGCAGATCACAAGAAAACGTGTGCGTGGACCTCAGACAGAACAAATTGATTTGTCAGGATTTAGTTCTGGCATTTATTACTACACCATCGAAAGTCGTGACGGAAGAATTACCAGCAGATTTAGCAAAAATTAATCCGCTCCCCTTTCTCGATCACATCGTTTTTGGTTGCCTAAATCTAGAGGAGGGCTGCAATTACATTTCTGAACGTACCGGCATCACTCCTGCCTATGGTGGCGTGCATGAAGGCCGAGGGACGCACAATGCATTATTGGGACTGGGGGATCAAACATATCTGGAGATTGTTGCACCCGATCCCGCTCAAGCGAGCAATGAGGCTCCTCTGTGGATGAACATCACGCCCCAATATGATCTGCGCATCATCGGCTGGGCTGCAAAATCTGATGACCTAAATAAGACGGTGGCAAGAGCTAAATTGGCCCAAACCAGGTTGGGTAAGATCGAGGCCGGGTCTCGCAAACAATCGAATGGTGATCTGCTCTCCTGGCATCTTACCTTGCCAGATTTCACCCATGGTATTGGGATGATTCCATTTTTTGTCGATTGGGGGCAAAGCACGCATCCTGCCTCATCCCTACCGCAGTTGGGTCAAATTGAAGAGCTATCATTCTCCCACTCACTTCCTGAAAAGCTGAGTCAGCACCTGGCCATCCTTGAGACCCCACTGCCATGCACCCTGGGTAGATCTGCGATCAATCTCAGTGTTCGGATACCTGATGGCCGGGTGATCGAGCTCTAAGTTGTACTCCTCTATCCTTGTTTTCTGCTTTGCTACCTTCGCGGGCTATGAATCGCAAAGCCTACTTTGCAGTCTTGCTAGCCGCTAGCCTTGCCGGTCTCAGTGGCTTGTTTATAAAACACATGAGCATCGGTCCTACATCGATGGCGTGGATACGTACTACCCTGCCTACCTTATTCATGGGGAGTATTTTTCTGGTACAACGCCGCAATATCTTTCGCAGGGGTTACAAAAAATTGCTCCTTGCCTCAGTGCTGAACGTAGGACGTATGTTTTTCTTCTTTTATGCATTTGTCCATACGACCATTGGCAATGCAACACTTATTTTATTTACTTGGCCAGCCTTTGTGGTTGTCATGAGTGCTCTCTTTCTCAAGGAAAAAATCAATGGTAAGCAAGTCATGCTTTTAGCAATGGCCATGATCGGAATTGCCATTGTTTATGCTCAAGATCTTACCTTTAGTGGAAGTGATTTTCTCGGGATGTCGGCAGCACTTGCCGCTGCGCTCTTTTATTCAATTACGGTTATTATATTTAAATCGGATGCAGACAATTTTGAACCGGGCGAAATGATATTTTTTCAGAATGTAGTAGGATCACTCGTTTTTTTTCCCTTTTTTATCATCAACCACCCCCTGCCTACCAGCCTTGATTGGGCGATCGCTTCCGGCCACGCCCTGTTTCTTGGCACCTTCGCATTCTTCCTTTTCTTCTATGGTCTCAAACGGATGAATGCCTCTCGTGCCGCCATGATCGCCTACGTAGAAATTGTGGTTGCGCTGACTGTGGGAGTACTGGTGATGCATGAACCGCTCACCCTACATATGATTGTGGGAGGAATGATCATTGTGCTCTCGACCTATTTGCTAAGACGCTCATAAGCCGAACATCAAACATTATACCCCGTAATGGAGTCCTACTCATCATAAACTTCGAAAAATGGCAATCATTGGTTCTTTGATAAAACGTGCACTTGAAATTAAGGCACAACTTACGCCCGAGGGAGACGCTCCGGTTGATCAGCAGAGAGCTCAGTTGAGGAGCTTGCTATCAAAAGCCAAGGAGACTGCGATCGGTTTATACTATGATTATTCCGGTATCCTCGAAGTTGATGATGTGATACAAGAGTTTCAGAATCGCGTGCCAATATTCGACTACCACACGATGGACGACCTTTGGTGGAGTCAACAGCAGAAATACCCCAACATAACCTGGCCGGGTCATCCAGACTTTTTTGCACTGAGCAGTGGCACGACGGGGAGCAAGAGCAAACGTATCCCGATCACCTACGACCTCATAAATGCCATGCGATCAGTGGGTTTTGATCAACTCACCGACTTTTCCCTGCAAGACGTTTCGGACAAAGTATTTGAGAAAGAAATATTAATGCTCAGTTCGTCGGCAGATCTTTCCAGTAATTCTCGTGGGTTTATGGAAGGTGAAATCAGCGGTATCAACGTGAATAACTTTCCAGATTGGTACGAGACGTTTTTTCGCCCAGGCAAAGACATAGCACAAATTGCTCAGTGGGATGAACGCGTAAAGCGAATTGCCGAAGAGGCCCCTTCTTGGGATATCGGAGCCATCTGTGGCATCCCATCCTGGGTCCTCATGATGCTCGAAGAAATTGTCGAAAAAAACAAGCTCACTTCGATTCACGAAATTTGGCCAGATCTTCAGGTCTTTGTCAGCGGCGGAGTTGCATTCGAACCTTACCGGGATAAATTTGATTCACTGGTAGACCATGAGATTTTTTACATGGATACCTATTTGGCATCTGAAGGATTTTTTGGGTACACACCTTCTGCACAGAAAATGGATATGAAATTAGCCATTGATCACGGCATTTTCTACGAGTTTGTTCCGTTTGACAAAGATGGTTTTGATGGCACCGGACAAATCCTGAATCAACCGACGATCCATACCATTGATCAAGTTGAAGAAGACCGGGAGTACGCTCTACTGATTAGTACATGCGCTGGTGCATGGCGCTACATGATCGGAGACACCGTTCGGTTTACCAATAAAAAGGATCTTTTATTTCGTATCGCGGGCCGCACTAAGTTTTTTCTCAATGTCGTGGGCAGCCAACTGTCGGAGGAGAAAATTAATGCCGCCATCAAAAAGACGGCCGCACATTTTGATGTTACGATTGAAGAATTTTGTGTGGGTGCTCTCAAGGACCAGGCAGGCGACATCTACCATCAGTGGGTGATCGGAACTGATGATGTGCTCGATGAAGATGAAGTCGTACTATTTCTTGATGAAACGCTGGAAGAACTAAATAAAAACTATCGGGTGGCTCGCTCGAAGGCGCTCAAGAAAGTAAAGCTTAAGGCCGTGAAAAAAGACCACTTTTATGAAGCACTATCGGGAAGCAAAGAAAAGGGCGGGCAATTAAAAACGCCCAAAGTGATGCCTACTGATAAGCTCCAGGCCTTTCTAGATAATCTTGAAAAGCTAGGTCATTAAAGGACTTTTGCATCATCTACACCGAGGATGGGTTTATCTTGAGTCAAAATTGCTCTTTCCACATCTTCTGGCGTCATGTAGTACTTTCTGATTCTTTCTTTGTAGGCTTCAGCTATGTCGGAATGATCAAGGATGTAGCGTTTGGTGGCAAGGATTTTTTCAGCAAAGCCGTATTCGATTGCATATAGATCAGCTTGATGCTCAGCTTCACGTTTTCGCTTTGAATTAATTAAATATTGAATACCCAACCAAATCAAATTAAACCACCCACGGCTGTGGTAATCCATCACGTGCCCTACCTCGTGGGCAAGCCAACCCTCAAGCACATCCGTCGGAAGATTTTCGAGACGAGTAGGATCATCAACTTGGGTCTGATGATTGCAGTCTACCCGATACTCTCTGCGCTTTCTATTCCAAAATTTTTGGTTGATGATTGGCTGAGCCTGCATTGTCGTCTTGCCAATCTTCTTCTGGCAGAGCACCATGCGATGGCCCGCTAGGGGAGTATATTGCTCAACCACCCTTCTAAAACAATCCTGAATGTTCTCATCAGCAACATTAATAAATTCAACTGACTGGGTCATCAAACTATTTTAAATAAATTATAATTACGCACAATTTCTCCTACAGCACTTTCTTAATAAATCCAGGTGGAATTTGCTCATCAAATATTGTGAGTGCTTGATACATTTCCGCAAATGCCAAAATACTCGCCTCGTCAAAAAGATTACCGATCAACGTCATACTTGTAGGATGCCCTTTCTCATCAAATCCGGTAGGGAGTGTAACGCATGGATGCCCGGTAAGGTTTGTATACAACAATTGTTTTCCTCCCGAGAGTGTAATGATCACTTCAAAATTGACCATTAATTCATGCATGCGCTGTATGAGTAATGCGCGATGACGATTGGCCTGAATATATTCTACCGCAGGGATAAAACGAGCTTGCCGCAGCGAGTTTGCACGAGATCGCTTTCCTTGTTGCACCATTTTATCCACCTCGCCACTCAGAACCAATTCATCAAAAAAAGCGCCAGCTTCAGCTCGAAGAATAACATCGTAGGCCTCACGCGCGATGGTCTCCGGCAATCTTACGGGTACCGGGATAATTCCCTCCTGCTCAAGCACTGCGAGTGCCCGCTCCATATTCTGGCCGGCTGCGGTTGTGTCTTCCGATAGCTCTTTGCGCAGTAATCCTACACGCATTTGCTGGGGTTCAGCTGATGGTGGATACACAAATGGTGCTTCGATCAAAGAGGGATCATGTCGATCTGCGCCGTAAATCGCATTGAGAACAATAGCACAGTCAGTGGCGCTACGGCAAATCGGTCCTACCTTATCCATCGACCAGGACAGGCTCATGCAGCCGTAGCGACTTACTCTTCCATAGGTGGGTCGTAACCCAGTGACACCATTGCGATTACTGGGAGACGTGATCGAACCAAGGGTTTCCGTTCCAATTGAAAACCCTACCAAACCAGCAGCCGTCGCCGATCCAGAACCAGCTGAAGATCCGCTAGCACCTTGAAGCGTGTCCCACGGATTGCGCGTCCGTCCGTTAAACCAGACATCACCACGTGCCAGTGCTCCAGAAACGAGCTTGGCGACCAGCACAGCACCCGCATCTTCCAATTTTTGAATAACGGTAGCCTTCTCTTCGAGCACTTGATCCCGATACGGCTCAGCACCCCAAGTAGTGGGATAGCCTGGCAACGAAAATAAATCCTTGATCCCGTAGGGTATTCCATGCAGAAGGCCTCGGTCTTTACCGGCTGCAAGCTCCTCGTCTGCCCGATCAGCTTGAGCAAGAGCGTGGTCTTCAAGCAGTGTAATCACGCAATGCAAAACCGGATCAAATTTTTTCAACCTGCCGATGTACAATTCTGTAAGCTCCCGCGACGTAATCTTTCCTGCTCGAATTAATCTAGCGAGCTCTCGGATGTGTAAAAAAGCAATCGAATCCGGGTCAGTCGGAAGGTCTTCAGCTGGTGCTATCTCTAGTGCAAAAGACGATTCGCCCTTGGGCAGGATAAATCCCTGCGGAAACACATTAAATTGCAACGCAGGCATCACAGATTCATCAAGTGACACCTGTCGCATCGAATCAAACCCAGCAAGATTTCGATCCAAGTATGGAGCAAGCGTATCGATGGCTTTGCTGCCAAATTCGACGCCAATTAATTTTTGCGCAATTGCCGCCTGGTCATCAGTCGAAGTCGATTGTCTGCAGCTGGTTGTAAATGAAGCTATACCAATCAAAAATAGAATACCTGCCAAATAATTAATCTTCATTTTCTCGTTTCATTTCCCAATGACTTCGTTCACCCGCCAGTTGGTCCTTTCTGCCGAACAGGCAGGCTTGTGAGTCCATACCTTCATTGACCCATTTGACCCTTCTTCACCCTCTTTGCCATCTGCTCCCTTTCATACCTTCACCTCCCACCCCGCTTCATACTCCCGACTCCACAATTTCATCGCGTCGTCGTCGCCAAGAATGTGCCCACTGGCGGGATCAATATTTAATGCCCGCCCGGTCCGATAGGCAATGTTGCCCAGTTGACAGAGCAGGGTACTTTTATGTCCACCCACAATCTCACTACGCTGAGCCTCACCCTCGCGGATGCCCTGCAAGAAATTGAGTACGTGTGATGCATCGTAAGTTGCTCCCGGTCCTGCCAAATTGCGCTGATCATGCTCACTGGCATCTCCAGCATTGACTTCCTTGATCAGACCTTGCTTGCGCTCGTTATCGTAGACCTTGTATTCGTTGCCACTGCCGATCACGCAGCTGCCTCCTTCGCCATGGAAGACTACGCCAGCGGAATATCCGTGGAGCGGCATGCTGTTGCAACTGCGACTCTCCCAGCTCATTGCCTTATGCTCGGCAAAAGTGAGATTGATGGTCTGGGTGTCGGGCGTCTGCCAGTCATCCTGGTAGCGATAGCGGCCTCCGCTAGAGACTACCCGTTCTGGGTAGTCGACCTCCATACCCCAGCGCATCAAATCGAGAAAATGGGTACCATTATTTAAGGCCTCTCCAGTACCCCATTGCCAGAACCAATGCCAATTGTAGGGATGAATATTATCTTGATATTCCTGGCGAGGTGCCGGACCTTGCCAAAGGTCAAAATTCAAATAATCTGGCACCGCCGTTTTTCTTCCAATGCCAATTGATTCACGAGTATTGGTGTACCAACCTTTGGCAAAATAGACATTCCCAATAATCCCATTGTGCAACTCATTTATCGCCGCTTGAACATTAGACCAAGATCGCCGTTGGTTTCCCATTTGAACGACGCGATCATATTTTTTTGTCGCCTCCAATAGAAGCTCCCCTTCATGGGGGTTGTGGCTGCTGGGTTTTTCCAGATACACGTGCTTACCCGCTTGCATAGCCATGATCGCTGCAGGCGCATGCCAATGGTCGGGTGCCGCCACTACCAGGGCATCAAGGGTCGGGTCTTCCAGTACTTTGCGGATGTCCTGCTCATGCTTAGGCTTCCGGTCTTGCAAGGTCGCCAACTCTTCACTGGTTCTCTCCATGTAGCGGGTATCAACATCACAGAGCCAGGATACCTCACAGTCTGCCCGGCTGGCAAAAACTTTGGCGAGTGCATTTCCCCGATTTTGCATCCCCATAATTGCGACAGTGATGAGTTTCGCAGGGTTTTTATTCTTTAGAATCACAAATGGTGCGATGGAAAGACCACCGGCAAATTTGGTGCCTTTCGTTAAAAATTGACGTCGATCGTATATCATTTAATGTGTGGATAATTAGATAAAAATTAATACTGGAATTTATTAGCTATTTTATTCTTGAGAGTGGTATAGAAGCACCACCCTCCGCTTTACTCAAATCTGCTGCTTGCATAAAGGCAAATATTTCCAGCGTTTCTTCAGCAGTCACAGGAGGAATACCGGTCCGAAAAAATTCAAGAATTTCTTTGACCAAATGCTCATATCCTTCGTAGATTCCGGCCTCACCGATGCCTTCTGTTCCAAAGGCTGTACCTCCATAACCAGTCTTCCCTCCGCGCAGTCCGGTAAAGGTCCCGATGCGGCCGTCTTCCCAAATACCGACCACCACATCTGTATCTTCAGTGTGGGATCGCTGTACTGACATACAGCCGGTACCCATCAGGGTAAACAGTGATTCTACACCATGTACACCGTACCAGAAAAGATCCGGATGCGTCGGCTCAAGTTTCGCAGGCGAATACGTGGATGCCCCAAGAATCTCACCCAGGCTACCAGCCTTAATCGCCGCCATCGACGGCGAAAACCGCAATGAGGATGACGAAAAGATCGGTACATCATTCTGAGAGGCCAATTGAAAAATCTTGGCGGCATCAGCATAACTCGCGGCAATTGGTTTGTCTATAAATAGGCGCTTGCCCGCGCGGATGACTAGTTCAGCTTGCTCGAAGTGCAAGCGACCGTCGTTGGTTTCGAGCAAAACTACGTCAACATGGTCCAATAGGGACTCGATCGAATCGGTAATCGCAACGCCCAGATCCCGCATCTCCTGTGTGTACCCCTCGATTCTATTGACACTTGTTTCAATGTCCTTGCTGCCATGCGGATAGGCATGTGTCACCTGAAAACCTGTTCCTTCACCAGCCACATCTTTGGCGTTAATCACCTTGGTAAATGCTGGGCAATGGGACGTATCCAGCCCGATCATGCCCACAGAGACAACCGCATCATCAGATTGCAACAGCGTTTTGCCGGTGATGGCGAGGGTCCCCGCCTGACTGGTTTTTTTAATAAAATTTCTTCGATTCATACTATTCTAATTTAACTCAACTTTACTTCACTGTCCACTTGATTGTGTAGGAGTAATTTTTATCAGCTGGCTTTTCTTGGGCACTTTCTTTTTTGGGAATCACATACTGGTACTTTCGCTGCACGGAGGTTTGTTTTGGCAATCGAAAATGAATGCGGATTGTCTTGTGAAATTCTGCCCGCAATTTGCGCGTCTTGGCAACTTTGAACTCGAGCATGCGTACGATTCGCTCTGCTTCTTCGTCACATTCAGAGCCAATGCCAGATATCACTTGGGTACGAATCACCTTTCCAAGATTGTTGACGGTGTATCGGACATGGACGGTCCCTTCGATTTTCGCTCCAAGAGCGACTTTGGGATACTTCTGCTGAGCAGCTAGAAATTTGCGCATCGCCTTTATCCCACCTGGATAAACTGGCTTGTGGATAAAATGCTTAGGCTTAATTTTCTTTTTCACTGTAGGGTAAAGTTAAGGAAAACCGTACCTTATTCCCTCCGAGCAAACGAAAAGAACATGAACTTAAGCAAGATTATTTTTTGGTCCATAACTGTCGGGCTGGGAGGTTTTTTATTTGGTTTTGACACGGCGGTGATTTCTGGTGGAGAACAAGCCATCCAGGAACTGTGGGGGCTAAGCGATGGTCAAGTTGGGCAAATGGTCGCTATGGCGCTCTATGGCACGGTCATCGGAGCACTGTTGGGAGGAATTCCGGTAGAGCGCATCGGTCGGAAAAATACCTTGTTTTGGATTGCGGTGCTCTATTTGATTTCTGCCGTGGGATCAGCGATGGCACCCAGCGTTGGCACCCTGATGGCTTTTCGATTCCTTGGAGGTCTGGGAGTGGGGGCTTCTTCGGTGGCTGCACCAATCTACATCGCTGAAATCGCTCCAGCACATTTACGAGGAAGACTCACAGCGCTTTTTCAATTTAATATTGTGCTCGGTATATTAATTGCGTACTCCACCAATTACTTCATTGGCACAGAAGCTCCAGATGCTTGGCGATGGATGCTCGGAGCAGAAGCCATCCCAGCAATCATTTTCTTGCTGCTTATTCTCAGAGTACCTCGAAGCCCGCGATGGCTGGTCGTAAAAAAAGGAGATACTGAGCAGGCAAGATCGGTACTCGAGCAGATTGATCCTGCCACAGCCGAGACAGCACTTGCCTCTATTGTCGCGACCGATCATACGAAACAATCGGGATTGGGTTATTTTCTTTCGGGTCGATTTAATTTTCCGATTCTTCTCGCATTTCTTTTTGCCTTTTTCAATCAAATGTCTGGCATAAATGCGGTGATCTACTACGCTCCTCGAATTTTCGAAATGACGGGCATGGGTGCGAGTACAGCACTGCTATCGACGGCTGGAATTGGAGTGGTCAACATACTTTTCACAATGCTGGGTCTTGCTATGATTGATCATTTCGGTCGCAAGCAACTGATGTACATTGGCTCCATTGGGTATATTATTTCGCTCAGCGTTGTGGCTGCTGCGTTTCTTACAGAAACAACCGGAGGTGCCATTGTCCCGATCGGTCTTTTTGTATTTATTGCATCGCATGCGGTTGGACAAGGTGCATGTATTTGGGTATTTATCTCAGAAATATTCCCCAATGAAGTGCGTGGATATGGCATGTCATTCGGGAGCGGTACCCACTGGGTGTTTGCAGCATTGATTGCCGGCGTTTTTCCATTCTTTGCCGGCAAATTTGGAGGTGGACTAATTTTTGCATTTTTTGCTTTGATGATGGTTTTCCAATTGTTGTTTGTCTGGAAACTAATGCCTGAAACAAAAGGCGCAACACTCGAAGAATTGGAAAAACAATTGCTCAAAGACGTGTGATCGGTGCACTATTAGTTGAATTAAACTATTCGATTACTTTTGCCGCAAATAAACGCTCAGTTGTTCAATGGCCAACATACACAAGGCATCGGCATGGCAAGATCGATCACTTCGACCGATTGACGAAAGGAAGTATCTCAGCAGGCGAACTCTGGTGAAAGACCTCGGTATACTCAGCGCTGGTCTACTAGGTGGCAATGCACTCTTAAGTTGCAAGAAGGATGAGACACCGACACCCTTTACACCCAACATAGATCCCAACAACTTCACCTTTCCCGGGATGGACGACTTCTATCCTGCACAACGCAACGCAGATTATGCCCTGGATCGGCCTTTGTCCCTAGAGACTGATGCGACTCTGTTCAATAATTTCTACGAATTTAATGCACCCGATGATCCAGACATCAAAGCCATCAACAGATACGTCGGCTTTTTTGATACACGAGATTGGACCATCGAAGTTTCTGGTCTCACTGACATGGCAGGTACTTACCATCTCGGCGACCTAATTGAGCAATTTGGATTGGAGGAAAGACTGTACCGTCACCGATGTGTAGAAACCTGGGCGATGGCTGTACCCTGGACCGGATTTCCTCTGAGCGCACTGATTGAATTTCTGCAGCCAGCTGCATCCGCGACCCATATTCGCATGAAAACCGCAAATCGCCCCGAAGAAATGCCCGGCATTTCATTTCAAACGTGGTATTCCTGGCCATATGTGGAAGCGCTCAGCATCGAAGAAGCCCGCAACGAGCTTGCCTTTTTTGCTACCGGTCTTTTTGGCAAACCGTTAGAAAAACAAAATGGAGCTCCAATAAGATTGGTCGCACCTTGGAAGTATGGATTTAAGAGCATTAAGTCGATCGTAAGCATTGAGTTTGTCGATTCGCAGCCAGTCACCTTTTGGAACGCGGCCGTACCAAGCGAATACGGAGTCGTTGCCAATGTAGATCCCAATGTACCTCATCCACGCTGGTCGCAAGCCACCGAGACAGATATATCCAGTGGCGATCGTCGAGCTACATTGAAATACAATGGGTACGGAGAGATGGTTGCCCATTTATATGAATAGATTTTCCCTACCTTTAGCAAAGTCTTAAACGAGAATCCCTTTTTTACTTCCTTGTCAAATTTGACTGATATGAGAATCTCCTTCCTATTATCTTGCCTTGCGTTTATTGTAAGTACCACAGCAATCGCTCAGCCCATGAAAGTCCTCATCGTAGATGGCCAAAACAACCACGCAATGTGGCCAAAGACCACAGCCATGATGAAGCATTATTTGGAGGAGACAGATTTATTTACCGTAGACGTCGAGCGCACGGCTACGGTCTGGAAAGGTGAAGAATACCTGGATAGTTTTGCCATTTCAGGTGTAGCCAAGCCTGAGATTACCGAGAAATCTGAACCGGATCCGAATTTCCAGCCTGATTTTTCAGCCTACGATGTCGTGGTTTCAAATTTTGGGTGGAATGCTGCTTCCTGGCCTGATGCAACCAAGAAGGCACTTGAAGACTATGTGAGTGGAGGCGGCGGGTTGGTTGTCGTCCATGCTGCAGACAATTCGTGGCCCAATTGGCCGGCGTACAATAAGATGATTGGCCTGGGCGGTTGGGGAGATCGAACAGAAAAAGACGGGCCCTACGTGTACGTAAATAGCGAAGGTGAAGAAGTGCGCGACATGACTCCGGGTCCCGGCGGTGGGCATGGGCCACAGCACGAATTTCAAATTACCCTCCAGGACAATACACACCCGATCACTGCTGGTATGCCAGATGTTTGGCTCCACACGAAAGATGAGCTTTATCAGAATCTGCGTGGCCCAGCGGAAGACATGAAGGTACTGGCAACAGCATACGCAGATCCTGATAAAAAAGGAACGGGTCGTCATGAGCCGATGCTCATGGTACTAGACTACGGAGAAGGCCGTGTATTTCATACCCCCATGGGGCACGCTGATTACTCTTTCGAATGTGTTGGCATGATTACTTGCCTTAAAAGAGGAGTCGAATGGGCTGCGACTGGTACTGTGACGCAAAGTCTTATTCCCGATGACTTTCCGACGGCTGAAAAGTCGAGCAGCAGAAGTTTTATGAGCAATTAATTGGGTCACCTGTTCCGGGGTCACTTCCATTGCCCCCGTAACTTTTCACCAGAATCGCTTTTGACTCCGTCGAATTAATTCTATCTTACATCATCAGTCTTAATTCATAGAGACCATCTCATAGTCTTTTCGATCCACTCGCTTTTTTTTACGAATCTCTCTTTACATAAATTGGTTTGTCATGAAGTGCATTGGAATAATTGTGCTATGCTCGCTCGTTGGGATGCAAATTCTCACGGCTCAGACGTTCATTGGTGCAGGAAACAATAACGGCATTACCATCACTGCGAGTGATGAGTATCAAGAATCCAATTGGACCAGCCAGGCTGTCGCAGATAATCTCATGGACGCCAGCGGAATGGACGATGAGCGATTTCGCTTTGGCAGGTTTCTTCAGCAAGCTACGATCGGATTCGAACAGAGCCATATCGACGACGTTGCATCTATGGGCATCGAGGCCTGGATCGACGATCAACTATCAAAGCCAATATCCAAATTACTACCCGAGGTAAATAATTACCTCATCACGATAAACAATGCCCGGACGCAGGCCGGCGAAGAGCCCCGTACCCGGCCCAATGCCAATCAATTTCAATATGCATGGTGGCAGACCAACATGACCAACGAAGATTTGCTCAGACACAAAGTGGCCGCTGCACTTTCCGAGATTTTAGTTATTTCCAGAAATTCTGACCTGCGTGGATTCGGAGATGCATTGGCCTCATTTTATGATGTCTTGCTTACACACGCGTTTGGAAACTATCGTGATCTGATGTATGACGTGACACTCCATCCTGCGATGGGATTTTATCTCAGCCACGTCAATAATCCTAAATCAGATCCGTCCATCGGTCGCTTTCCGGATGAAAATTATGCGCGTGAATTAATGCAATTATTTTCCATCGGGTTGTATGAGCTTAATCTCAACGGCACGAGAAAACAAGCAGGTGGAGAAGATATCCCCACGTACGACAACGATGACATCATTGAATACTCTAAAATATTTACGGGATTAAGCTATGGAGCGCTGCTGCCTGGAGCAAGTGGTACTTTACGTTTCGGGATGAACAAGGGCAATGCCGACATGACTATCCCCATGATCATGTATGATGTCGACGATCCTTCGACAAATCAAGATGAAGACCAGCATGAAGAAGGGTCGAAACAGTTATTGCTGAATACCCTAGTCCCAGCGGGGCAAACCGGGATCGAAGACATTAATGATGCGATCGATAATTTATTTAATCATCCCAATGTCGGACCGTTTCTTAGCTATCGGCTCATACAGCGAATGGTCAAACCAAACCCTAGTCCACAATACGTGCGCAGAATGTCGCTCGTATTTAACAACGATGGAAATGGTGTACGAGGCAATCTAGGTGCTTTGGTCAAAGCCATATTAAGAGATCAGGAAGCCAGAGATTGCAGCTACCAAGCGAATGACAATAACTCACGCCTCAAAGAACCCGTCTTCCGCTACACTCAATTCGCCCGGGCCGTCGACAAAGATTTGCCAGCAAATACCCCGTGGTGGAATAACGGTGAGTCCTTCCGCTCCAACGCCGGGCAGGCCATCCTATCCGCCCCAAGCGTATTTAATTTCTTTCTTCCCATTGATGGCCCCAATGGTGTCATTGAAAATCGCGGACTCGTCGCACCTGAATTTAAATTGCACGATACACGATACAGTGTGGGCTATTTTAATCAAGTCCGGCTTTGGACGCAGAATCAGATCCTTTTTAGAAACTACGAAACGGGTCTACAGCAAGACATCAGCTGGGAAATTGCAACGCTCGAGAATATTGCGAAAGACACGGAGCACTACATAAACTGGATAGATCGGAATATCACTCATGGACGCATGAGCGACAAAACTCGAGCCATCATCCGAAATGCTTTGGCACACTTTTACACGGGCAGAACTAATTATTTACGAGATCGAGTACGGATGGGTATGTACCTGGCTCTAATCTCTCCTGACTACACAATTACAGAATAAATTGCAATCGATGATGAAGAATAAATCTCGCAGAGAATTTCTTGGGCAGGCAAGTTGTGCTGGCTTGGGTTATTTGACCTTCATGAATACGCTTTTGAATTTACGAGGGGTCAATGCATCAGCAATCAGCAATAGCAGCGTAGCAGATGCCAATGACTATCGAGCGATCGTCTGCATTTTGCTTGCGGGTGGAAATGATTCGTACAATATGCTGGTCCCCTATGATACCACCGAGCATCAGCACTACGTCACAGCGAGATCAGGCTTGTACACCGACGGCGGGTCAGGCCTGGCCATTCCGCGCAATATGCTTCAAAACACAAAGCTGGATTTTTCTCAGGGAAATCGTGAATGGGCCTTGCACCCATCCATGATTGGAGTAAAAGATCTTTTCGATAATAAACAGGCTGCGCTGCTAGCTAACATTGGGACGCTCCTCCAACCCACCACTGTTGCAAACTATGACAATGAAGTCAAATTGCCGGTCGGTCTATTTTCGCACAGCGACCAGATCGAAGAGTGGCAAACCGGCATGCCGGGCAAGCGAGCCTTAAAGGGTTGGGGTGGACGAATGGCTGATATGATCCAGGACTGCAATACCAATCAACGCATCAGCATGAATCTATCGTTATCTGGAACCAATGTGTGGCAGCAGGGAAATAAGACCGTTGAGTATGCCATCGATGGCACGAATGGTGCCGTTGCAATCACAGATTATGACAATGAATCCAGTGGGTTCCTTCAGCAAGTGCGCACCGAAGCAATAAATAGTATGTTGGCCAATGAGTACAAAAATATATTTAAACGGACCTACAATGATGTGGTCGGATCTGCGGTAGATGGATTTTTGGAATTTAATACGGCACTGGAAAATTCCATCCAATTTGATCCGACTGACTTTCCCGACACGCCGCTAGGTCGATCACTGCAGATGATCGCACGCACTATTGATGTGCGAAATACCCTGGGTTTCAAGCGCCAGACATTTTTTATCACCGTGGGTGGATGGGATCACCATGATGAGGTGATCGATCGGCAAAATGGCATGCTCGCGATGGTGAGCCAAGCACTGAGTGCTTTCCAAGCAGCGCTCGCTCCCGGCAAGGTGAATATGGAAGACAACGTGGTGACGATGATGATCTCTGAATTTGGTCGTACACTTACCAGCAATGGAAATGGATCTGATCACGCCTGGGGAGGCAATACACTTGTATTGGGTGGACCCAATCTAGTCGACGGAGGCACTATCTATGGAGCTTACCCGACCATGTCTGAAGCAAATCCAGATCCCAAACGAATAAATCGTGGACGCTTTATACCCGGCTTATCAACCGACGAATATTTTGCCGAAATCGCCCG
>Ga0114956_1001872_pt1 | contig 16633 bp, 15 predicted proteins | sample MaitaG_FD_87304 | JGI IMG/M metagenome (GOLD analysis project Ga0114956, IMG submission 87304) | Marine algal microbial communities from Maine, USA - Maine_Asex2 metaG | ecosystem: Host-associated > Algae > Red algae > Unclassified | place: Maine, USA | collected 2015-01-05 | reverse complement strand
GCATCTCGTCCAACGCCGTTTGCTGGCTATCTATGCGACTCTGCAGTTTTTCAATTTCCAGATGGCTTGCATCAAGATTTATTATCACTTGCTGATGAGCCGCTGTTTCCAACTGATGCGCCTCAATTGATTCTTGATATTTCCGTTGGGCCTCATCCGATGCTTCTGAGCTGTCCTTCGTAAACGCTTCCCACTTTAATCGCAAATCTGCGTTTTCGTCGGCCAGATCTTTTTCTGCTTGGACCGAACGCTCAACCTCCGCGCGTGCCTCATTAAGTGACAGTTCCAATTCGCGGGCCTGAGCAGAGGTTGCTTCCAGCTCCTGTTTTGTTACAGCTAATTTTGTTTCAAATTCATTGGCCTGACGACCAGCGGAAGCAAGTTGCTCAGAATCAATCTGGTTTCTATCTTCTGATTCCGCTAAACGACTCTCAGCATTAGAAAATTTTTGCTTTAGAGAATTAATTTGATTCTGGGAAGCACCGATCCGCTTTCTTAATTCCTGCAATTCAACGCCGTTGTCAACTTCCATTTCAAAGTCGGACTTCGATTCGACTTCTATTGAGGGCGCAGTTTTGGGTCTGCCTAGAGACCAACGGCTGGTCTGCGGTAGATGCGCCTCTTCTTTAGATGACTCAGCTAGCTCGTATAATGGCGATTCTGCTTCCCTGTTTGAAAACAATGGGCCCCATCCCCATCGAGCCACGCCTCGATGGAATGATTGAACAATCCATCTCCTTGAGATCCACGACAGGAAGTTTTCAAAATACCATGCCACCAACACAATGATGAGCCCGATGGCAATAAGACAAGCCAGAAGCGCCGTGGCACTGAGATCGTCAAGGAAGCCAAAACTCAAATTCGAGTTAAGCGTATCTGCTGCGGTTGACAATGGGTCAACCGTCGAGTTTTGGAGGGAGGCGGAGAATTCCCCATTGATCGGGGGCGGGGAAGTCTGATACACGGGCAACCTGCAAGTTGATATCGAAACCGATTAATTAAATTGTTAGTCAGCTCCCATCCCGAAACCGCCTGAAACCTATCTTAACCTTGGCCTATTGCAGTTTCAACGAACTTTTATTCTAAAGATCTTCATCGCAGGCATGATCGTTTTGTTCGGAATATTGCATCCCGATAGTTTGTAGACATGTAGTTTCTTTCGATCATCATAAAATCAAGGTGAAATGAAAGTTGGTAAACTCTATACAATGATAATGCGGCCTGATGTAACTGCTGTTTTCAGTGTCTCGCAGGTTGGAAGTAGAGTCCACTCTGATTTTGTAACCGCAGAGTGGCAGGTGACCGCAATGATTTTATTAGTAGACGTTCTTTGAAAATCAATAAGCTTTTCTAGCGATTCATTTTTGTAATTTCGGTACGCGGTCAATTGCTCAAAATTAAATCCAACCAAGCCAATCAGGTATTACCAGGATCGCTAGGGAGCTATCGGATTTTTTGTTCGACATCAGCGTTGACCTGAGCGAAATCGTTCTCATGGGGAGCGTCCGAGCGTCGTCTACGTTCTAGAATTCCAAAGCTACCAAGTCTCGGAGGCGAAGCCAAAGTGGCTTACCCATTTCCCCTTTGGTTTTCGTTTACAATAATAAGAGTATTGCAATCGGATACTATCGCGTGGCGGTGTCTTGCATTTAAACTACTTAAGACTTGTGCGCCGCGATGGAATAAAGACGGAAGACAGAAAACTGAAAACTGCAACAAGCGCGTTTTCTTTTTTCTGCGACCTACTAAAGATGGTGTCCGATTCATTCTTGATGCACCTCCGTTTTAATCACTGAAAAGGAAGATTCATGACCAAAGTCACTTACATCACACCCGCAGGCGACGAAATTGTTGTGAACAGCGACGAACCCAATCTGATGCAGGCGGCGGTTGCCAACCAAGTCGATGGTATTCTTGGTGACTGCGGAGGCGTGGCGTCCTGTGCGACATGTCACGTCCAGATCGATCCTCAGTGGATCGAAAAAGTAGCAACGGCATCGGACATCGAACAGGGGATGTTGGAACTGGAAGACAACGTTACCGAAAACAGCCGTCTTGGATGCCAAGTTAAATTGACGCCGGAGCTCGACGGACTGGTCGTTCGTGTGGTAGGTCAATGAATGAGAATGACCAACGGTACGTAATCGTCGGTGCTGGGCATGCCGCAGCACAGCTATGTGCCTCGCTGATGCAGGCGAGCTGGAAAGGGAAAATCACCGTCATCGGCGACGAACCACACCCGCCCTATCATCGTCCGCCTCTCTCGAAGTCATTTCTCAATCCGCAATCCCCCGAGCCTCTTCAGTTCATTCGGCCGCAGAGCTTTTACAATGATCATTCGATCGAATTGATCCTAGGTCAACGTGTCGAAGCGATTGACCGAACTGCCAGAGAAGTGCGCGTGGGCAAACGGACGATACCTTACAGCACGTTGACGCTGGCAACGGGATCAACGCACCGCCGTCCTCCGATTGAAGGAATCGATCATGAGAATGTTCTCACACTACAAACTGCCGCTCAAGCCTTCGACATCCGGGAAAAAATTCGCAGTGGCAATACTGTCGTTGTGATCGGAGCAGGTTTCATCGGTTTGGAAGTCGCCGCGTCACTGCGGCAGCTGGGCGTACAGGTGGTCGTACTGGAACGAATGGAGCGCGTGCTTTCGCGCGTCACGTCACCTGAGGTTTCCAGTTTCTTTGAAGCTCTGCACCAAAGTTACGATGTCCAGCTGCATACCGGAGTTAATGTGATGGCCATCGATGAGGTTAAGGGTGGACTGGCCGTGCGGACCGACAAAGGCCAAGAATTCAAGGCTGATTTCGTTGTTGTAGGGGCTGGAGCGGTGCCCAACGATGGGCTCGCAAAACAAGCTGGATTGACGGTCGACAACGGCATCCATGTCGATCAAAGCAACCGCACCGATGATCCGAACATTTACGCAGTGGGTGACTGCTGTAACCAATTTCATTCAATCTACCAAATTCGGCTGCGTCTGGAGTCAGTACAGAACGCAATCGATCAGGCAAAGACGGTGGCGGCATCGATAACGGGCCAAACTGCCACGACGAACACGCTTCCATGGTTCTGGTCAGACCAGTACGATGTCAAACTTCAGATCGCTGGTGTTTCGACCGGCTATGATCAATGTTTGATTCGTGGCACGGCCGAACCCGGTCAATCGTTTTCCGCGTGGTATCTCAAATCCGGCCGTTTAATTGCCGTCGATGCCATCAATGATTCGCGCGTCTATGCGGTCGCCAGCAAGTTGATCCCGGCCCGACGGCGTCCGGCGCTCAACCAGATCACCGATAACAACTTTACTCCCAAAGAACTTCTTCAATCTGCCAGCGAGGTCGACCATGCCTGAGCATACTGATCCCTTTCGCGAGGACCGTCAAGCCAGCGGTGTTAAAACGGCCCAAGCGGAGGGGCAAGACGTTCCCTTGGTGCTACGTCTAAAGGACATTCGTAAGACGTGCAAAGACACCAAGACTTTCAGTAATGACAACCCGATGATGATTGTATTGCATTCTGAATCTCACGTGCGCAATGTTCGCCAACTGCCGATCGAAACTGACCCGCCCGACCATACCGATTACCGTGCACTTGTGGAACCGATCTATCGCAAACCACAGCAGGCTCAATACCAGGCCGCGATGCGGAAATTGGTGGCCAGCATGGTCAAAGGTGCTGTTGAAAGTGGCGAACTGGAAGTGGTGCGACAGTTTTCGGTGCCATTGCAGTCACGTGGTCTGGCGCAGCTCCTTGGACTTCCTCAGACAGAAGCTGAAGTTTGGATCAATTGGGGCGTCCATATTTTTCGCGACGTGGAACTTGGTTCTAAGGGTTCGGAAGTCGACAAATACATCTTTAAAAAGTACGAGGAGATGCAGGATTCGCAAGGTGACGATTTCTTCAGCATCCTCAACCGTATCGACTTTCGTGGCCGCAAGCTCACGATGGAAGAGAAGCATGGATATGCCAATATGGCTTTTGCTGGTGGACGCGACACTGTGATTCATACTATCAGCAGTATTTTAGTCTATCTATCTGAAAATCCCGAAGCGATTAGTTTCTTGCGAGAAGACGAAACAAGAATCATAACGGCCACCGAAGAGTTCGTTCGGTATGTGAGTCCGGTGACAATAATTTCGCGGACATGTCCGCATGCAACTGAGGTTCTCGACCACCACGTCGACGCCGGAGAACGAATTGGGCTCTGCTGGCCATCGGCCAACCGTGACGAAACGGTGTTCGAGAACCCAGACGATGTGGTGCTCGATCGAGCGCCTAATCCACATGTTGGTTTTGGGTTCGGTCCTCACAATTGTCTGGGCCAGCATCAAGCCCGTTTGATTGTGCGGTCGTTGCTCCAGGAGGTTTGTGTCCAGGTCGACAGGATTGAGTTCATTGAGGCGACTGCTGAAGTCGAAAAGGAATCGTCTTATTCACGGCAAGTTGGCTATAAATCAGCACGCTTAAAGTTCGTAGGGCGAGATTAGACTCAGGTTTCGATTTTTAAACGCACCGCTGCATCTAAAATTTTCCCATGACCAAAATCCTAAACTCGTGCCGCCGGCAGGACGATGTCGAGCCGATCATCAGAACCACTGTGTGACGCTCGCGCGAATGGGAGCCGTTGTCTTCTTGTATGACGTGGTTCGTTTCGTTCGGCGAGGATTGGACCAAAAACACAACGGAAGTCGAATTTCTTCATGTCAAATCCGTTTACGAACTTTACGGGAAGAGCGACCAAGTTGAAAACTCACACTTTTTCAATCAGAAACTTGTTTATTAGCTGATAAAACGCCAAGCCAAAAACGCCAAGCCATGTGCCCCTTCATGGTCAAGCACTTGGGGCTGGACCAAGGTAGCGTAACTTTGACAATCAATCACAGCACTCTCGATACTAAAGTTCTAATCTCCGTAGACTTTATCTGCAAACTCACTGGCCATTTTCAAAAACTCGGGATCGACATAAGAAAAGTGGTCCATGTTGGGACGAGTGAAAAATTGTTTGTCTTTTGATGGACAGGCGTCATGCAGCTTATTACCAAATTTAAATGGCACGACTTGATCCATCGCTCCGTGAGATTGCAGCAGGGGTCCGTGATAGTCAGCGATTAAGGCGGCAGAATTAAATCGGTTTCGCATCAGCCAACGCACCGGTGCCCATGGATGCTTATCTGCTGCAACGTCTGGCAACGAACTAAACGTTCTTTGCAGAATTAATCCTTTGGTCCCTTGCTTGAGCGCGATGTAGACCGCAGGCCCGCCGCCCACAGAAAATCCTTCCACGATAACATCCGTTGGTTTAATTCCAAAACGCTGGCACAGCCAATTCATCGCGGCGTCAGTGTCCAGTTTAATCCCCGGTTCGTTGGCATTGCCTTCGCTCTTTCCGTATCCGCGATAGTCAAAAATGAAAACGTTCGCCTTCATCGCTTCGCCCATCACCTTGGCCACCCCATTGTTTGCACTGGAGACGTTTTCGGCATTCCCGTGGCAGTATAAAACGTACCTTACGCTGTCAGGAAAAGGGATCATCCAGCCATGAAGTTTCGTTCCATCGGCGGCGGCGAAGTAAACGTCCTCAAATTCAAAATTGGGGTTATAGTTTCCGCGATTCGCTGATGCACCCGGAAAGACCAGATAGTTCTCAAACAGCAACAACATACCCACAGCAATAATGTACAGTAGCGAAACGGTAAAAAGAATTCTTTTGATCCAAAGCATTAGCATCGTGAATTTCAATTGTGGTAACAAGGTAAAAGTAATGTCACTGCCGGGTTCGAAGAGACTTCGAATCTAGGCCGGCAAGTGCAATGCATCGCATAAAAAACGGACGTAGGGCATCGCCAGCTTCATACGCGTGATCGTTTTGTCAACGAGTGATTTGCTGAATAGGTCCTTCTCTTTAAGCGTCGTCAGCGCGATGTGGTCTTTGCGTTTCAAGTCGACGATCAGCGGATGGTCTTTGTCATAACCGCGTGGTGGGCGGACAAGTGTACTGCCGTAGAGTTCGAAGGTTTCACGAAAGGCCTTTTTCCCAACGATTCGTTTCCAGCGCGCCGCGTGATCGTCAATCGTGGCGCGAATCATATTCAGCGGCTCTCCACGAGGTCCCCAAACGCCAGCCCCGACAAAAACTTGATCCAGATCAAAATGGAAATAGAAACCAGGAGCGTGAAGGTCTTTGCCAACCTCATGGCGGAAGTGAATCCCAAGATTAGTTTTGTAGGGTGTCTTGTTTTTGGAAAAACGAGTGTCGCGATAGATCCTCAACAATGATCCTCCCGAACGTTTCGGTATCGCAGTGAAGGACTTGCTGACTTTCTTCTTTAGCGGCTCCTCCATTGCGCGAATGAAATCCAACGCGGGTTCTGCAACACAGGCGAGGTAGCGATCCTTGTTTGCATTGAACCATTGACGATTATTATTTTCTTTCAACTCCTGATAGAAGCTGACCATCTCACGTGGGAATCCGTTGAAAGTTTGAGCCATGATCTGTTCGCTGTACTTCTTTATTATCCGATGAAGATGGAAGTCGGGATGGCGTCCAACCTGTCGCGTTAAGCAAGGCGGTTTGGAAGCCTATTCCCATTCTACGGTACGACCGATCGCAGATTCGAATAGGCAACGCGGAATTGCTTCTGCCCATATTCTGGAAATTCGATGGCCGCGGTTCGTTTCTTACCCGTTCCTGACATAGTCACGACGGTTCCAACGCCATACTGAACGTGCTCAACCTCGAGCCCAATCGAGTATTCTTCGGGCGCGAGTCGATCGTTGCCGTCGGATTCTTTGGCGGCCAATTGAGCACCGGTCATCATTTCGGCGATCGAAGGCACGATCGGCGTTTTCGACTTGGGTTCAGAGACCGGTGAGGACGACGCTGGCTCTGCGGTGATCGAAGCGGCGTCCTCATTGACGTCGTAGACAGGAACATCATTGGACCAATCGGACATCCGTGAAATCGTATCCTGCAACTCTTGGTCGGACATCCCGTGGTTCTGACCGCGCGGTTCGAAGACCTGCATTTCGTCACGCGGCAACTCCATCAAAAACCGGCTGGCGATCGCAGGCCAGTAACTGCCTTTGCGGAATCGGTTCAAACAGCGCGACAATTGAAGCTCTTCTTCGGCCCGCGTGATGCCAACGAACAGCAGTCGTCGTTCCTCTTCGATCTTTTCATCGTCGGAGCTTGATCGTTCGTGGGGAAGAATGCCGTCTTCGAGCCCAATGATAAACACCTTTTTGAATTCGAGTCCCTTCGCCGCGTGCAGCGACATCATCGTCACGAATTCGGACGTCGATTCCCAAACATCTGTGTCGGACACCAGCGCCGTCTGTTCGAGGTATCTTTCCAGCCCACCGTCCTCAGGATGTTCTGAATCGAACTCCTGAGCGGCGACCACCAGTTCGTCGACGTTGTTTGCGCGTTCGAATGATTCTTCGCTGCCGTCCATCGTCAGCCATTCACGATAATTGGTCTGAACTAACACGTCGCGAATGATGGTTTCCACTTCCTGCGTCGCGGTCTGTTGCAGATCGTCGATCATGGCGGCGAATTGCTTCAGTTTCGAAGAAGGAGCCGCAGAAATCGTGTCGATCGCGTCGACGTTTCGCGCGGCATCCATCATCGAAAGGTTGTTCTCCATCGCGTAGTTTCGGACTCGTGAAAGCGTGACCTTTCCGATCTTCCGAGACGGCACGTTGACCACCCGCTCAAACGCTACCATGTCTCGATCGTTGTTAATCAAATGCAAGTAAGCCACGAGGTCCTTAATTTCTCTACGCTGGTAGAACTCGTGGCCGTTGACGATCTGGTACGGTACGCCTGAACTACGCATGGCGTGTTCAAGTGCGCGAGACAGGTAATTTGTGCGATAGAGAATCGCAAAATCATTCGGCTTTCGTTCGCCTTTTTGAATCGCCAACGCTATTGTATCCGCGATGTCGACGGCTTCGTCCTGAGGGGAAGGATAGGCCACCAAGCGGACACTTTTGCCCTGGTCGTTGTCGGTCAGCAGGACTTTCTTTTTGCGGCGAACATTATTGGCGATTAACTGGTCGGCGACTCGCAGAATTGCTTTGGTACTGCGATAGTTCTGTTCCAAGCGGACAACAGATACGTCGGGATAGTCCTTTTCGAATTCCAAAATGTTACGAATGTTGGCTCCTCGCCAACCGTAGATCGACTGATCGGGATCGCCGGTGACCGCTAGGTTCTGCGTGTTGTGATTGAGCAACCGGATCAACTGATACTGAGCGACGTTGGTGTCCTGATATTCGTCGACCATCATGTATTGAAACCGGTGATCCAACGCCTCCCGAAGTTCATTATTCTGAGTCAGCAAGTCGACGGTGTGCATCAACAGGTCATCGAAATCAACCGCGTTTGCCATTTGCAGCAGCTTTTGATACTCGGGATAGACTTGGGAGACGATTTTGTCCATCACGTTGCCGATACGCGGTTGAAAATTCTCAGGCGTGATAGCGACGTTCTTCACATTGCTAATTTCTCGACCGACAGCATCGGCGGCGTAGTGCCGCAGATCAACCTCCGTATTTTCGATGGCTTGTTTGACGACCTTTTTTGTGTCGGTCATGTCGTAGATCGTAAAATTTTCTTGCAGTCCCACCATCGACGCATGGACGCGCAGTAACCGTGAACAAAATCTGTGAAAGGTTCCCGCCCAAGTGAAATTTTCAGGTGCCAACAAAGACAACCGTTTACGCATCTCGTCGGCGGCCTTATTAGTAAAAGTTAGCGCGACGATTTTTTGCGAGGGAATTCCGTTGGCGATCATGTACGCGATTCGATGCGTAATCACGCGCGTTTTTCCTGAGCCCGGACCGGCGACGATCAATAAAGGCCCTTCGATTTTTTGAACGGCCGATTGTTGAGCCGGATTGAGCGGCGCGACAAGTTGTTGGTGAATTGAGTCGTCCATGAAATCTGATTGGGTGCTAGCAGGGATGGGAGTTTTTAGCGTCCCGTTATTTGAGATCTGATGAACTATGTTATATTCTTCCCCCATCGCGGCAAGGTTGGACGATCGGATTTAAAAGATCACTGCCAGACAACAAGACGTTGTTTTTAATTTTGCTGCCAGTTGGCACGCGTATTAGCCAAACGTATTCTTACGACATTACACAGGGAGGGACCAAGATGGCTCGCACACGCATTCCTTTAAGCGCCGCAGAAGAAGAAACTCGCAATTTACGCGAAAAACTGGAGCTCAGCACAGCCGAAATCGGGTTAACGGTACGGACGACGAATTGCCTTGAAGAAAAGGGCATTTTTAACGTTCGTGATCTGCTGAACACAACCCGCGCTGACCTGCTCAGCATCTCTAACTTCGGCGAAAAGACGCTCGAAGAAGTCTACGGATCGCTGGAGGCGATCGGTTTCTACCGTCCTGGGCATGAGACGAAGCCTCGTTAGTGGGCATGGACGAAAAATCCCTACTGCGCCAGAAAAACTCTGACACTGAGCATGTTTTGCCTCCGGTGTCGGACCTGCTCAAGGATGAGCATGACCGTAGCTTTACTTTTACTGATCTCCACGGAGAATCGGTGAAGCTTGATCTCATGGAGTTTGCGTACCAAGACGCTAATCCGCTGCCGATGCCAATCGACAGAGAGGGGTATTGTTCGCAAGAGATGACACATCGGTTCTGGGCAACAGGGTTCAGTGATTGGCGTAATGTTTTAGATGCACAGCGACGTTTTTTGACGCCCGTCGAGGGTAATAAAAAAATTCGCTTACTCGATTTTGGTTGCGCCTCTGGACGTCTACTACGCCATGCATTGACTTTCTCTCCCGAGGACGTTGAGCCCTGGGGGTGTGATTTCGCACCGGCCAATATTCAATGGATGAAACGGCATCTGCCCAAAAGTCTTCGTTCGTTCGTCAACACGGCAGTTCCTCACTTACCGTTTGAAGATAACTATTTTGACGCCGTAACCGCATTTTCTGTCTTCACTCACATCGGCCAATTGGAAGAGGCGTGGTTGTTGGAGCTTCGTCGGATCACTCGTCCTGGTGGAATTTTGTATCTGACGGTACAGAACGATGCGTCGTGGACGCGTGTGCTGAAACGCCCTTCTGCATTTAAGCGTTTAAAAAAAGCCAATGAATTTGAGAATGAATTGACCGTCAATGAGGAACTTTTCTCATCGGCAATGCCAAAGCCACGCATCGTATTTCTAATGCCAGGTGTTGAAAACTACAGCTACAACGTATGGCACAGCAACCAATACATCAAAGACAGCTGGGGGCAATATTTCGAGGTCCTCGACATCGCGGCCAACGCTCATGTCAATTATCAGTCCGTGGCGATTCTTCGGTCGCGATGATTGAAGCGGCTTCGAAACTGCGGTTGATGGGATGCAATTTCCTTCCGTTTAGATGCAACGGTCGGGTCTAATATCCATTCTACGACTTGCTCTCGTCGCTGACTCGTCGTCATTTTTCTTTTCTAAATCACTTTTCAAAATGGATGGTGGCAACCACCGGGCGGTGGTCTGACAGCTGTGAGTCAATGACGCGCTGGTCGACCGTCTTTAATTCAGCGCTTACCAGCACCCAATCAATGATAGATTTTGGCTCGACCGTCGAATAGGTCATTGCGCTCAGGTTCTCTTCGTCGGAACCTTGCAACAATTGTGGTTGGTAGGCAAATTGCGTCTGCTTAATCATCCTGTCGAACGCGTTAATGCCATGTGCATTTCGTCGGCTGTTCGGGAAATCGTTGGGGCAGGTGTTTAAATCACCCGCAATGATAATCGGTGAAGGAAGTTCGCCGATGTGCCTGGCGACATCATCAACCTGCTCAACACGGATCGCCTCACCTCTTGATTCCAGATGCAAACCCACGACCGAGACGACTGATTGATCCGGCAAAACGATGGTACAGCTAAGCCCCCGCTTGTAGCCCACCAACCAACTTTCCCACTCATTGAGCGGCTGGAGTTCGACAACTTTGCAATCGGCAACGGGCAGTCGGCTGAGGATGGCATTGCCAAAGTACCAACGCCCCAAGAGAAAACCGAAATCCAAATTAGCTTGTTTGACACAGATAGGATACCCGGATTTTTTAGCTATCTGTTGGGCCTGATCGTGGCTGCCGCTCCACGATGCGGAAAAGTCGACCTCGTTCAAAATCACAACGTCGGCATCCAATTCCCGGATCTTTTCAGCAATCTGGTTGATGCGATCGCGCTTCTCATCGCCCCCCTGTTCCCAGTTACTGTCTCCAGAACCGCGACCGTGAGCGATGTTCCATGTGGCGATTCGTAACGTTTGCAGAGAGCCCGTTGCCGATTCGTGGAGAGGTGCTTTGACCGCAGCGTAGTCGCATCGGACAAGCTTCCGAGATCCGCTGGTCAATCGAAAAAGAATGAACGGAATAAGAATGATCGCCAACGCAATTAACAGCCAACCAACAACGCGACGTTTAAACAGCCAACCGCAGCAAGCCGAACCACTGAAAACTTTCTGCTTCGAGCGATCGCTCATAGACACCCAGTTCTGTCCCGATGAATAAATGAAGAATTAATTCGTGTTATTTAATCAGAAGTCATTGAGCGTATGCAGAGGAACACCACCTACGGTAATCGGTTGAAGATGTTTTGCTCACGCCATCCTAAACCGAGTTCGGTAGAAGTTAGCTTCAATCGCCACGGCCAATTTAATCAAAGGTTTCAGGTAACACTTCAGCCATCTGAAGTAATATTAAAACTGGTGCGTTTTTCTTTTAGGTAGCCGGAGTCGTCAGACTTCGAGAATTGCCAGGAAGACTGAAGTCCAGCGACTCCAGCTACCGAATTACTTCAGACGGCTAAACTGATACGGTTTCAGAAACAAACGATCGGTCTCGTTGTTTGCGTGCGCATAATGATCGGCAACGATGCAAGCTAAATCTGACGACGACTTTTCGACTGCAATATTTAGGACGGCTCGACTTCGATTACTCGTTTGCGGCCTGTGAATTAGGGGAGGGGAATTGAATGGTCGATGGGCCGCCTTTAAATTTATCAGATTCGGCTTGCTCCATCTTCTCTTTCAACTCTTCGCGCACAACAGGCATTTCATGGGGAGCCTCGATACCAATTCGTACTCCCCCGCCAGTGATGCGAACAACTGTGACCGAGATATCATCTCCAATCCAGATTCGCTCTCCAGCTTTTCGACTGAGGACTAACATTTTCGATTCCTTTGAATATTTAAAATTCCTTTTTGATCCTGACTAGAGCAGTCCGAAATGGATCGGCAGAAAAGGGTGGGATAAAAACCTCGTTGTCGTTTTCGAAATTCAGAGAAACGATTCCGAAAATTTTAAAACCTACCATTTTGCGAAGCAAACTGGTCTTGACACGAATGTTTGAAGTTAAATGCTAACGATGAAATCCCGCTTTTACAAGCGTCGTGGTCAGAAACTTTGTAAATTTGAAGCTACTTAAAGTGTCTGCTAGTGGAAGAGTGAATCGAAAATCGGTAACATTCACATATAGGTATCTAATCTTCCCTTGGCACTGTTTTTGGCGTAGAAAAACACGTCATTTCGACGTGTTCTTCCCCATTACCTCAGCCAATTACTGGCAGGAACTGATATTCGCTAGCAATTGTTTTGTTGTTGGCGACAAAAATTCAATTCATAGCTTTCATTTAAACCTTCAGGCTTCTTTGTGGCAATTCAAATCGACCTCGACCACTTTCCGATTAAGCAGTCAATCAATTTTCTCGCACATTGCAGCGTCTCGCACTTAAACAAACCGGCGGCTGACCGCGCGGCACATTTTCTTGACCGTCAGGTCGCCGTTGGACGAGGACTGTTGTTCGAATATACCGGTAACGAAAATATCGCCAAACGGTTCCACGAGAACTTTGCTCAGCTGATGAAAACGTCAGCTGAAAACATCTCGATGACGACCAACACTTCCGAAGCGATTTCCATGATCGCCAACGGTTACCCTTTCGAACCGGGCGATCAGATTATCAGCTACGTCAACGAATACCCCGCGAACCATTATCCATGGCGCTTGCAGGCAAAGAATCGCGGCGTCGAATTGATCTTATTGTCCGATACCGATGTGCCGCAGGAAGACCGAGACTACACCACTCCGATAGATTCCTCACTAGCGCGCGGATGGTCGATGGAGGAACTAGAGTCGCGCGTCACTGATCGCACTCGAATTATCGCCATCAGCCACGTTCAATTTACCAGTGGGTATGCAGCGGACCTGAAACGGCTGGGCGATTTTTGCAAATCGAAAAACATTGACCTAGTGGTTGATGCCGCACAGTCCCTCGGTTGTTTGCCGGTGTATCCCGAACAATGGAATGTTGCCGCCGTCGCGTCGGCCGGTTGGAAATGGCTGTTGGGGCCGGTAGGCACAGGCGTGATGTACACTAGCCCAGCGTTTCGTGAGAAAATTGCAATTACGATGTCCGGAGCCGACCACATGGTTCAGGATACGCAGTACCTAGATCACACGTGGGACCCTCATACTGATGGCCGGAAATTTGAGTATTCCACCGTCTCTTACGCGCTGCTGGACGGGCTGTCGGTGGGAGTAGAATCTGTCTTTCTGAATCACTCCGCTGAACAGCGACGCGATCACATCATCGAAATGCAGGAGCTCGCCCTTTCGCAATTGGACATGGACAAATTTCAACCTGTCGTTCATGAACCGGCAACGCGTTCGGGCATTCTCGCTTTGATCCCCAAAGTTTCCAGTGCGCCACAAATTTGCAAGGACCTCGAAGCGAAAAACATAATTGTGACTCCGCGTGATGGCTACATTCGATTTGCGCCGCATCTTTGTACGACTGCTGACGAGATCGAACAGGCGGTCGTCGCACTTAACAATATCACCTAATCAAGTTGACTCGATGCGTCGTTACACAATCCTTTCTGGCATCGCGGTCTTGATCGCAGTTCTGATGGTCTATCATTCTCGGAATTCGGCCAATAGAAATTCAACGATCGTTGTTCTGTGTGCGCCGAGCCTTTCCGGGCCGATGGAAGAGTTGAGAGATATCTTCAATCGTTCCGACGGCAACAGTGAAGCGATGCGCGTTGAAAACACGTACCGAGGTTCGGCTGAATTGCTGGCGATGTACCAGATTAGCCGGATCGGTGAAGTGCTGATCGCTGCCGATGTTGGCTACCATGATGATTTCAAGGCGGCCGGATATTGCGAATCAACTCAAGCCCTCGGCCAGCAATTTCCTTGCCTGATTTATCGAAACGTATCCCAGGCAGAGGCTTTGTCGATTCTCAGAGGCCAGAATTCGACGATTACGACTTCGATCCCTAAACCGAACCACGCAGCGATTGGCAGATGAATCGCCTCGATCGTGGGGGATCAACAATACGATTTGCTTGTCGATCGAGCGAAGGTCTCGCGCGAAACGGTTACGCAGGTCGCCGCCGACGTTAGCAGTGGCATCGTGGACGTCGGAATCGCGTGGAGCACATCCCCCCAACAGTTTTCTGGTCTGCAATGGGTCGTCCCGCCAGCTTGGGCGGAACACTCTTCGGAAATCGGAGCGTCCGTTTTGCTCAACAGCCCGAGGAGCAACGCTGCACAGCAATTTGTAAACTTCCTCAAGTCATCTGATGCGCGCGAAGTTTTTGCGAAGCATGGGTTCGCGTCGACTATAGTTTCATTGGAAACCGGCACGGGATCTTTTGGCTTAACTCAGTTTGGCTTAACTCAGTTTGGCTTAACTCGACGCTCCGAATGAGAACGCTACTTTTGCGGATCGACAGGCGAATACTTTTTTGAAACGATGCCAAGGCAACGCTGAATGAATCCAACGAAGCACCGATTACCGAATTCCGATCGCAGGTTTGTGACCGTTTTAGCGTGCTTCGCGATTGCTTTTTCGGCGATTTTATTGGCGATGGTCAGCGCTAACTTATGGGTGGCAGCGGCAGACCAGGTTGGCGTTTGGGATACGTTGCAGAAACCGGAAATACGGCAAGCCATCTGGTTGTCGATTGGGACCAGCTTACTGAGCACCGTGATCAGTCTTTGGATCGGTACAGCGATCGCCTATTTGGTCTCGCGTAACCAATTCTTCGGTCACCGCGTCCTCGATCTGTTGATGGATCTTCCGATTTATCTCCCGCCCCTTGTCATTGGGATGAGCCTGCTGATTTTGTTCCGTCAAACGCCATTGGTGTGGTTGGATGATTGGTTGCAAATCGCATTCGCAATACCCGCGATTATACTGGCTCAGTCGATTGTCGGAATTGCGTTTGTTTACCGCACGATGAAAGCATCCTTTGACCAACAAACGGGTCGCGCAGAAGAGATCGCCGCAACGTTGGGCGCGTCGCGCTGGCAAGCTTTTGCGGCGGTGACGATCCCTTTGTCCAAGCAGGGTTTGTTGGCGTCTGCGGCGATGGCCTGGGCCAGAGCCTTTGGCGAATTCGGCCCGGTGCTGGTGTTTGCGGGAAGTTTCCGTGGCCGCACCGAAGTTCTTCCCGTCAGTATCTACCTGGAACTGAATTCTGGTAATGTTGCCGGGGCGGCAGCGATCGCGCTTATAATGATAACCATAGCGGCGATCATTTTAGTCGTCGTTCGCATCGCGGCACGAGATCGGAGCGGACGATGATTGAGCTGATTGATGTGTCGTTAAAACGCGGTACGTTCCAACTGCCTAAGACGTCGCTGGTGATCCCTTCAGGCAAGTGCGGGTTGGTGACCGGTGAAGCGGGAGCCGGCAAAACTTCCATTGTGGAAGCGATTTGCGGACTGCAAAAGTTCGATGCTGGAACACTAAAATTGAGAGGTCAGGACGCTGCGGCGATGGCGGTGGCCGAGCGTGCGATTGGTTATCTCCCGCAGGATGTCGTGTTGTTTCCCAACATGAAGGTAGAAGCGAATATACGTTTTGGACCAAAAATTCGCCGCTGGTCCAAAGATCGGATACGGCAACGAGTCCAAGAGCTCGCGGTGGAGTTGGAGTTGACTGATCTATTACTTCGCAAGCCGGATCAGTTATCAGGTGGACAGCGAAAACGCGTAGCTCTGGCACGAGCCGTCGCATTGAAGCCAGACATCATCTGTTTGGACGAGCCGTTAGTTTCATTGGACGATCGTTCGAAGGATCTGATTAAACAATTGCTGATAAGATTGTTGTCGAATCAATCGGTAGCCATTTTAGCAGTGACGCATCAGTCGCGCTGGTTTGAAGGAATTTCGGATTTAAAATTTCAGATCTAAAAACAGTTCGCATAGATTGAATCATTTAAAGGACGCTTGACCGTGAGTTTCCTTTACAGGCGAAAACCTTGGGTTAGCCATCGGCTTAAGCAGCTGGGACAGCGGCTTTACTATCGATAGTACAGCCGCCGTCTCGGCTGCTGAGGACCCTCGATTAAACGATCACTACACTCCGGTCTATGACAGCGTGCGTTAAGGGCGAATCGGATAAAGGACGCTTGATCGTGAGTTTCCTTTACAGGCAAATCCTTGGGTTAGCCATCGGCTTAAGCAGCTGGGGACAGCGGCTTTACTATCGATAGTACAGCCGCCGTCTCGGCTGCTGAGGACCCTCGATTAAACGATCACGACACGCGGTCTATGACAGCGTGCGTTAAGGGCG
>Ga0114956_1001868_pt1 | contig 16640 bp, 15 predicted proteins | sample MaitaG_FD_87304 | JGI IMG/M metagenome (GOLD analysis project Ga0114956, IMG submission 87304) | Marine algal microbial communities from Maine, USA - Maine_Asex2 metaG | ecosystem: Host-associated > Algae > Red algae > Unclassified | place: Maine, USA | collected 2015-01-05 | reverse complement strand
GATCCCGAGCGCGACGAGCAGGGTCATGATCCGCGGTCGGCCTACGTGGAGACCTTCTGGCTGCCTGTAGTTGGTCCCAGCACCACATTGTTGTTGCGTCGACTCGCCGACGAGTTCGATGCCGAACCCGATGGGTTCGAGATCGAAGCCGGGGTGCTCAGCCGAGAGATCGGACTGGGAGCAAGAACAGATCGGCGGGGCGCCTTTGCAAAGACGCTTCAACGCTGCGCCAAGTTTCACATGCTGCAACAGCGAGGCGATGTGTTGTATGTGCGCCGGCGCATCCCGCCGCTGAGCCATCGCCAGGTAAAACGCCTTGGAAGCCGGCTGCAGATACTGCACGGCAGCTGGACCATCGACCCCGACGACGATGGAGCCGAGCGCCGTACCGAACTGGTGCGAGCCACACATCTGGCCCGCACCTTGTTGGCCTTGGGTGAAGCCCAACACGACGCCGAACGTCAACTACATCAGTGGCATTTCCATCCGAGTATTGCGTGGCACGCGGTGCAGTGGGCGCTGACCGATTCGAGTTATCTGCCCTGAGACGGCTCAAGATTTGCCTGCGTCGACGGCCGAGGATCGGGAAGCCCAACGTCGTCGGCGCAGGCCCCTTACTCGGGCTTGGTGAAGTTCGAGATCAGCGAGATGAGTGTTCGAACGCCAGAACCCGCACCGAATCCGCAGCCAGGCCCCTTACTCGGGCTTGGTGAAGTTCGAGATCAGCGAGATGAGTGTTCGAACGCCGTATCCCGTGCCGCCCTTGGGCCCGGTCTCTTGCACCGAATCCGTGAATGCCGGACCGGCGATGTCCAGGTGAGCCCAGGGAATGCCATCGGCTACGAACTCTTGCAAGAAGAGCGCCGCAGTAATCGACCCGGCATAGGGGCCGCCCACGTTCTTCATGTCGGCTATCGGCGAGTCGAGCAACTTGCGATAGCGCGACGGCAGCGGCAGGCGCCAGGTGAGCTCGCCGGCATCGTCGGCCGCGGCCTCGACCTGGGCAGCGAGATCATCATTGTTCGACATCAGCGCCGAGTAGTCCTTGCCCAAGCTGACCATGGCAGCACCGGTGAGTGTTGCCAGGTCGATGATGGCGTCGGGCTTGGCCTCGCTGGCGAGAGACAGCCCATCGGCCAGGACCAAACGGCCCTCGGCGTCGGTGTTCAGGATCTCGGCGGTCTTGCCGTTTCGAAACGTCAGCACGTCGCCCATACGAGTGGCGTCGCCACCCAGCATGTTGTCGGTCATGGGCACCCATGCCTTGACGTTGGCTCCGGGGCCGAGCGATGGCAGTGCCGACATGGCGCCGAGCACCGCCGCAGCACCACCCATGTCGCATTTCATTGTTGCCATGCCAGCGGTCGGCTTGATCGACAAGCCGCCGGCGTCAAAGGTGATGCCCTTGCCCACCAGTGCAATAGTGGGTGCGCCGCGGACACCGCTCTTGTATTCCATCTCGACCAATCGAGCAGGCAGATCACTGCCGCGATTCACGCCCAGCAGTCCACCGAGCTTGGCCTTCTTGATCTCAGCCAGGCCGAGCACCTTGATGGTGAGTTTGGGTTGGCGGGCGATGCGCTTGGCCTCGTTCGCGAATCGTTCGGGGGTCAAGCTCCCGCCCGGCTCGTTCACCCAGTCGCGAGCCTGGTTGACTGCCTCGGCCAGCACCAGGCCCTTCTCGACAGCCGCTTCGGACTTCTTGCTCGTAGTGCCCACGAGCGACACGGTTTTCAGCGTCACCTTGGCGGGATCGCTTTTGAACTCGGTATAGCCATAGCTTCCGAGCGCGATCCCTTCGGCGAGTGCCTCGATATCGGTCACGCCGGTCACGGCGATCGAGGTGGCTTTGCACCGCTTACTCGCACGAGCGAACACCACGCCGACGCGTCGCCATGTAGCCTCGTCGGCGTCGTCGCCGGGCCCCATGCCCACCAAACAACGAACCGAATCAGACACCGTGACCATTGCGCTTTCTCCGAGACCACCGGTGAAACCCTGAGCGGTGATCTGTTTCCACGGTAGAGAGCCGTCTTCGTTCTTGACCTGGTCGGTGGTGAGCGGAAGGCCGTGGATTTCAGCCGAGGCCGGAACCTTGCGAGCGAGCTTGATGACGGGCGCTGTTGACATGCTTCAGACGCTAGCGCCTCCGATGTTTCACCCGGGACTGCAGACGCACAAAGCTCAGACAGCCGCTCACAGGTCGCCGCCACGGTGCGGCTTGCTCTCGAGTCGGAAGTCCTCAGCTATCTGTGGAAGCTCCTGGCAGGGTTTGCTGCGTGCTCACCGTTGGAGCGAAGAGATCACCGTGTGCCTCGACTCGCTCGAGCACATGGTCTGCTTCGAATACCAGAGGAGTACCAGTGGCGCCTTCGTCGACCTCGGACCACGTGACCGGCGTCGAGGCGGTCGGTGTGGGCCGAGCGCGCAACGAGTAGGGCGCGATGGTCGTCTTGTGGCGGCTGTTCTGACTCCAGTCGATCAACACCTTGCCGACCCGTCTGCTTGCGCCCATGGTCGTGGTGATCTGATCGGGTCGGTCACGCTCGAGCAGCTGGCCGGTGGCCTTGGCAAAGGCGCTCGTGTGCTGGTGGGTATGGGGCGTGTTCAGCGGCACGTACAACTGCAGGCCTTTGGAGCCCGATGTCTTGGGCCACGCCTGCAAACCAACGGCGTCGAGCACTTCTGCCAGCAGCTGCGCGACCTGACAACATTCGGTCATGCCGGTCCCCTCGCCCGGGTCCAGGTCGTATACGAGCATGGTCGGTGTCTCCATGTCGCCAGCTCGTGCCATGGGCCCATGGATCTCCAATGCAGCGAGGTTGGCCGCCCACGCAATCGATGCCACCTCGTCGAGCTGGCAGTAGTCGATCGGGCCGTCGCTCTCGCCCGGGCCCCGGGCCGCAGTGAGCCAGTCCGGTCGCCAGTCCGGACAACGTTTGTTGAAGAACGACTCGGCATCGACCCCATCGGGAAAGCGCCGCATGGTGATACCACGGTCGCCAATATGGGCGAGCATGATCGGGGCGATGCGCACGTAGTAGTCGATCACGCTTGCTTTGGTGAATCCCGTCTGGGGATACAGCACCTTTTCCAGGTTGGTGAGCTTGAGCGTGCGAGAGCCCACCTCGACCATCACTTCACTGGGCGCCATGGGGGAGAGACCAGACCGATTGGCTGGTCAGCTGGCCTTCTTCTTGGCCGCCGACTTCTTGGTGGCTTTTTTCTTGGCCGCCGACTTCTTCTTGTCGGTCGCCGAGGGATGGCGGCCCCGAGCTTCCTTTGCGGCCGCCACACTGGCTTCGAGCGCAGCCATCAGGTCGACGACCTCAGACGACGATGCTGCCGGAGTGTCTTCGGAGATCAGGATCTCTTCGCCATCGGACTTTTTCTGGATGAGTTCGAGCACACGCTCTCGATATCCGTCGGTGTACTTCTCGGGCTCATAGTCGGCTTCGAGGGCACCAATGAGCGTCTCGGCCATCGAGATCTCGGCGTCGGTCACCTCGATGGTGGCAACCTTCTCCAACCCCTCGATGCCTTCGACCGGGTTTATCTCGTCGGCGTAGACCAATGTGGACAGAACCAATGCGTTTTCGGTCGGGCGGATGACCGCCAGGTATTCCTTCTGGCGCATGACGATGCGAGCAACGGCGACCTTTCCCGCCTGCTCCAAGGCCATCAGCAGCACCTTGTATGCCTTGACGGCAAGTTCGTCGGGCTCGAGATAGTAGGCGTTGTCGTAGGCCAACGGGTCGACGTCGGCGAGATCGACGAACTCGACAATGTCGATGCTGCGTGATGCTTCGGGATCGAGCGACCGGAGTTCTTCATCGCTGACGGTCACATAGTTACCGCTCGTGATCTCGTAGCCCCGCACGAGCTCGTCGTTGGGAACTTCTTCGCCATCGAGCGCAGAAACCCATTTGCGTTTGATTCGGCTACCGGTGCGCTGGTCGAGCTGATTGAACCGCACCGACTTGCGAGACACGGCGCTGTATAGCCGCACGGGCACAGTGATCAGCCCGAAGCTGATTGCACCGCTCCATATTGCTCGAGGCATGTTGGTCCCTCATCTCGTAAGGATCGCAGTCCTTGGGTTCGGTCTGTTTCTGGTGTTGCTGCTGTCAAGCGCTGATTGCAGTATGGCGGGGAATCAGCGATCCAACAAGATTCGGGCCACGACGTCTTGGCCGAAAGCCGTCAGAATCGCCAGATACATCAGCCCCGTTGCCGCCATCACCGCGGCGTACTGGCGCTCTTTCAGGGCCGCACGGGTGACGAAGACGAGCACGATGGTCGCGATCGTGCTTGCTGCCCAGAACCAGCCCAGCATGCCGCCGTAGCCATCGTCGATCGACCCGTTCAGTACCGACCACATGCCGATTGGCAACATGAAAACGATCACATGCGGAACCCACGCATACATGGTGTAGCGAACCAGGTCGAGAATGGGCGACCGGGCCAGCCCCGGCTGCACCAGATACCAGTGCCCGAGAAGCATGGCGTCACTGACGGCACCGAGGAAAGCAGCTCCGGCGAGCACGCGCAGAACGGAAAGCCACGCGGGACCGTCGGCGTGGATGGCGCCGAACACGATTGCGATGACACCAAAAGCGGGGGCGAGCAGATCGAGCGCAGGCCGAAACTCGGGTGCGTCGGCATCGAAGCGTTGCTCGTCCTTGTCGATACCCGTCATAGCGGCGACACGCTGACTGCGGCGCTCTACGACATCTCGTTGGCCGGCCACACCTGCACCCCGCCGGAACCACGACTCACCGAGTGCAAACAGCGAGCCCCCAATCGCCGCCAAACCGAGAATTTCTCGCGGCCAGTACACCCCCGATGCAAAGCCGGTGGCCACTGCCAGCCCGGCGATACCGATAAAGGTGATGCGCATGGTCCAGCCGTAGCCGATCCCGACCAGGCGTTCTCGAGTTGTCACCCAGAGAAAGAAGAATCCACCGGTTGCCCACATGAGCAGCACTGTGGCGCCATGTACTTCAATCACACTGGCCTACGACCCGGTTGACGTGCAATCACTAGGTGATGGTAGCGACCCTGCCCTGTCGCCGGGCTGTGCCGGACCCGGCAAGGCTTCGCAACTGCTCTGCGACTGTCTGAGCTCTATGCGTCTGCGGTTCCCATAAGTTGCCCGACCAACGTCGCCGCGAGGCGAGCGGCAAAACACAGAAACGCGATAGTTTTGGGCCGTGCAAACTCCGGCCACAGTGTTCCTGGAAGCACACGGCATCGGCTATCGAGTCCACCCCTACGAGCATGATCGTGCAGCCGATTCGTTCGGGCTCGAGGCGGCCGAGAAACTCGGCCTCGAGCCGGATCTGGTGTTCAAAACCCTGATGGCACGTCTCGACCATGACCGAGGCCCACTGGTGGTGGCAATCGTGCCCGTCACCCACCAACTCGACCTCAAGGCGCTGGCCCGTGCCGCCGGAGCCAAGCGAGCCAAGATGGCCGCAGTGGTCGACGCCGAACGATCGAGTGGCTATGTGGCGGGTGGAATAAGCCCCTTCGGCCAGAAACGTCCGTTGCCGACCTTCATCGACGAAACGGCGGAGATCTGTGAGACGATTTATGTGAGCGGCGGCCAAAGAGGACTCGACATCGGCCTGTCCCCCGCCGACCTCATCACAGCTCTCGAAGCAGTTGTTGCACCGCTTGCCTCGGGCTGAGGCACACTTCGACCATGGAACGTGAGCTCATCGAAGGCAATCCTGTTCTGGTCGTGATCGATATCCAGGGCGGCGAGACCACGAGCGGCGACGAATCGGGCATCCCGTTGATGCCGGGCTACGACGCGGCGATGACGAACGCTCCCGGATTGATCGACAAGGCCCGATCCTGTGGAGTGCCGGTGGTGTTCTTCCAGGAGGCCCACCGGCGAGATCTGATCGACTTCGGTCGCGAGCTCGACGGGGCCGAGGGCATCCATCTGCTCGAGGGCGACCCGGGCACGGCGGTGTCGCCTGCGGTCGGCATGCGCGACGACGATTACTTCATTCGCAAACGCCGCTACTCGTGTTTCTTTGGCACCGAGTTCGAGATTCTGCTCAAGGGACTGAAGGCCGACACGCTCATCTTGATCGGCGGTCATACCGACGTCTGTGTGCACTACACCTTCGTCGATGCCCATCAGCACGACTACTTCTGTCGTGTGGTCGAGGACTGCGTTGCGGGTTCCAGCCTTGATGCGCACACGGCATCATTGAACGCCATGGAGTATCTGCAGACCGGGGCTCGCCGTTCGACCGCCGAGATCCTCGACGCTTTCGACCGCCTACGCTGACCGTCTTCTAAGCGTCAGAGGGCGGATCGAGATCGTTCGCTCGCTCCCGCATTCGCTGACCCAGGCTCGGGGCACCTGACATCTTGCACTGGACATCAGCAGTGCCAGCAGCGGGAGCAGGATCCGGCATTGACCCCGCAGGCTCGGTCGGCGCTGGCGGCGGCGGTGGAAGCTCAGCAGCAGCATCCGACGGACGCGGTGGCGGTGGCGGAGGCGGTGGCGGAGGCGGTGGCGGTGGTGGCGGAGGCGGCAGCTCAGCAGCAACAGCATCCGACGGTGGCGGTGGAGGCGGCAGCTCAGCAGCAACAGCATCCGGTGGAGGCGGCGGAAACTCTGCAACATGGTCCGCCGGTGGCGCAGGCTCGGCAGCAGAAGGCGCTGGCGGTCGCGCCAGGAACAGCCGCAGGCCAGCCGGATCACAGTTCGTCTGGTTAGTGCGACATCGAGACCGCACGATGTCGTTGGGGTCGGGTTCGAACACGCCACTGGCCTCGAGCAGCCCGAACCCGGACTCATGGGCGTCGGTGAGCGCCAGCCACAGCACCTGCAGCTTCTCACCCGGGAATTCCTGAGCCAGCGCCGCCCTCAGCTGCGGCTCGTGGTGGGCGTCATTCATGAATTGCGCTAGCTGTTCGGCCGCGATGAACACGCCACTCGAAGGCACGTCGCCCAGTTGGTTGACGGCAGAGTCGGTTGCCGGCCAAGTCGGCAGCAGTCCTTGCCAGGTGTGACAGTACGGCTGAAGCAGCGCGCTCATTGCCGAAAGGCGCGCCTGGTGCACATAGTGGAATCGGCCGAAGAAGCCCTGCGTGATGGCCAGGTTCAGGCCGTGACAGGTGTCGAACACCCCCGACAGAGTGGGGGCCGCACCTGCCATCTCCACGAAGGCGGAACGAAAACGGTCGTGGGCTTCGGCACCGTCGTAGTGCACGCCGGCCAGACCCGCAGGATCCTGCGAGGACATGTAGCTCACGTACCGGCGAATCGTGCCGGTCCCGAGCGGGTGGTAGCTGATATGTGGGGACATCGGGCGGCTCCGATCAGGTGGCAGCGGCCTCGGCCTGGCGTGCGTGATAGCTGCTGCGGGTGAGCGGCGACGACTCGACATGGTCGATACCCATGGCCTCGCCAACACGCTTGAGTTCGGCGAATTCTTCGGGCGTCCACCACCGGTGAATCGGCAGATGGTTCGTGGTCGGGCGAAGGTACTGACCAATGGTCACGATGTTGACGCCGATACCTGCAAGGTCGGCGAGGGTGCCCACCACCTCGTCGAAGGTCTCCCCCATTCCAACGATGATCGACGACTTGGTTGTCAGCCCGGCGGCAGAGGCCTGGGCCAGCACCGCAAGTGACCGGGCATAACCAGCTGATGGGCGAACGGCCCGCTGCAGTCGCGCGACCGACTCGATGTTGTGGTTGAGGACTTCGGGGCGGGTGGCAAAAATTTCGTCGAGCGAAGTTTGGTGTCCCTTGCAGTCGCTGATCAGCAACTCGACCTTGCAGCGGGGCACCCGGTCGCGAATCGCGGCAACGGTGTGGGTGAAGCCACTGGCTCCGTCGTCGGCCAGATCATCTCGGGCCACCGTGGTGATCACGGCGTATTCGAGGCCGAGCTTTTCGACCGCCTCGGCCACCCGACGTGGTTCGTCGTCGTCGAGTGGTTCTGGCTTTCGGGTGTCGACCAGGCAGAACCCGCAGGCTCGGGTACAGCGTTCGCCATTGATCATGAACGTGGCAGTGCCATCGTTCCAGCATTCGAAGATGTTGGGGCATCCTGCTTCTTCGCACACCGTGACCAGTTCGAGATCACGCATGATGCCCTTGAGTCGGGTGTACTCGGGTCCCATATTGGCTTTGACCCGCATCCATTCGGGTTTGGGTGCGGTGACTTCGAGGCTCTGATCGACGCCTGCCGCTGCGAGTCTGCCCAGCAAGCGGACCGGCGTGCCCGTGGGCTCTGCTGGTGATGGCTGCTCGAGGCGCGGTGTGTCGCCGGGACCTTCACCACGAGAGAACGCGCTGAGATCTTCAGGAACATGACGCCAGGCCACGTCGGCGCGGTCTATCCCCTGGGTGTCCCAACGTCCACGAGCACGGTTGGTGATGGCATCGACGACCTCACGCATCGTGGCGGAGCTGCCCTCGGCTCGCAGCGATGTGACTGCCTTGTCGGCGATACCGCACGGCACCAGCCGATCGAACCAAGCGTGATCGATGTCGACGTTCAGCGCGAAGCCGTGAAGCGAGCGGTTGCGTTTGATGCGAACGCCGATAGCAGCGATCTTGCGTGGGTTCGGGCCGTCGGCATCGAGCCACACGCCGGTGTACCCGGGATACCGAGATGCGCCAGCAATGCCCAGGTCGCCGAGCGCACCGATCAGAAGCTCTTCGAGGGACTCGACGAACTTGGCCGTGTCGGCCAAGCCACTTCGACCCGGCACCGTGAGCACCGGATACCCCACGAGCTGGCCGGGGGCGTGCACGGTCACGTCGCCACCACGATCGACGTCGCGCACGATGGCACCGACGTCGTTGGGATCCACCAGGATGTGCGCCGGGTTTGCGCTGCGGCCCAGGGTGAACACCGCCGGGTGTTCGAGCAGGAGCAAATGATTTCGATCACCACGCTGCAACTGCTGTTGCAATGCGTATGCCTCGTCGTACGCGACTCGTCCAAGCCAGCGGACGTGAAGAGGTTGGCGGCGATCAGGCACTACTGCAGTTCTGCTTCCCAGTCCTTGGTCTCGATGATCGTGCGGAGCCGGTCGAGGAATGCGGCTGCGTAGGCGCCGTCGAATGCTCGATGGTCCCATGCCAGGGCCAGCACACCCACCGAGTGGATACCCACGGTTTCGTTGCCGAATTCGTCTTTGACCACGACGGGCTTGCGGCTGATGCCGTCGGTCGAGAGGATCGCAACCTGAGGCTGGTTGATAATCGGAAACTGCATCATCGTGCCGTACTGGCCAGGGTTGGTGATCGTGAACGTGCCGCCGGTGATCTCATCGGCCGTGAGCTTCTTGGCCCGAGCTCGTGTTGCCAGGTCGACCACGTTGCGAGCAATGGCTCGCATGCGCATGCCATCGGCGTTGCGAATGACCGGAGCCAATAGTCCCTCGAAGTTCAGGTCTACCGCGATCGCCAAGTTGACGGCGCCATGCACGATGAGTTCGCCGTCGCCCATCGACGCGTTCATGTGCGGGAAGTCCACCAGTGCATCGACCAGGGCCCGGCTGATGAACGGCAGGTAGGTCAGGCTGAAGCCTTCGTGTGACTTGAACTCGGCCTTGTTGGCCTGGCGCACTCGTTCGACGTTCTCGAAGTCGACTTCGATTGCGGTGAGCACGTGGGGCGAGACCTGCTTGGACTGCACCATGTACTCGGCGGTGGTCTTGCGAATGCGGTTGAGCGGCACGATGGTGTCGCGAGCATGCACCGGGAGGGGCGCAACCACAGCGGTGAGTTGCTCAGGCGGTGCAGAAGCAGGCGCGGCGGCAGGAGCAGCCGAAGCAGGAGCTGGGGTCGGGGTCGGCGCGGGCGCAGGGGCTGGTGCGGCTGCGGCTGCGGCGCCGCCGCTGGCCATGGCCGCTTCGACGTCGGCTCGAGTGATGCGTCCACCGACGCCGGTACCACTGATGGCGCCGACGTCGAGATTGTTCTCGGAGATCAGGCGGCGCACCACCGGCGACAACAACACACCAGCGGTAGTCGAAGCAGGCTGCGCAGCGGGCGCGGGCTCAGCGGCTGGCGCGGGCGCTGGTTCAGGTTCTTCGGCTGCAGGTGCTGCCGGCGCGGGCGCTGGTTCAGGTTCTTCGGCTGCAAGTGCGGCTGGCGCGGGCGCTGGTTCAGGGGCCGGCTCGGCTGCAGGTGCGGCTGGCGCGGGCGCTGGTTCAGGTTCTTCGGCTGCAGGTGCGGCCGGGGCGCCTGCGGGTGCGCCGTCGCCGTCGCCGATGACGGCCAGCACGACGCCGACGTCGACCGTGTCACCTTCGGGAACAATGATCTCGGTCAGCGTGCCCGCCACCGGAGAAGGCACCTCGCTGTCGACCTTGTCGGTCGACACCTCGAACAAGACTTCGTCGAGCGCCACCATTTCACCAGGCTGCTTGAACCAGCGGGTGATGGTGCCTTCGGTGACGGTTTCACCGAGTTGGGGCATCGTTACATCTGCCATGATTTCGATCTCTCTGTGTGTAAAAGGAGTGTGGCTGGGGGGGACGAGCGTGCTAGTGAAGGCTGCGACCGGTGAGGGCCATGATGGTCTCACCGAATGTTTCGCTGATCGTGGGGTGCGGCTGGATGAAGGCGGCGATCTCGTCGACGGTGGCTTCCCAGTTGACGGCCAGATAGCCCTGACCCAGCTGCTCGGTGACCCACGGGCCGACCATGTGTACACCAAGAATGCGGCCACCATGACCAGCCGCGTTCTTTTCGGCGATGATTTTCACCAAGCCCTCGGTCTCGCCCACGATCATGGCTCGGCCATTGCCGGCGAATCGGTGCTTGTCGACCACGATGTCGTAACCAGCGTCGGTGGCCTGTGCTTCGGTCATGCCGGCAAACGCGACCTCGGGATGTGAGTAGATACACCAAGGCACGGTGGTGTAGTCGATCGGAGCTGCTGGTTCACCCAGGATCTGCTTGATGACCTGCATCCCTTCGGCGAAACCGATGTGCGCAAGTTGGGCGGTGTCGATCACGTCGCCAGCGGCGAAGACGTTGGCTTCGCCGGTTCGCAGGTTCTCGTCGACTACGACGAAACCTCGATCGTCGACCTGCACATTGGTGGCGGCCAGACCGAGCCCATGGGTGACCGGGCCTCGACCCACGCTCATCACCACGATCTCGACATCGACGGTCTCGCCTTCGCCGAACATGACACGAGTACCACCGCCTGGCAGCGGTTCATGACCGGTCACGCCGACACCGGCCTGTACCTTCATGCCGCGCTTCTTGAACGACCGTTCGACGACCTTGCTCAGATCGGCGTCGGCGCCGGCGATCAGGCGATCCATGTATTCGATGACCGTGACCTGGGTACCCAGGTCACTCAGCATCGATGCGAACTCGCAGCCGATAGCGCCCCCGCCGATGATGGCGGCCGACTCGGGCACACGATCGAGCGACAAGAATTCATCGCTTGTCATGACGAGTGTGCCGTCGATTTCGAAACCGGGCAGAGTGCGCGGTGCGCTGCCGGTGGCGAGCATGACATGGTCTGCGGTCAGGTCGACGTCGCCGGAAGAACCGCCGCGCACCTGCACGGACCGATCCGATTGCAGTGCACCGTTGCCGTCGTACACCGTGACTTTGCGGCCCTTCAGCAGCGAACCGAGGCCGCCGACGAGCGTGTCGATGATCGACTGCTTACGCACCTGACTCTTCGCGAAGTCGATGACCGGCGCCGAAGTGGTGATACCGAATTGCTCGGCATGACCGATCGTTCGGAACACGGCCGCAGTTTCGAGCAATTCCTTGGCAGGGATGCAGCCGACGTTCAGGCAAGTACCACCGAGCTTGTGTCGTTCGATCAGGCCAACATCGAGGCCTGCCCCTGCTCCGTAGAGTGCAGCGGCGTATCCTGCCGGTCCACCGCCAATGACAATGAGATCATGATGAGCCATATACGCAACAGCCTAGCCAGCTGAAAAGTACGTCAGCTCAGGGTGACCTGAACTGCGAACGCAACCAGAATGGCGATGCCACACAGCAAAGAGAGAAAGATGAGCATACGGGTACTCATAGGCGTCAGCCTAGAGCCTCGATGCCAAGACACATGATCAAACGACTCCTAATCCTGGGCGGTGGAAGCGACATCGCTGTCGCCTTTGTTTCCAAGCTCGCTCACGATGCGCCCCGAGAGCTGGAACTCGTTGTATTGGCTGGCCGCGCCGGTGGTTCTCGCGACGAAGCGGCCCAAAAGCTGGCCACGGGCCACGCAGGCCTCGCGGTCGCGGTCACCGACTTTGACGGAGCAGACAGTGTCAGCCACGGCCCCCGCCTCGCCGAGATCAACCGCGAGCACGGACCATTCGACGCCGTGGTGGTTGCATTCGGCCAGCTCGGCGACGAGTTCACGATCGACGCCGACCCGGCAGCCATGGCCGAACTCGCACAGGTGAACTTCGGTGGCGCAGTGTCGAGTTGCCTGGCATCGCTGTCGATCTTGCGTGGCGAACCCCACGCTCGACTGATCGTGTTTTCCTCGATAGCTGCGGTGCGACCCCGCATCGGCAACATCGTGTACGGCAGCGCCAAGTCCGGTATCGATGCCTTCGCTCGCGAGTTGGCCGCACCAGCCAAGCAGGTAGGCGTCGAGGTCGTGGTCGTGCGTCCCGGATTCGTGCACAGTCGCATGACCACAGGACTGGATCCGGCCCCGTTCGCCACCACCCCCGACGAGGTCGCCACCAACATGGTCGAGGGACTCAGAAAAGGTCGAGCCATCATTCACAGTCCTGCGGTGCTGGCGCCGGTTGGCCTGGTGCTCAAGAACCTGCCGGGCGCCGTGTGGCGCCAGATCTCCAAACGCTGAATTCTCACTGCTGTGCCGCCACTCCTGCGCCTCCTGCGCCCTCAGCAGTACGCCAAGAATCTGTTGGTGTTTGCCGCTCCCGGCGCAGCGGGGCGGTTGGACGAACCCGACATCGTGGCCACGACCGTGCTGGCATTCGTGCTCTTCAGCGCAGTGTCATCGCTTGGCTATGTCGTGAACGACATGTTGGATGTAGACGCCGACCGGGCGCACCCGAGCAAGAAGTACCGACCGATCGCCAGCGGCGAAGTCAGTACCCAGCGCGCGCTACAGGTCATGGCCATGCTGGGCGTGCCAGCGGCACTGCTCAGCCTCGTGCTGGGCTGGAACTTCGTACTCACCCTTGCCGGCTACGCCGCAATCAGCCTGACCTACAGCACCTTCCTCAAACGAATCCCATGGATCGAACTGGTGGCCATCAGCGGCGGATTCTTGCTGCGAGCAGTCGCCGGCGGTGCGGCAACCGACACGCCTATCAGCGGCTGGTTCCTGCTGGTGGTGTCGGCTGGCGCGCTGCTCGTCATCTCCGGCAAGCGCCTGGGCGAGCTACTTGCACTGGGTGGACGTTCGCCCAGCCGCAAAGTCCTGGCCGGCTACCAACGCAAGCAACTACAGCTGGTAGCCACCGTCGCCGCCGGGTTGGCCGTGGGCGGTTACGCAACGTGGGCTGCGGCCGAAGCCAACAACCAGGCACCAGACTCCAGCGACTCGATCTTGCTGCGCCTGACCGTTGTGCCGTTCGCGCTCGCCATCGGCCGCTACCTGATTCTGTCATGGCGAGGCGCCGGTGAAGCACCCGAATCGCTGATTGCGCGCGACCCGCTGATGCTGATTGCCAGCGCTTCCTGGGTCATCCTGTACGCGATCGGCCTCTACCTATGACCAGTCACGGCCAACACGAGCGCCTCGAAGGCTGGGGTCGTTATCGCGGTACCACCTCGCAGGTGGTGCGACCCGCTACCGCTGACGAACTGGCCGAGACCGACCTCCCGAGCAGCGATCTCGTCGCCCGGGGTCTAGGGCGTAGTTATGGCGACGCCGCCCAACGAGACGGCGGTACCGCGGTCGTCACGACCGAGTGCGATCGGGTTCGCTGGGTCGACCCCCACGCAGGGATCGTGCGAGCCGACGCCGGAGTCAGCATCGGCCAGTTGATCGATCAGTTCACACCGAAAGGATGGTTCGTTCCGGTCACACCCGGCACCCGGCGCGTGACCGTAGGTGGCGCCATCGCAGGCGACATCCACGGCAAGAACCACCATGTCGACGGCAGCTTCGGGCAGCACGTTCTGCGCATGCGCATGCGCCTGGCCAGCAATGTGATCGTCACCCTGTCCCCCACCGACGACGCCGAACTGTTCTGGGCGACCGTCGGTGGCATGGGCCTGACCGGCATCATCATCGACGCCGACATCGAACTCGCCAACATTCCCACGTCGATCGTTGCTGTCAGCACACAGCGGTTGTCCGAGCTCGACCATCTGCTCGAAGAGATGCGGCGTAGCGATGACCAGCATGACTTCTCGGTGGCGTGGGTCGACCTGCTCGGCAACGCCCGCTCGGTCCTGACACAAGGCTCTTTCGCCACGCCATCGCAACTCGCCGAATTCGGGCGTCGCACGGCTGCAGGGTCCCACCCCCGCCCGCCCACACCAAGCGTTGGCCTACCCCCGATCCCGCTGCCACGGATTGCAGTCACACCCGGCGTGAAAGCCTTCAACGAATTGTGGTGGCGAAAGGCGCCAGCAGAACTCACCGTGACCGGCGAATCCATCACCGCATTCTTCCACCCTCTCGACGCCATCACCGACTGGAACCGGGTCTACGGCCGAACCGGATTCGTGCAATGGCAATGCGTCATCCCCGATACCGCCACCAACCAGCTCTACGAGCTCGTCGAACAGCTCGGCCGACTCCCCTCGTACTTCACCGTGCTCAAACGTTTCGGACCCGGCAACCCGTCGCCGCTATCCTTCCCCGCCCCGGGATGGACGCTGGCAGTCGACCTGCCCGCATCCCCGAAGACCCTCGCCGGTCTCACACCGCTCGACCAGATCGTCGCCGACGCCGGCGGCCGTATCTATCTCGCCAAAGACGCCCGCCTACACCGCCACCACTTCGAGCAGATGTACCCCCGCCTCAACGAATTCAAAGCCATCCGAGCAAAGATCGACCCCGACAAGCGCTTCCGCAGCGACCTCAGCCTACGACTCGGCCTTTGATTGCCCGGTGATTGCCATCCAGGCGAGGCGTTCAAGGCCACGCAGGCCCCGCCGGTGATTGCCCTTCGGGCGGAACGTTCATGGCCACGCAGACCCAGATCGCCTCCACGCCGAACTTGAGCACTGCTTTGGTGCCTTTGCTGCTCTTTGGGTAGAGGGATTGCGGATCAACACCTCATGCGTGTGCGGCATCTGAAAGCATGTTGGAATGGACATTGTCATTTCCGGAGCGTCTGGCCTCATCGGCACGGCACTCACCAAATCCCTAACCAGCCAGGGACACCGTCCGATTGCGCTCGTGCGCCGGGCGGTCAAGCCGGGAGCCGATGAGATCACCTGGGACCCGGCCGGTGGCACCATCGATGCTGACAGCCTCGAAGGCTGCGATGCCGTCGTGCATCTTGCCGGCGCCGGTATCGCCGACAAGAGGTGGAGCGACGACCGCAAGCGCGTCATCCTCGAAAGTCGCACCAAGGGCACCGCGCTACTGGCCGGCGCGCTCGCAGGTCTGACAAAGAAGCCCTCGGTACTCGTCAGCGGTAGCGGTATCGGCTACTACGGCAGCCAAGGTGACACGGTGCTCACCGAGACGGCTCCGGCCGGCTCGGGATTCTTGGCCGACGTGGTCATCCATTGGGAAGCAGCCGCCGCGGCAGCCGCCGATGCCGGAATCCGCACCACCTTTGCTCGCACCGGCGTCGTCTTGAGCGACAAGGGAGGCACCCTCGGGAAACAGCTACTGCTCTTCAAACTCGGCCTCGGCGGCCGATTCGGCCCCGGCACGCAATGGCTGAGCTGGATCTCATTGGCCGACGAGGTTCGCGCCATCGAATTTCTGATCAACAACAGTGACATGAGCGGCCCCGTGAATCTCTGTGCGCCCAACCCGGTCACCAACCTGCAGTTCACCAAGGCACTGGGTGGTGTGCTCAATCGGCCCACGTTGATCCCGGTGCCGCTCTTCGGCCCCAAACTGCTCTTTGGCAGTGAGCTCGTCGAGGAACTGATTCTGGCCAGCCAGAAAGGCATGCCCGCTATTCTCACCAGCGCTGGCTTTATATTCGAAGACCCCGAACTCGAACCGGCACTGCGCCGCATTCTAAAAAAGTAGGAACCATGGCAAAAGAACAGAGCGTTTCGGCATCACGACTTATCGATGCCCCCGCACATGTCATCTTCTCCATCCTGGCCGACCCGTCACGACACGCCGAGATCGACGGATCCGGCACCGTGCGAGGAACAAAAGATGAGACCCCCAAACGGCTCCAGTTGGGCTCCAAGTTCGGCATGAAAATGAAGATCTTCGTCCCCTACGACATGCGTAGCACCGTTGTCGAGTACGAAGAGAACAAGCTGCTGGCGTGGGCGCACTTCGGCAAACACCGCTGGCGCTACGAACTCGAAGAAGTCGATGGCGGCACCATGGTCACCGAAACGTTCGACTGGTCCACCGCTCTCGTACCCAAGGCCATCGAGCTTGCGGGCTATCCCAAGAAACATCTACCCAACATGCAGAAGACGCTCGAGCGACTCGAGGCCGTAGCTACCGCTTGAGCACACGTAGCCTCAGCCG
>Ga0114956_1001866_pt1 | contig 16658 bp, 12 predicted proteins | sample MaitaG_FD_87304 | JGI IMG/M metagenome (GOLD analysis project Ga0114956, IMG submission 87304) | Marine algal microbial communities from Maine, USA - Maine_Asex2 metaG | ecosystem: Host-associated > Algae > Red algae > Unclassified | place: Maine, USA | collected 2015-01-05 | reverse complement strand
GTGAAACTGCTTTTTGGCGTATATCTAATCTTCTGATTATTGATAACGACATTTCCACCTTTCACGGAATATTGATTCACACTGACGAGTGACAATCCTGATCCAAGATCATTGGCCAGTACATCAATAGTGATCGCGCTACCCCTATTGGTGCTAACAATATCTTCGATACCTTTAGGATACACGCCACTGCTTTGCGTTACGGTTACGTTGATCTTCGTACCAAACGCCTGACCCGTATTGTCTGTTATGGAATACCAGAAGGTTTCAGTTCCAGTGAAGCCATTGTCAGGTGTATAAATGATCCGGCCGTTTGATATAGATGCAGTACCATTTGCAGGGTTGTCTACAGCAGAGATTGAAATTCCATCGCCACTGTCATTAGCCAAGACGTTAATAGTAACGGCAGTTCCAACAGTGGTGCTTGCAGTATCTTCATTAGCAGCCAAAGTTGTTACATTCTCATCACCATCTAAAGTACCATTACCATTGGCGTCAGCCGCAATGCGTCGCTCAGTACCTTGGGCAACCAAGGTGAAAGTGATGGGGTTGCCAGAGCTTGCTAAGGCTACCAGCTGTGTTGATGTTACTTGCTCTGCCTGACGATCAGACTGGAAGTCTGGACCATTACCAAAGTAACCACGTTGCTTACCGTTAATTGTACCTTTGGCGATCAATGCAGCATGTGGACTAGATGACGCAATGTTTATCATTTCACTCAATAGGTTAGATTGCTGAGCATTCGCAGCACCATTGATTGTCAGCTGTTTACCCACACCAGCGTGAGTGTCTTGGCGACGCTCATCACCTACCAATAGCCCACCCGGTCCTTCCAGAGTAAGAATTTCAGCGAGCATGTCGTTTTGGAATTCTGCATTATCAATCCGTGCAGCGCCGCTGAGGGTATCAGCGCCGTCATGGAAAAAACCAAAGCCAGAGGTAGAACCATTGACTAGATTGGGCCAGTATCCCAAGCGATCATAGAAACCGGATAAGGCGGGTGCAATAAATGCTTGTCCCAGCTCAGTATTTGATTGAGCGTTGCGAGTGCCTCCACCAAGATGGCAGCGTAGACAATTATTGTTTTTATTATTGGTTCCTCGTAATGAATTAGAAGAAGCTGTTGTTGCAGTACTGCCATCAGGTAAAGTTATCGAAGTTGGTCGGTTATTGTTCATGTCCCGATACGGATTGGGTGGTAAATGTATCGTATTGAGAAAGTCACCCATTGCGCTCATATCAACGCCTGAAAACTGTGAAGCACGACCCTGAAGGTTAGTAAATGTTGGATTAAAGGCCGCTAGATTGCCACGGTCACCACGCCAGTGAAGCCTTGGGAAAAGCATGATATCTTGCAATGTCTGCGTCAACATCGGGCCTTTCATTGGAGAAACCGACAGGTTTTCACCGGTAGCTGCACCGGTAGTTCTATCTGCTCCCGGTACATTAGCTAATGACCCAGCTGGATTACCCAGGTCCCATGACAGGCGGTCAGTACGGGCATCGACATGACAGGATGCGCAAGATGTGTGGCCAGTACCAGAGGTTAGATGCGTATCGTATAAAAATTTACGGCCATCTTTAATTACCTGTGGAGTAGGGTCGTCAAAGGCAGTCACTGAAGATTGCGTTAAATTGCTGGTGTTGATCACCGAAATGCTACCAGCGAATTTATTCATGACGAAGGCCCGGTTTTGAGCACTGCTGATAACCACACCAGTTGGCCCCTCACCCACCTCGATTCGACCTATTCGGTTGCCGTTTGCATTCAGCGCAATAACGTTATTGGAACCCATGCCAGTAACCAGTGCTAAATTACCGTTGTTGTTCCAGGCGATACCTCTGGGGTCACCAATCGACTGTACTTTAAGCGCATTACTCAGGGTTGCTTGCGTGTAATTAAGATGGGTATTAAGGTCGGAAATAGCAGCATTGCCACCGGGTGTAAAAGTGGCTTTGTTAACCTTGATGAAATTTCCATTGAGGTTAGGTTCATAACGCACTTCATTACGTGCGTCAGTTCCAACCACGGTCACTTGGCCTGATGATGGATTAACAGCTAGCGCCATCACCATATTCATTAGGCGTTTTTGGTAACTAACTGAAAGATTGTTAGCATTGATACGGGCGACATCATTGTCAGGTAAATCCCAGCCAGGTTGACGTTTACTGAGGGAGGCAAGTGAACCTGATATGAAATTTGTCCAGTCACCATTATTATCATCCAGCCACTTATTTTGGGCATTCTTACGCACTATCAATGCGGCTTTTGGCGGGGTACCAATTGCTGGATTAATTGCAGGGCTAAAGTTATTCCCATCATTTGGCGGTGGATTCTGACCCGCATAGGGACCTTCAGGTCGTGATACCGCATTGCCAGCAGCAATACTTTGACCACCAGATAGCGCCGTAGTACCGTTTCCGGATTCAAAAATAGCCGCATAGACCGTTTTGCCGTCTGGGCTTACCGCTAAAGCACGAGGATCTTCCCCTGCAATGTTGATTGTTGTGGGCGCCGCATTTAGATTGTTTAGTTGGAACACATTGATCTTGTTGGCCTCAGAGGCACTAACAAAGGCTTTCGGAGTGGTTCCTGCAAATACCACATCAGCGGGTTCATTATCGGTTTGCAATGTGCGGACAACGGTTCTGCTCGTCAAATTAACGATACTGACGGAGTCGGACATGTGATTGACCACCCAGACTTCATTATTTGAACGTGCCCGTACTGAAACAGGATCAAGTCCAACAGGCACAGATCCTTGGTATGCCATTCCACCATTAGCGACGTTGTAGATTTCTAAGCGATGCGCCGCCGTATTGACCGCAACCAAGGTGTTGTTGTTTGGGGTTAGATCAATAGGGTGGACATGCGGACTTTCGTAGTTAACCAATCCATTAGTAGGTTTAGTGTTGGATTGGGCGGTATTCACCAATAAAAAGCTGCTCAGGACTAACGAGGTGAATAAAGAAATTTTCATAAAAACTATATATCTGGTGTTAATCATTACTGATTACCTCCATTATTGTCTTGCTCACCATCGGGATCTAAGTCGACCATCCAGGTGGCGTAGCGAATTCCCTCTAGCGTTTGTATGCCATCGTGTACCCTGCTTGATTCGTTGCTGATGCTGTCTTCATCGGGTGCAATCTGCTGGCGTAGAAATAAGTGATACATGATTTCGCCACCATGTCCGTTGGAGGTAAGCACACCGTTAGTGTCGAAATTATTATTGCTCGCCCAAGCATATGCAGCCTGGCAATTCGCTTTCGTTTCACAAAGCAAGACATGTTTTATTGCAACAACGACGGCTTCAGTTTCAGCAGTTGTCGCTGTTGCAGCATCTGCTCGTGCCCCAATTCTGGCATCTCTTCTTGACTGTCGTCGGCTGGCTCTTTGCAGAGCGCCGTTATTTCGCAAGGCCTTGAGTGCAGCCCTTATCGCTTTTTTCTCTGCAATTTTGGGTTTGCTTTTACGATGATTCTCTGCTCGTTCCTGTGAGGTCAATTGCTGTTCGTTCTCAGCAGCTGCGTACAGGTGAGAGCTGAATATCAAACCGATACTGATGGATAGTGCGATTAATGTAGAATTATTTTTTTTTGACATGACACCTTAAACTCTGGGTTGGAGTATTGGAAATATATAATCTGATGGATTGACCGTTTAGCGGCAGGCAGATAATCGGTTAATAAAACCTGATATCTAAGTGAATGAATTGATTACTGTCATTGCGAGAGGGGGGTAAAAGAGGGGCGACGCTCGGTCCCTGAGCATCTGATGTGCAATGTCAAAGCATCCATACTTTGTGCATTGCGGTAGTTCCTTAAGAGATCCGAATCTTAGGATCGATCCAATGATTTGACCATCGTTTCTGGATGAACATGCTGTTTTGACCGTTAGACTGCAAAATGCGCTGTTGGGAAATTACCTGACACTTGCTACTATTCGCCTAATAAAAATCAGAACACGCTTAAGGAGAGCAGCTTGATGAATATTCCAAAGGTAATAACGTTTCTTGTCGCCGGTATAGTTATTGGAGCCATCTTATTTTTTGCTGGATTTGGCGTATTAAATCTTTTCAAATCAAGCCCGGATTCAGTTGAGGTGGTTACAGAGAATGTAATGCCGATAGAAACGGTTCCACAAGCTGAAACTGTTCCGGTAAATCCGCCAACAATAGAAGTGACTTCTATTCAGTCAGATGCCAGTAACGAAGCGGTGCCTGCAATGCAAGGCGACGGGACGAGCAACTCCCCATTCAAAATTAAGCCTTTAAATAGTAAGGCTGATGACGCGTCAAACACTCCTGGTCAAGAAATTAAAACAATAGCATTTGGGACACTGACACTAAGCACGGTCAATTCAGTTAACAATGAACCAATCAATGCAGATTTCTTAATTGAAAATTCTGACAGTGTTGCAATTGCATTGGTTAAAGACACATCGACCAGCACACTGAGTTTACCAGTGGGTGATTATAAGATTACAGTGAGTCAGGGTTCAGAAAAGGTGGTGCGTTTTCTGGGGGTTAAAGATGGTCTTAACGGATCAGAAATATTTGAACTTGATGTTCCGGTTCTAACTGGTGAAGCAGCAGATCCGGTGATTGTTGGAGAAAATACTGACACGACTGTGAGCAGCAATTCCACTGATTCCGCACCCGCAAACCAGTCGGCCTCAGCGTCAGTTACTCAGAATGATTCAAGCGCTCCAACTGCTACCCAACAAGCAGAAGCGACCGATAGTACATCCGCAATTCCCACACCGACAACGGCCGAAGTAGATACTAGTGATAACAAGTCAGCAGAAGCGAGTGCCAATCAAAGTGCTGCAAATTCCGCTGCTGTGGGTGGTTTGAGATTGTCCGCGTTGACTAAGCAAGGTAAGCGACCGATTACAGCCAGTTTCTATGTGCAACGCTTGAATGGTCAGAATGTTGAAACCATCAGAAATGTTAAAACTCAGCAGTTAACCTTGCCCGCCGGTAAGTACAAGGTGACGGCTAGAACTAGCGAGGCAACCGTTGTAAAGGAAGTGGAAGTACTTGCAACTAAAGGTGTTCATGAGATATTCCTAATCGCTGATCAAGCAACGACAGAACAACAAAGTAGTACCACACAAACGACTGCAAGCGCACCAAATAGCAGTAGCAATACAGACAACGGAGCTGCCGCGACCACCCGCTCATCAACTGCGAGTACAACTGAAAGCGAAGCTAAGAAAACGCCAGGAAGACTTGAGTTATTTGCTCAAAAAGCCAGTAATAACAGCCCGGTAAAGTCGAATTTTTACGTGCAAATGCCCAATGGAAAAATGGTCGCAAGCAAGGTCTACGTCGACTCAATTGGCTATAAACTGCCAGCAGGTAAATATAAAGTGATTGTGCGAGCAACTAGCTACAAGGACAAGTCAGTTATGCTTAATGTCAGATCTGGGCAGGTGAGGCGCGAAGTGTTTAAATTGGATGCATCAAATTCTGCGGGAAGTAATAGCTCTAGAAGTAATGTTAGGCCGCCAGCAGATGCCGCACCAGCCAGAACAGCTCAGCAAGCAGCTCCTACTCCTCAGAGACCTACGCAAAATACACCACAACCATTTGGTGGCCTGACCGTTAATATCGTTGCAGAATCAGATGGCTCACCATTGTCCGCCGATATCGTTATTACTCAACGTGATGGCACACCTCTGAAGCAGGCGAATGGCGTAGCCTCGGCTAGCTTTGATTTACCGCCGCGTGAATTTTTAATCCGGGTAACTTATGGCGGATTAACCACTAATCATCAGGTCAATGTCGTCGCGGGCAAGTTGGCTATTAAAACCATCAGCTTTGATACCGCCAGAATGACCAGGCAAGAAAGACGACGCCTACGCCGGGAAAGGCGTGAGCGTTCACAGTAAAAACGGGTAGGCTAAGTTTGCTTAGCCTCCTAGGATAGCGCCTCGTTTATCTCAGCCTTAGTTGGCAAGTCTGCACCTTGTCGGGTGCAAGTAATGGCTGCTGCTGTGGCTGCGAATTTCCCGATAGCTGTTAGCTGCTTGGTATCCAGCAGGTCTTCCCAGTCATCTGACTGACTTTTCAACGTTAACAATTGATCGATTAATGCTGTTTGGAAAGTGTCACCTGCACCTACCGTATCGGCCACCGATATCTTTGGGGTCTGTACCGTTGCTTTAGCTTGCTGACTCCATAAATCCGCGCCATCTCCGCCTTTGGTAAATGCTACTAATCCAACCCCGAATGAAAGCCATTCTTTGACCTTGTCTTCAACCGGAGTCTTTGGATAAAGATGTTCAAAATCCTCGTCACTAATTTTCAATAAATTAGCATGATGAGCAATCTGATCAACCCGGCTTATCCATTGCTTAATGTCGGGTTCAACACCTAAACGAACATTAGGGTCCAGAGAGATCAAACCTTTCCCAGAGTGTTTTTGAATTAAATGGAGTAGGGTGTCAGCAGTCGGTGGTGTAACGATTGAGTAGGAGCCCACATGAATACCGTCAATCGTGTAATCATCAGGCAAATCGTCGATAGTTACCGAGCGATCAGCGCCACCCGTGCCATAAAATGCGTAGTCAGGTACACCAGCACTGTCTTTTTGGATAAAGCTCAGAGTTGTCGGTGCATTCTTACTGACGATAAAGTCGGTATTGACTTGCTCCTGTTCGAGGATCGCCATTAAACGCTGTCCTAAGAAATCTTCTGAGACACCGGTTAACAGAGCAGAGTCTTGGCCAATTCTTGACAAGCCGATCGCCACATTAAATGGTGATCCCCCCGCTACCCCATCGAAAGGAAGATGCGTTGCATTTTTAGCAATACTGCCATCTGCAAAAATATCGAACAGTGCTTCACCGCACACTAAAAACATAAACTACCCTATTAAAATTCTAAATAAATAATTGCCGTACGGAATATAAATTAGCATGAGTTTGCCTGCAACAGTCAATTGATAAATCATTCAGAATCATTAATTGACAGGTGCTCTGCTGAGGGGTTTAATAGTTATTTATACAATACAAGTACTTAGCGATTATATTTTAATCAATAGTGTTGAATTTAACTTGCCCGTTTCTGTAGGAGGAAACTATGAAAAACTACTCATTAAAGCTAGCGATTGCTGGTGCATTATTAGCAACGGCTTTTGCCAGTGCCCCTGCCACCGCTGCGGATTCTGCCTGCTTAATCACTAAAACTAATAGCAACCCTTTCTTCGTAAAGATGAAAGAAGGTGCAGAGGCTAAAGCGAAAGAGCTTGGCATGGAGCTTATGTCGTTTGCCGGCAAAATTGACGGTGATGTTGAGACACAGATTGCTGCTATCGAAAACTGCATCTCATCAGGTGCGAAAGGAATCCTGATCACCGCTTCAAACTCTACCGTTGTTCCTGCACTAGAACAGGCTAGAAAAGAAGGCTTATTGGTTATTGCTCTGGATACACCGCTAGACCCTACAGACGCAGCAGATGCGACGTTTGCCACTGATAACTTTAAAGCAGGTGTATTAATTGGCGAGTGGGCAAAAGCGAAAATGGGTGATGCGGCTAAAGATGCCAAAATTGCTTTACTTGATCTAAGCACGGCGGGTGTTTCGGTAGATTATCAACGTGACAATGGTTTCTTACAAGGCTTCGGTATCGACATTAAAGACCCTAAAAAGATGGGTGATGAAGATGATCCACGTATCGTTGGTAATGATGTAACCTCTGGAAATGAGGAAGGTGGTCGCAAAGCCATGGAAAACCTTCTGCAAAAAGATCCTGAGATCAACTTGGTCTATACGATTAATGAGCCAGCGGCAGCGGGTGCCTATGAAGCGCTTAAGGCGGTCGGTAAAGAGAAAGACGTGTTAATCGTTTCGGTTGATGGCGGTTGTCCAGGTGTTGAGAACGTTAAGGATGGTGTCATTGGTGCCACTTCGATGCAGTTCCCGCTACTAATGGCATCACTGGGTGTTGAAGCGATCGCTGAGTTTGCTAAGTCGGGTAAAAAGCCTGAGAACACTGAAGGTCTGGATTTTTATAACACGGGTGTAAAGCTAATCACAGATACCAAGGCTGAAGGTGTTGAGTCAACTAGCTCAGAGGATGGTATGAAACTCTGCTGGGGTTAATTGATACCGAGTGAATGTATCAATTAATCACTTGATAATTGTTTGAGAAGTTTGAATCCCGTAGTAAGGTCTTATTGCGGGATTTTTAACGGTTGGGGGAGTAGATCTACTATGGCGAAGCAGGACTTTGAGGCTGTTTTGGATGGCAGCGACAAAAATGTAGCCGAGTTTGAACGAAGTCGCAGTTTCACTGAGCAGATTCATCACCTACTGCACGGCAATATTACCATCGTACCGATGATTGTATTGCTTCTCAGTTTGCTGGTATTTGGCTCGATAGTCGGTGATCGTTTTTTTGCACCGTTTAACTTATCTCTGATTATCCAACAAGTCAGCATTATCGGGATTTTAGGCATCGCTCAGACCTTAATTATCCTGACTGCGGGTATTGATTTATCGGTGGCTGCCATTATGGTGCTGTCATCGGTGGTGATGGGTAATGTTGCGGTGACCATGGGCATTCCACCCGTGATTGCTATCCCATTGGGTTTCATTACCGGAATGATTTGCGGGGCAATCAACGGGTTTCTGGTCACTCGATTCAGGCTGCCTCCTTTTATCGCAACGCTGGGCACCTGGAATATCTTTTTTGCTTTGAATCTTTGGTATTCAGGCAGTCAGTCGATTCGTAGTCAGGCCATTGATAAAGCCGCTCCGGCATTAAAGTTTTTTGGCACGCGGGTTGAGATTTTAGGCACTCAGTTTACCTATGGATCATTCTTAATGATCGCTCTGTGCCTATTATTTTGGTACATCTTGAATCGAACGGCATGGGGCAGACACGTTTATGCCGTTGGTGATGATCCCGAAGCCGCTGAGCTATCGGGCATCAATACTAAACGCACGCTAGTTTCAGTATATGTGGTTGCAGGATTGCTATGTGGTATTGCAGCATGGGCTGCGATTGGCCGTGTTGGGTCAATCAGTCCGCAAAGTTTTTATGAAGGTAATCTGGAAGCGATCACTGCCGTCGTTATTGGTGGAACCAGCCTGTTTGGCGGGCGGGGCTCCGTTATTGGTACAGTGATCGGTGCCTTAATTGTAGGTGTCTTTCGCAATGGCTTAGCGCTAGCTGGCGTCGATGTGCTGTGGCAAGTATTTGCCATTGGTTGGTTGATCATCATTGCCGTGGCATTTGATCAATGGATAAGGAAGGTGTCAGCATGAATCAGGCAAATTCTACCTCTGCAAAGCCTATTTTATCTGCTAAGGGATTGGTTAAGCGTTATGGTCGGGTCATTGCATTGGATCATGCGGATTTTCAGCTTTATCCCGGAGAAGTGCTGGCGGTAATCGGCGATAATGGTGCCGGTAAGTCGTCTATGATTAAGGCGGTATCAGGCGCGACCATTCCCGATGAGGGTGAGGTCTATCTTGAGGGTGAGCGAGTTGATTTTCGCTCTCCAATGGAAGCGCGTGATCATGGTATTGAAACGGTTTATCAGAATCTGGCGCTTTCCCCCGCACTGTCGATTGCCGACAATATGTTTTTGGGGCGGGAAATTCGTAAAGCAGGCTTTTTAGGCAAATGGTGCAGACTGCTGGATCGCAAACAGATGCAAAATATAGCCAGAGATAAGCTGTCCGAACTTGGCTTAATGACGATTCAGAATATCAATCAGGCGGTTGAGACTTTATCGGGCGGTCAACGTCAGGGAGTAGCAGTTGCTAGAGCAGCAGCCTTTGGTAGTCGCGTTATTATTATGGACGAGCCGACAGCGGCTTTGGGTGTCAAGGAGTCACGACGCGTGCTGGAGCTGATACAGGATGTTAAATCGAAAGGCACCCCCATCGTATTAATCAGTCACAATATGCCGCATGTGTTTGAAGTGGCTGACAGAATACATATTCACCGTTTGGGTAAGCGCTGTGCAGTGGTAGATCCTAAAACTTGCAGTATGTCAGATGCGGTTGCGATTATGACGGGGGCGATGGAGCCACCCAAAGAAATCTTTGATCCTTATATTGCATAATGCTGCTTGAGATCGTTTATCTATCTACAAATACCTTGATAATATCGCTATGCCTGATTTAGACCACATAACAAGCAAAATTAAAGCGCTTGCTAAGACCAGCAATCGAATTATTGTTGGTATTACTGGTGCTCCGGGTTCAGGGAAATCCACTATAGTTTCCGGTTTAAGCAACCAGCTTGACAGTGCTGTCGTCGTGCCGATGGATGGTTTTCATCTTGATAATGAAATCTTGCAAAAACGAGGAATGATGTCGCGCAAAGGCAGCCCTGCAACCTTTGATGCCGAAGGTTACTATCAGCTTGTTTCACGCTTAAAGCAGTCTGACAAAATAGTTTACGCGCCAACCTTTGATCGCAGCAGTGATTTATCAAGAGCGGGGGCTATAGAGATATCCAGAGAGGTGAAGGTTGTTCTAACGGAAGGCAATTATTTGCTCTTTAACGAAGCGCCTTGGAATAAACTAACTGAGTTGTTCGATTTAACTGTATATCTGGACGTCCCTGAGAAAACATTGAGGGAACGGCTTATTGACCGTTGGTTGTCTTATGGTTTAACACGCGAAGAGGCATTAAAACGCGCTGAATCGAACGATTTAATCAACGCAATGCTTGTCACTCAGCATTCAAAGCAAGCTGACATTATTATAGAAAATTTTTGAATCCTTTTTGAACGCTAATGACGTAGAATATGCCTGTCTGTTACGGGGGGTATCAACAATGTCTGAAATAAAAAAATCATTCTTAGTCTGTTTTTTTCTAATGTTTTCACTGCTGTTTGGATCAACAGTGCTAGCGGATGGTTCTGATGAGCCTGCACCCACCCTTACTAAAGAAGAAATTTTAGCCAAAGAAGCGCAACGTGTTGCGGAACAGAAGAAGCAGCAAAGTGCCCTGGAAAGCCTCGAAAACACTCAGCAAGCGTTAAAAGATAAATTTAAGGAGCAGTCTGAGTTGCAGTTGGCCTTAAAGTCGGCGGACCCAGCCGCAAAGCCTGAGATTCAGGCATCATTGGATAAAGTTAATGCTGAAATAAAAAACTTGAAGCAATCCTTTGAACAGGTTGCCATCGGCGGCGTGAGCCTTGAAGCGTTTGGCGAAGAAGAAAAACTATTTGATTGGAAAAAAGAACTCGTACTCATTACCCAACCCGTTCTGGAAAGCCTCAAAGGTCTAACGGAAAAGCCACGTAAAACAGAGCGTTTGAGGGCTATCATCTCCGAACGAAACGTTCAGGTTGGAGAGATTGAGCAAGCGATAAAAACCGTGCGCAACCGTCTGGCTTCACAACCACCAACTACTATTGCCGCCGCGCTCAAAGGTACACTAGCTACTTGGGAGGGTCATCAAAAAGATAATCTACGTGAGATTGAGTTGGCCGAAGTTCAGCTGGAAAGTCTGCTTGGCAGTAATGTGCCATGGTATGAATCTCTGAGTATGACGCTTGGTCGCTTCCTGGATGGTCGGGGCAAAACGCTGTTTGTAGCATTTCTGGTGTCAGTAATCGTTTGGCTGGTGATGAAAGCACTGCTTTGGTTATTGCTGTATCGCCGCAAGAGTAAGGCTGTTGACGGACAAGCCAGTAAACAGCCTAAAAACAAGCCCCGCCAATTAACCAGTTACCGTGTTGCGCTGTACTTATACAAACTACTAACAACCATACTCATTTTACTCGCTGTCATGATCGTCCTCTACGTCCGGGGGGATTTACTGCTACTGGCATTAATGATCATCATCTTTGTAGGCTTAGCTGTCGCTCTTAAACAAGTGCTTCCCAAGTACGTGACCGAAGCCAGGTTGCTATTGAATCTTGGAACGGCCAGAGAAGGTGAACGCATTATTTATAACGGCCTCCCATGGGAGGTTAATCACATCAATGTTTACACCATCCTTAAAAACCCTCGCCTGCAAGGTATTTTACGCGTGCCAATCGAAGAGCTAGCCGGTTTAAACTCACGTCCAATGAGCGGTGACGAGCCATGGTTTCCGTGCCAAAAAGGCGATTATTTAATAATGCCAGATGGAGCCCTGGCAGAAGTGCTTTCTCAAAGCCCCGAAAATGTAGAGCTCAAAACAAAAGGCGGAATGAGACTTAGCTACCCTTCGAGTAATTTCTTTGGTATGGATCTATACAATCTATCAAAGGGTGATACCTATGGAGTAGGCTCCGTGTTTGGCATTGATTATTCGCACATAGCAATCAGCCTTAGCAACGTTCCCGAAGTGTTCAAACAAGCCGTAACCGATGGACTGCGCAGCGCTGGTCTGAATGAGCATGTCGAAGATGTTCTGGTCGATTTACAAACCGCCAACAGCTCGTCATTAGATTATTTGATCTATGTCACCATGAAAAGCCGCGCTGCCTCATCCTATTTCAAAATCAGCAGAGTCATCCAACAAAGCTGCGTAACTGCTTGCAATGAAAACGACTGGGGCATCCCATTCCCACAACTTACCCTACATAAAGCAGATAGTTAATGTTTGGAAAATAGATTGGGGCATTTGCTTTACTTCGCACCTCGTCTTTATGATTTGGAGGTGCTGAAGGTTTTTGTTGACTCGGAAGGACTACGTAAAGCAAATGCCCCAATCTATCTACGCGCCAAGCCATTAATTAGCCAATCTTCCGCGCCAGTCGCTTTCAAGTGCACGGATACTAGGCGTTTCAAATCCGTCGTGCTATAAGTTGTTCTCCCCCGTAAGATGTCAAAGGAGTACACACAGTGCTTAAATTATATCAATTTCCAATTTCTCATTATTGTGAAAAAGTACGTTGGGCGCTTGAGCTAAAAGATTTACCCTATCGTAAAGTTAATCTGCTGCCGGGGCCACACGCTAAAAAGGCAAAGAAAATAGCCGATAACAGCAAGCTGCCAATACTACTGCATGACAAGTACACAATTCAGGGGTCAGCAGAAATTATTACCTATCTGGATGAGAGCTTCTCAAGACGTTCATTAACACCATCTGATCCGGGGGAAAAGAAACTCGCTGATGCCTGGGAATCATACGCAGATCGTGAAATAGGCCCACCAGTAAGGCTGCTTAGTTACCATACGCTATTGGATCATAGGCGTCTCGTTATACCAATGATGACGCAGGATTGTCCTTGGTATAGCAGTATAATGATGAAAACAGCTTATCCAAAAGTATCGGTGGCGATGCGTAATCTGATGAATATCAACGAGGAATCGGCTGAGCAGGCAAGAGGGCAAATATCGACAGCTCTGGACAATATTGTAGAAACTCTTGGCGATAGAGAGTTTCTGGTTGGTGATACTTTCACACGTGCCGATTTGTCGGTAGCTGCGTTGCTTGCGCCCCTGATCATGCCACAGGGTTATGGTATTGATTGGCCTGAAACAACACCCGAGCCACTAGCGAGTCAGATTGCTGGCTTTAAGGATCGTTTGGGTTGGGTCGGGCATATTTACGATAATTTTCGCTAGTGTGCTTTCACCGGATATTTCGCCAGTAAAATACCAAGAGAAAACCAACTAAGGCACCGCCTAAATGGGCGAAGTGGGCGATTCCGCCCCCGAACAATGAGAATCCCGTTACACCCGAGAATAGATCCAGCAGTAGCAATGCTGGTACAAAAAACTTGGCTGCAATCGGAAATGGGATAAATAAGAGAAACAACTTGGCGTTTGGGTAGCGGATAGCATAAGCGACCAATACGCCATATATTGCGCCAGAGGCACCGACCATCGGTGTGTGGTAGGTTCGGTAAAATTCGACGAGCATTTCCTCTTTCAGCCCGGGGTATTGGTTGCTATAACTACCTGTGGCTAATATGTCTTTTATTTGGTAGTCAGCCAGCCCCAACGCCAGCAATGAGTCAAAATCCGCAGAAAACTGAAAATAATTAACAGTTGTGTAAATAATTCCTGCGCCGATACCCGCCGCAAAATAGAAGAATAGAAATTTCTGACTACCCCAGATACGCTCAAGTGCACTGCCAAACATATACAGGCCAAACATATTGAACAACAAATGGGGCACACTGCCGTGCATGAACATGGATGTTACGTACTGCCAGATACCGTATTGGGGATTGTCAGGGTAATAAAGTGCAAGCCACTGGTTGAGTTCGATGGTCGTCAGGCTATTTATTAAAAAAAGTCCGATATTGATAACAATTAGCACAAGTACCGCGGGGGTAATTTTATCCATCTGGCTTCTCAGTCATTATAGTTTTAGTCAGCATATCATTCGTTATGTTGGCGGTCTATTTAAGCGAGTGCGGCAGTGGTATTTCATGCGTCACATCTTGTGCATCACGCGTTAGATGATGAAATCTGAAGTTCAGAATGACTGCTGCAGCAAATAATCCGGCTACCAACCCTAACCACAGGCCGGTTGGCCCCATATCATTTAAAATACCGAACCAAATTGCGGTACCCATACCAATACCCCAGTAACAAAAAACCGCGATTAACATCGGTATGGTCGTGTCTTTATAAGCTCGCAGCACACCCACTGCACCTACCTGTAAGCCATCAACAATCTGGAACAATGCAGCCATGATCAGTAGCTGACTAGCAATTGTGATAACGGCCATATCATCTGTATATAGGTTTGCGAGCCAGCTACCGAATAGCCAGAAACACATGGCGGAGATTACTGTAAGACCGCCGCAAATCAGGACACCTAGTTGACCGCGTTTTTTAGCTTGTAATAATTGCTGAGCACCGACTGCCTGGCCGACTCTCACCGTCAGTGCCATCGAGACGCCGAGTGGTACCATAAAGGTCAGTGAAGCTAAATTGATGGCAATTTGATGTCCTGCAGCGGCATCTACGCCAAAACGCCCCATGAGTAAGGCCGTCGCTGTGAACAAACCCGCTTCCATGCCCATGGCAATGGCAATCGGTAGGCCAAGTTTGAGTGTTTGCAAGATATGCGGCCAATCCGGCGGCGTCATGCGTTTGCGTAAATCATATTCACGGTATCTGGGCGTCCAAAGCGTGTAAGTCAACAGGGCTAAGCAGCCAATCATCTGAGCGATTCCCGTGGCTAGAGCGGCACCGGAAGCGCCCATCGCAGGCAAACCAAAATTACCAAACATGAAAATATAGTTACCGAACACGTTTAACGGAAGTAACAGCATTTGTATCCATAGCATCGGCATCGTATTCGCGTTGGCATCATTAAATGAGCGGGGTACCAGATATAACAAGCTAAATGGCAGGCTCCAACATACCCACATAATGTAATCAGTCGCGACTGGAATGATTTTAGCCTCTATGCCCAGAATGGGCATGAGGCTAGCTAAAGACAGGATAAGCAGAACCATCACAAAGCCAGTCAGTAGGCTAAGCCAGAATCCCTGGCGAAGTTCTTCACGAATCAGCGGATGATCGTTCGCGCCGATATGCTGAGAAATAATGGGTGTCAAGGCAAGCATAACGCCGACACCAATTAGCATGACAAAGAACCAAACGGACGCTCCCAGAGCAATGGCCGCAATTGATAGCGCATCTATCCTGCCGGCCATTAGTGTGTCGATAACACCCATGCCAATTTGTAGCAGATGCGCTGCGATGATGGGTAAGGCGATAATCGCAATCTGCTTGAGTTCAGCCCATTTGCTGAAGCTGTTTGAAGTCGAAGCGCTCAACGTGTTTTCTGCCGGAGCAATAACCCCTGGTAAAATAAGCCGATTACACTGCTGGTGATGATCAAAGCAATACCTCCTGACACGATGCCAAATTTTAAGCCGAGCTGTAAGTCATGCAATCCATACAATACCTGGCTGTCCGGCGTGTTGGTGTAGGCAAAATATAGTGCCACTAACGCGGGTATCATAATGAGTAAGAATAGCGTGATGTAACGTACGTTAATTGATGGTCGCCAGGCGATAGTCTCTGAAACCTCTGTTTCGCAGTACCAGCGCCATATCCACCACAACAGCAGCATCAAACCCAAGACAGTGCTTAGATGTTGGATGACTCTGAAAGGCATGATTTCCCAATTATCCAGTGTTAGCAAGGGTGTTCTCAAGGGCTCTATATACTGAGGAATGGCGTCGGCATGAGTAAACGCATCCCAAATAATATGAGTTGCTGAGCCAATGAGTATCGAGATTATGATCGCGTGGCCGTTATTCATTGGAGGACATCTACCTAAACACAGGTGTGGCGGTAGTCTCCGCAAGAGGCTTTCTGGGAATACAGAAACGATAACCGGCGCCATGAATAAGTGATAGAGGTAAAAGAAAAGGATGCCCATGGGTAAGCAAACCTTAAATAGCCCCATTAGCGAGTGACTGGTTAATCGATAATAAAAAACAAACTCCGGCGGCAACATGTAGACAAAGTCAGGTGCCATCGCACCGATAAACAGCGCAGATAATACGCCGTAATCTCCGAGATATTTTTTCAGGGGAATGGCGGCAACGGGATGAGATAAAGTAAATGGCATATTTCGAATTCTTCTTGTGAGAACGGCGATTTTCCCGCATAATCCGCCGTTCTGCAATATGGCGATCTGCATTGGTCTCCTCGCAATGATAAACCGCAAACCCAGCCAGGACCGGAAGGTAGCAACTGTAGTGGTCTAATCGTGTG
>Ga0114956_1001860_pt1 | contig 16697 bp, 11 predicted proteins | sample MaitaG_FD_87304 | JGI IMG/M metagenome (GOLD analysis project Ga0114956, IMG submission 87304) | Marine algal microbial communities from Maine, USA - Maine_Asex2 metaG | ecosystem: Host-associated > Algae > Red algae > Unclassified | place: Maine, USA | collected 2015-01-05 | reverse complement strand
GTGGTATTCATGGCGCAACTCGGAGAGTTGCGTTACCAGTACCTATTGAACGGATTCAATAAATGAAGTAAATTACTTTTAGTATTGAGCAATGTTAAACGGGTAGCCGTTTAGGACAACGTCCCGGTTTGAAGTTGAAGTTGAAGTTGAGATTGAAGTTGAATACTACGCCTTCTCCACAAACTGCCCAAAATGCCACAGCACCCCCGAAGGATCATGCAAAAAACACTCCCTTCCCCAATCCAAAGTTTTAATTTCAGAGAGCTTCACCCCTTTGTAAGTATAATCCTTTTTATACAGGATATATAGAATAGCCTTTAGGCTGTTGAAAGGACACAATTGGATTACCGCTAGTGACTAAAAGTTTCTAAAACTACATCCTCCAGTTCTATCACTTTTCTCTCGTTTTAAGTATCATTGTAAAAAAATAAATCGACTAATTAAGAATCACCAATGCAAGAAGCACTCACGATAGTAAAAATAGGCGGTAACGTCATTAACAACAAACCCGTCTTAGCCAAAGTCTTACAAGACTTTAAAAACCTCAAAGAGAAAAAAATATTAATACATGGCGGCGGCAAAAAAGCAAGCGAATTAATGAAGCGCATGGGCATGCAGCCCACCATGATAGCAGGTAGAAGAGTAACAGATGCAGCGACTTTAGAAATCGTAACGATGGTTTATGCAGGGCTAATTAATAAAAATATAGTTGCTCAATTACAGGCGATAGACTGCGATGCAATTGGTATGTCTGGTGCAGATCTCAATACTTTGCAATCCCACAAACGAATCGTAAAAGAGATTGATTATGGCTGGGTAGGCGATATAGATAAAGTAAACGGATTAGCTATTAGTCGTTTATTAAACGCTCAATTTACGCCTGTTTTTTGTGCCATTACGCATGATAAAAAAGGGCAGTTGTTGAATACCAATGCAGATAGCATCGCTGCGCATATTGCAGTTGGTATGAGCGCCTATTTTTCGACTAGATTGATTCTTTGTTTTGAAAAAGATGGTGTATTAAGTGATCCAGAAGACGATAGTTCCGTAGTACCGAGTATTAGCTACCAAGAATTTCAAAATCACAAAGCTACTGGTGTCATTTCGGCAGGAATGATTCCTAAGATGGAAGGTGCTTTTTTTGCTAGGCAACATGGTGTACAAAATGTGTATATTGCAGGCATTCATGCACTAGAAAATACGATTGTAAAAGGAACAGAATTATGCTTGTAAATACACTTATTAAAGAGGAGGTAATCGCTTTATTAAAAAAACTAATCGCAACGCCCTCTTTTTCTAGGGAAGAACAACAAACGGGAGATTTAATTGAATTGTTTTTTAGAAAAAAAAGCCTTCTCCCCCAACGCATTGGCAATAATATATTGGTGCGCTCTAAGCACTGGTCAGCAGCCAAGCCTACTATTTTATTGAATTCTCACCACGATACCGTAAAACCTGCAAGCGGCTATACCAAAGATCCTTTTAGTCCCGAAGTAAGCGATGGAAAATTATATGGTTTGGGGAGTAATGATGCAGGAGGTTCTTTAGTGGCACTAATCGCTACTTTTTTGCATTTGTATGAACAAAAATTGCCCTATAATTTACTATTGGTCGCTTCAGCAGAAGAAGAGATTTCTGGTCCTAATGGAATCGCTGCGGTACGAGATACCATCTCCCCTATTGCGCTAGGCATTATCGGAGAACCTACGCAAATGCGCATGGCCATAGCAGAAAAAGGCCTGATGGTAGTGGACGGAGAGGCGAAAGGAGAATCAGGTCATGCAGCAAGAGACGAGGGAAATAATGCCTTGTATATAGCCCTAAAAGACATTGATTGGCTTAAAAACTATGAATTAGAAAAAGTATCGGACGTATTGGGCAAAACTAAAATGACGGTAACGCAAATCCAAGCAGGCACCCAACACAATGTCGTTCCAGATAGCTGTAAATTTGTAATAGATATTCGAACGAATGAGGAGTACAGCAATGAAGAAGTTTTTGAGTTGATTCAAAAAAACACAGAATCTGAACTCACCGCTCGTTCTTTTCGGTTAAATTCTTCTAAAATTGCGCTCACTCACCCAATTGTACTTAAAGGAAAAGCACTAGGTTTGCCTCATTATGGTTCCCCTACTCTTTCCGATCAAGCACTGTTGCCTTTTACTACGATTAAAATTGGTTGCGGTAAATCTGCCCGTTCGCATACAGCGAATGAGTTTATTTATTTGAAGGAAATTGAGGAAGGGATTGGGGTGTATTTGCAATTATTGGAAGGTTTAATTCTTTAAAATTAAATTTCAACCTCAAATGATTGTGTAACAAAACGGTGGCACTCTAATTATATGTAAATAACCACCATTTTGTTATACACTCAAATTAAATTGATTGTATAACATTATTTCCCACTATGCAAGTAGTCGTTTTTAGTACTATATTAAAAGACAAAGACATTCCTTTTGTGCAAGAGTTTTTCAATACCCTCCATGAAGAAGGAATCTATGCCTATGTATATAAACCTTACTTAGCACAAACAGTTGGGAAAATAGAATTCCCACAAGATGTCGGTGAATTTGATGGCTACATAGATTTTCAATTAGGAAAGCATTTTGATTGTGTCATAACTCTGGGAGGAGACGGAACAATTCTGGTAGCGACAACCGCCGTTAGAGATAGCAATGTCCCTATATTGGGTATCAATTTAGGTCGGCTTGGTTTTTTATCAAGTATTGAAAAAAAGCGGATTAAGGAAGCATTGGGTTTACTAAAAAAAGGACGCTTCCATTTAGATGAACGGTATTTACTAACTTTAGAATCCAATAAACCCTTATTTGGAGAAATGCCTTTTGCGCTCAATGACTGTACCTTGCTAAAGCGAGATACTTCTTCCATGATTACCATTCACACCTATATCAATGGCGCCTACTTAAATACCTATTGGGCAGATGGAATCATTATCGCTACGCCAACGGGGTCGACTGGTTATTCTTTAAGTTGTGGTGGACCGATTGTTTTTCCACGTTCTGGAAATTTTGTGATTACGCCTGTTGCCCCTCATAATTTAACCGCTCGCCCAGTTGTAATTTCGGACAATTCTGTTGTATCATTTGAGATAGAAGGTCGGGCAGCCAATTTTCTTTGCACCCTAGATTCTAGATTCGAACTAATTACCGCCAAACACCAATTGGCGATTCGCAAGTGTGATTTTACAGTTAAATTTATCCAATTACCAGATAGCGATTATCCGAAAATCATTAGAGAAAAATTAGCGTGGGGGAAAGATTCTCGGAATTAAACCCTGTCCATTTCGGGTCTATTGCCATTTCTCTATAGAAAAACCTAATTTTGCGCCTTTCCGTGAACTTTTGAAGGCAAAGAATCGTAAGTTTAAAAACGAGAGGTGAGAAGTGAGACCGAAAAATATAAAAGAAGTGAGAAGTGAGACCGAAAAATTACATTTTTCTGTGAGAAGTGAGACTTATGACGTGTTCTATGACGCAAATTAGATGTAATAATGTGTTCTAAGATGCAAGTCTAATTTACGTTATGGAACACGTCATAAGTCTCACTTCTCACAGAAAAATGTAATTTTTCGGTCTCACCTCTCACTTCTGTAACTATAAATCAACCACTTAACAATAATGATAAATATCACTCTTCCAGATGGTAGTGTTCGCCAATATGAAAGTGGCGTAACCGCTATGCAAATAGCAGAATCTATTAGTTCGGGATTAGCAAGAAACGTATTATCGGCTAAAGTCAATGGTGAAGTGTGGGACGCAACCCGTTCCATTCCAACAGATGCGAGAGTACAGTTACTGACCTTTAAGGACGATGATGGAAAAATGACCTTTTGGCATTCTACCGCACACTTGATGGCAGAAGCATTGGAAGCATTATTCCCCGGTGTAAAATTAGGGACGGGACCTGCTATTGAAAACGGGTTTTATTATGATGTGGATTTAGGCGAGCATAAATTATCTTCGGATGATTTTGAGCGCATTGAGAAAAAGATGTTGGAATTGGCAAGAGAGAAAAATGCCTTTGTCCGTCAAGATATTACCAAAGCAGCTGCCTTAAAATACTTTCAAGAAAAAGGAGATGAGTATAAATTGGAGTTGATTGAAAAGCGGGGAGAGAATGAAGCCTTGACTTTGTACACACAAGGCAATTTTGTGGATTTATGTAAAGGACCACATATTCCAGATACAGGAAAAATTAAAGCTGTTAAATTAACAAAGATAGGAGGGGCTTTTTGGCAAGGAGATGATACGCGTCAACAAATGACTCGATTAAGGGGGATTTCTTTCTTGAAGCAAAAAGATTTGACTGCCTACCTCCACATGATTGAAGAGGCAAAAAAACGAGATCACAGAAAAATAGGCGCAGAAATGGACCTGTTTATGTTCTCTGAAAAAGTCGGACAAGGTTTGCCAATATGGTTACCAAAAGGAAATGCAATAAGAGAGCGTCTGATGAAATTCATGCAGGATGAGCAAGTGAAGCGAGGTTATAAATTGGTTACAACACCGCATATTGGTAAGAAAGATTTATACGTCACTTCTGGGCATTATGAGAAATATGGCGAAGATAGTTTCCAGCCTATCCGTACCCCAAAAGAGGATGAAGAATTCTTTTTAAAACCAATGAATTGCCCGCATCATTGTGAAATTTATGCACACCGCCCCCACTCTTACAAAGAACTGCCTTTGCGAATTGCAGAGTTTGGAACGGTCTATCGTTATGAGCAAAGTGGAGAATTACATGGCTTATCTAGGGTAAGAGGATTTACGCAAGATGATGCGCATATTTTTTGTACAGAGGCGCAGTTAAAAGATGAGTTTTTAAATGTATTGGATTTAGTAAAGGTGGTTTTAAATAAAATGGGCTTCGACAATTATACCGCTCAGATTTCTTTAAGAGATCCAGATAAACCAGAAAAATATATCGGCTCGGATGAGAACTGGAAAAATGCGGAGGCTGCTATTATTGATGCGACTAAAGAGGTAGATTTAGAAACGGTGCAAGTATTAGGCGAAGCGGCATTTTATGGACCTAAGCTTGATTTTATGATCAAGGATGCACTAGGTAGACAATGGCAATTAGGAACGATTCAAGTAGATTATAATTTACCAGAACGTTTTGAATTAGAATATGTAGGTTCGGATAATCAGAATCACCGTCCTGTGATGATTCACCGAGCACCTTTCGGTTCTTTAGAGCGGTTTATGAGTATTTTAATTGAGCATACTGCGGGTAAATTCCCTTTATGGTTAACGCCTGATCAGTTTGTCGTACTACCAATTAGTGATGACTATAATGAGTATGCGAAGTCCGTCGTGGACCAACTAGCCCTAAAAGATATTCGAGGTCTTGTAGATGATAGAACAGAAAGTATCGGTCGGAAGATTCGAGATAATGAGTTAAAGAAAATTCCTTTCTTATTGATTGTTGGCGAGAAAGAAGTAGCTGCAGGTGGGGTAGGCGTGCGTAAACAAGGCGACGGAGATAAAGGGATGATGACGATAGTGGAATTTGCGGACTATTTTGGCAAACTGCTGGAGGAGTAAGGAATTCAATTTCAACGATTCCTGTTTTAGACAGCCTTTTTGTCCAGCAATCGAAAATTGCTGGACAAAAAGGCTATCCAAAATTGGAACGACTGCTTCAAATTGAGATTGAGTTTAAATCTAATCAAACCGCCCACCCATATTTCTCCCAATCTTCTTCATAGTCTATATCGGACAATGCGGGCAGTAAATAAACGGACTTTTGTATAGAACGTATTCGTGTTAGCGTCTCCTCTAACACCGTTGCTGTACTCCAAGTAATCTCTTCAAAAACCGCAGGATAAAACGAATTCATCCCTAATAAATAATATCCCCCATCCAAAGCAGGACCAATCACAAAATCATGTTGGTCTAATTGCTCAAATGCGGTTTGCACAATCGCTGGTGTCAAAGAGGCGCAATCGCTGCCAATAATCACTACTTTCTGATGCGTTTGAAAAACATGGCGAAAAGCTTCCTGCATTTTAACACCTAAATCCCCGTTTGCTTGTACCCGTTTCCTAAAGTCTTTTTCGGACCAATTATCAGCAGGATTAATATGCTGGCTATAAAATAAAAATCTATCTGTTGTTATTGCCAAGGCAATTTTTCTAGTATGTGCTAAAAGTGCTTTGTAAATAGCCAAAGCTTTTTCCTCCCCTACCGTTTTGGCTAATCGAGTTTTCACTTTTCCTTTTTCTGGGTTTTTTATGAACGTAAGGAGTGCTTGCTTGGTCATGCTATATTTTTTAAAGAGAGGTCAGAAGTCAGATCGAAAAATAAATTTTTCTGTCAGAAGTCAGATTTGGGACGGATTCCTAGACGCAAATATGACGTTGTAGTTGCGTCTAGGAACACGCCCTAAATCTGACTTCTGACAGAAAAATATATTTTTCGATCTGACTTCTGACTTCTCTTTTTTAATTCATCATCCAAAATATCCCACCCATAATAAACAAATTATCTAAACCTAAGTTTGGTTTTTGCAAATTGGCATTGGATAAATGACGAAATCTAGCTTTTAGTTGTATGCCTATTTTTGTACCAAGTAAGCGGTAGTAGCCCAATTCAATATTATCAGAAAAGAGGAAGCCCTTATGTTGCATAGCGGTTTCCAAAGAGGTATAATGTGGACCTAAGCCAAGCGCAATATTCCAGCGACTATTAGTGGTTACCAAAAAATAATACTGTATGCCAAGATTAGAGCCAAATTCAAAAGCATTTTTTTGTTGAGCAGACGGAAAAGCTAGGGCTAATTGTGGTTCTATATAAAAGGAAAAATTCCGTTGATGTTTGGAAAAAAAAGGAAAGCGAGTCGTTAGAAAAAGAGGGTTATACTTATAATTTTCTGGTAGTTGTTCCTGTAAGATAGGATAGCCGATGCTTATTTCTGCGAATTGCTTATTTAAGGATTGAGCGGAGAGTGTAGCAGTAAAAAAGGCGACTGCTAGGAAAGCATGGAAGAAAATCCATCGTACAAGGAGGCTGTTTTTTCGTTTGGAGACTAAGATAAGGTAAGTATTTTAAGTTTAAATGAGTGTGTAACAAAACGGTGATCTTTCTATACTACTTTATTGTCACTTTTGCAATTTCGCAGAAATCCACTAACGCTTTATTGGCCACGTCCCACTTGCCACGCCCCACTTGTCATTTCGCAGAAATCCACTAACGTCTAGCGGGCAATACTAATAGGGACGTTAGTGGATTTCTGCGAAATGATAAGTGGAACGTGAAAACTATTTCTCCGCCACTTTTCTAGAAACAAAAGAACCATTCGTATTATTAAAAGGCAAAGGCGTACCATCTGCTTTCATCACTTCAATGATTAAGGGTTTGCCAGAAAAACGGATTCTAGATTTATTCGTATTTGTTCCAATCACTCTAAACACAAGCTGATAAAGGACCGTACCACTATTCATACTAACCCCTTGTACAGAAGGATCATACCAAGCCATTAGCAAATTCCCGTCTTTTGCTTGCTCTGTACCAAAATTTTCGCTAGATAAGGCTTTTAATTTGAAATTCTGTACTTTTTCAAACTGTAAAATACTAGGGTCCCAATTCATGCTATACTGCATAGACACTACCTTGTTGAAGTCGCTAACATTCACATCTACATAAATCAAATCGCCTTTTTGTCCAGCTTCATCGGATGCTGCTATGGCGAAGGGCGTACCTGCGCTCATACAAGTCACTTTAACAGAGGAAGTATTTGCAGTTGATTTTACTAAAGGTTTATTTTTAGAAAAACTAGATGCATCTCCTTGCAAATTAGCACTTGGATACTGCTTTACATTACAGCCCTTAGGAACTCTTAAGGAGCTAATAGTGGGGATGCCCATATTTTGTAATTGTACCGCAGTATATTTTCCTGGTTGTAAAACCACTTCTTTTCCGTGATAGTTGGTTTCTGAAAAGGCCCTTACTTGTGCCTGTAATTGGCAAATAAGCAACAAACTGAAAGTAAGTATGGTAATAATTTTCTGCATTGGGCTATAATTTTTGAATTTGATTTTAAAAAAAACGAAATGTCAACTAAATGAATAAACTTGTCAAATTCTACCTTCTTATAACGAAGTACAAGGAGAAAAGGGTACGAATTGAAGCGTTAAAGAAGATTTAAAAGAGAAAAGGTAACTCCTCAGAATAGGGTGCAGAGAAGCGAGATTAGATAACAGATCTGTTTTTAAAGTAATAGCTTATTCTATTAAATTTAGCACGATTTCATCTCTATTCTCGCTTCTCTGCACCCTATTCTGAGGAGTTTCAATTTATAGTTCGATGATTTCTGTTCCTAATTAAACCCCATATCATGTAATCTGACTACTATTTACCTGCTTCTTATCCTTAACATTAAACTTCCTAAAACAAAAAGAATTTGATTTATTTTAAAAAAAATAGAACTAAAATTATTTTATATGAAATTAATGATATAAATTTATGCTATATTTAGAGAAGTGGCGTTCTCTACCCCAAAAACAGGATAACAGAACTTTTAGATTAATACTGCTTTTATTGAGATTAAAATTGAGCACCTTTTGCCAAAAGGTGCTTTTTATTTGTCTATACCTGATTGGTCTTTGGCTTATAGTCTTTAGTCGCAGACTGCCACCAAAGGCTAAAGACCATAAGCCAAAGACCAGTTAAAGAAAGAAGGAAAATTCTCCCCATCTAATCAGAAGGTTATCAAAAAAAGGATTACAATTCATTCTTTCCCCCCTACTTAACCAATATTTAACGCATATTAACGAATAGGTAGTACCATAAATGCGTTTTTATATAGACATTTGAAGTACAAAGGATAATTGTCCCAAAGCCAGTCAAAAACTACTATTTATGAAAAATATAATTGTTTTATTCTTAGCCCTTTGCATATCTGTTGCCTGTTTTGGCCAAACAGCTAAAGAAGTTTCGGATCCAGAAGCGAAGGCGATTTTAGAAAAAATGCGCATTAAGCATGAGACTTATAAATCTGTGGGAGCAGATTTCACCCTAACGATAGAAATTCCAGAAGAAGAGAAAGAAGTACAAAAAGGGAGTATTTCACAAGTTGGAGAAAAATATCGCTTGGATTTAGAACACCAAGCTATTTATTCTGATGGAACTTCTTTATGGTTGTTTATGAAAAACAGCAATGAAGTACAAATCAATAATGTAGATGAATTTGAAGAGGAGGACGGCGAATTATTGTCGCCACAAGATTTATTGAGAATCTACGAAAAGGAAGATTTTATTTACCATCTGATAAACGAGGATATTGAAAATGGTAGAGCGATTCAGCAAATTGAATTTAAACCAACAGATAGAGACTCAGAATATTCAAAAATGCGAGTAACAATAGACCGTAAGAAAACGGAAATTGTACGTATCAAGGCATTTAGTAAAGATGGTTCTCGCTATACAATGGAGGTAAATAAATTTATGTCTAATCAACCCTATACAGCAGCAGATTTTGTTTTCGACCCAAGCCAATACCCTGATATCTTTGTAGAAGATTTAAGAATAGAGTAGGAAAATAAAAGAAGTCAGAAGTCAGACCATTTCATTGTCAGAAGTCAGATGTATGACGTGTTCCTAGACGCTAGTAAGCAATTCTAATTTGCGTTAAGGAACACGTCATACATCTGACTTCTGACAATGAAATGGTCTGACTTCTGACTTCTTTTATTTAACCATAAACCGTTCTGTCACGCTATCACTGCCTCTACGTATGGTAGCAAAGTACACCCCTGGCAATAAACCTTTTACATTTTCTGAAAGAAAAGGCGAAGAAAAACGCTGCGGTGTAAAAGAGCGTTCCATAACAACCTGTCCGATTATATTACTAATAGAGAGTTGATATTCTTCAAAGTCAGGTGTTTCATAATCAATTTTCAGTTCATTACTTACAGGGTTAGGATATACATTTAAAATAGTCAAGCGTTCTCCACCTTGGCGACCACAGTAAGCTTGCAGGCTATTGATAACTTTTAAGGCATTTACTCGACCACCTGAAACCGTTCTACTCTGAAGACTACTAATTGGATCTGTACCTGCCAATAAAACATCCTTCATAAAGCGAGCCGTATTGCGGGCATTATTCACCGCATCATCTGCTAATTGCATACAAGGTATACTGTACATCAAGCCAAGAATACCTGCTATATGAGGGGCAGCGAAAGAAGTACCTGAACCAACATCATAGCTGTCTGTTCCAACCGCTACGATAATTCGCTCTCCCGGTGCGCCAATATCAATAGACGCAGCACCAAAACTAGCATCACTTGTTTTTTTATCTTGTTCATCTGTGGAGGTAACGCCTATAAAAAATCGGCTATCGCAATTGGTGGGTGTATCTCCCACTACATCGACACTAACATCTTCATTAGGACCTGCACCGATGGATAAAATACCAACAGAGCCCATTAAATTATACATTTCGCACAATTCTACGCCCAAAGTCAAATCTTCTGGTCTAGTTCTATCCCAGCCAAAAGAATTATTATTGACGACTACAAAAGCGCCTTCTTGCCCTTTGGTATCGTTATATTTTTTTCGAAGATTATATAAATATTCGTAGGCTTCAATAGCATCACTTGTTCGTCGGACACTAGATAAAAATAACATTTTAGCCTCCCAATTAATCCCTGCTATCCCAATATCATTATCTGTTTTTGCACCTATAATACTTGTAACTTGCGTACCATGTACAAAAACCGAATGATTATCCGTTCCATCTTCTAGGTTTAAACCAAAATAATCATCTACATAGCCATTATTATCTTCATCTATACCATTGTCTGGAATTTCAGCCGTGTTTTTCCAAATATTATCCACCAAGTCCACATGTTCTAAGTCTGCGCCCATTTCCAAAACGGCAATAACTATTTGGTCGCCATTGGCTGTTGTACCACCCGTTGCTTCCTCCCAAACTTGCGGCAAGTTAATTTGTTCCAAATTCCATTGTTTCTCGTATTCTTCATCATTAGGCGTTTTATCTCGATACGTTACCGGCGTATCGTAGCCGACTGTCAGTACTTGCTTTTGTTTTTTTAGCAATTGTATTACTGCTGCACTCTCCGTAGTAGCAGCGAAGCTTATCTTATGAATATTAAAAATTTTGGAAACAGGTCGATTGATTAATTGCAGCTTGCCATAGTCCCTAGTAGCAGGTTGCAAGCGATTAATAAAGTCTTTTGCATTTACCCCTTCTTGGAAACGAACGACCAGATAGGAAGAAGAATTATCTATTTGACCTTGTAATAAAAAAGGCATCCAACTCAGAAAGAAAAGTAATAATTTTGCCATGAGTGATTTATAGGTTTGTAATCATTTTTTTTAGAACAGCCGCAAGAATTAGTCCAATCAAATATAACTTTTTAGAAGGAGAGTTGCTGAGAAAAATTGCTATATTGTTTTATTGCTATATTGCTCTATTGTTTTATTGCTCTATTGCTGATTGCCAACGTCTAGTTTGAGAACCATAAAACAATAAAACAATATAGCAATATAGCAATATAGCCATTCATATACATCATTCATACAACTCTGTATTAGGTGTAGCAGCCAACTCTGTCAGAAAAGTAGCAATATTCTTTGCGCAAGCACCCAAATAAACACGCCCTTTTTCCGCCGTTGCTTTTTTAGGATTCCCTACTCCCGTATCTGCTGTTACTTGTGTCCACTGTCGCTGTGCGGTTACCCAACCTTCGTGAAACGCTTTTATTTTATAGGTCTTGGCAGCACCATCACCCGCTTCTGACAATGGGCGGACCAATTGCTTATCAATATGCAGCATAGCACTTGTTTCCATCTCGCCCGCATGATCTCCCGGTTCGTCAAAATACGAATTCCAATCTACTGCCTGGTACCAATTGGCCCAACAGACAAATATATCAGGAAAGTAAAAAGACAACTCTCGAATCATTGCTTTAAAACTATTACCTCCATGTCCATTTAAAATAACAAGCTTATCTATTTTATGCCGCTTCAACACATCTACTACATCTTTTAAAATAGCTAATTGGGTGCTTGGATTCACATTCATGCAGAGTTTCACATCCAATTGCCCCGTATTAATACCAAAAGGGATACAAGGCAATACTATCACTTTTGCCCCTGCTTTCCACGCAATTTCAGCCGCTGCCGCTGCTACATGGTCCACTTGATAATTATCTGTTGCATAAGGTAGGTGGTAATTATGTGCTTCCGTTGCCCCCCAGGGCAGAACGGCTACGGTGTAGTCTGTTTCTTTGACGGTTTTCCAATTGGTTTCTGCTAGTATAAAAGGTCTTGGTTTTTTTATCATTTTGTGGTAGTAGATTGGATAAGTTTATCTAGTCGGTTGATATATGGAACCTTATTACACGGTCGCTTCCCGCAACCCTGTAATAAGGTTCCGAACTGTCAACTACTTTCGTACAATGGATAAACTTGTCGTAGATTGCATAAAAAAAGGTTCATTCCAATACAAAGATATGGAATGAACCTTTTTTTAAACCAGAAAACTAAAAAGTTGTTTATAAACAAATAAACATGCTAAACAAATAAACATCCTTATTAAGTCTAGGGATAATTAACCTTCAAACGAAGTGTTTTCAAAGTATTTAAATTTCTATCCACTACTCGCACCAAATATAAACCTACGGGCAAACTTGAAACATCGTATTGGTTTTCGTAAGTAGCATCAAAAGATTTGACCTGACGACCTACAATATTATAAAGTGTTAAACCTGCTACATTTTGCACATCCGTTAAGGAAATGTATTGAGTAGTTGGATTTGGATAAATTTTAATATCTTGCACGGGTACAAAAGTCGTACTTGTAGTAAATCCTTCTGATTGTACTTCAAATTCTCCAGTTACGGTATTATTAGGGTCCGTCGAATCCGTTAGTTTTACACTAACAGAAAGCATTCCTTCTTTACCGTTGGGGTAGCCATACACGTTTAAGGTGCCTTCTTCCCCTGCTTCTAATTCAAACTCAAAGGATTCTACATCGGGATTATAGCAGACGTTTTTATCACAAACTGCTGTGTCCCAACCATCAGTTAGACTGTGTACGGTTCGTTCCCAGAGGATCAACTTTTTAGCGTTGGACTCGTTTTTAACGGTCGATTTAGCAATAATGCTGACTTCATCCTTTGGACCAACTGCTGATGCAGAACTGGAAGTAAGCACGAGGCTTACCTGCGCAGACAGTTGAAAAGAGAGAAGGCTAATAAAAATCAATTGTAAAATATGCTTCATGCAATGGGTATTATGTTGTTGTTAAATCGGTTAATCGTAATTTCTTGCCAAGCAAAATTAAATTTGCCGTATTTTTTCAAGATATACCTTTTTTAAGAAAAGTATATAATGTAATAGTCAAAGTTATTGCCAAAATAGAACAAAAGCTAATTTTTAGCAACATTAAGTATTGATTTAATAAGTTTTTAACAAGCCACTAAAGTTAGAACGTCTTTTTGAAGACATAAACTTTTCTTTAGGCGGCTCATTTTTTCTTATCAAAGAACTATGTGCTTACTTGGGGTTTTACTTGTAAGTGTTTGAAAACTCCTTGCTGTTCCGTAAAATGAATTAATAATTCGTTTTAATCAATACTTAGACTGTACCCTCCTGCGACTCTAAATCGGAGTAGTATATTTAGCTTTCATTATTCAACACAATAGAGTCATTAATAGTTGAATAATTTAGTATTTAAATGGAACAGTCGGGTGAAAACGGTTCATCTAAGTATTTAGATGCTTTTTGTCGAAGAAAAGTTGTTCTGGCTATTTTCTACTGAACAGTTACCTATTTATCTTCAATATTTCATAAAATATTTATATAAATCAAATATGTTTAAGCCAATTGGTGTATTATGGCTGTGAATATAGACTATTCAGTTGTCAGTTTGACTGGTTGTGAGAAAAATCTGGCACAGCTATACTTCAGGAATGCATAGGCTACAAAGAATGTCTAGAACTTAAAAACCAAAATTATGCATATAGCAATTATCGGTAATGGCATCAGTGGCGTAACAGCCGCTCGATTTATTAGAAAGCTAAGTGATCATAAAATCACCTTGATTTCAGCAGAAACCGATCATTTTTTTTCCCGAACGGCTTTGATGTATGTCTACATGGGTCACATGCGTTACGAGGATTTAAAACCTTATGAAGATTGGTTTTGGGCCAAGAATCGGATTGATTTAAAAAGAGCGTATGTTTCTAAAATAGATACCGCCAATAAAAAGCTATTGCTAGAAGGGCAAGCCGATTTAGCCTATGATAAGCTAATTATAGCCTGTGGATCTACCCCTAATAAATTTGGCTGGCCTGGACAAGATTTGAAACGAGTACAAGGCATGTATTCCTTTCAGGATTTAGAAGGAATGGAAGCTGCTAGTCCTGATTTAAAGCAAGCAGTCATTGTCGGTGGTGGATTGATTGGTATTGAAATGGCGGAAATGTTCCATTCCAGACATATCCCTGTAACTTTTTTAGTTAGAGAAAAGAGCTATTGGGATGGTGTTTTACCTGCGGAAGAATCCACTATGATCAATCGACATATTCTAGAAAATGGAATTGATTTGCGCTTAGAAACGGAATTAAAAGAAATTGTGGATAATGGCAAAGGGGAAGCTGGGGCAGCAGTTACCAATAAAGGAGACAAAATAGACTGCCAATTTGTAGGATTAACGGCAGGTGTTCGCCCCAATACAAATTTCATTAAAGACCATTCTCCCGAAATAGACCTACAAAAAGGAATAGTAGTGAATGAATTTTTAGAAACTTCTGTAAAAGATGTATATGCCATCGGGGATTGTGCCCAAATACAAAATCCACTACCAGGGAGAAGACCTGTAGAAGCGATTTGGTACACGGGCAAAATGATGGGCGAAACAGTAGCCTATACTGTTTGTGGACATCAAAAAGCTTATGACCCCGGCATCTGGTTTAACTCGGCCAAATTCTTTGACATGGAATATCAAGTCTATGGAACCGTACTCGCCAAGCCGCCTGAAAACCACGCCTCTATTTATTGGGAACATAATGATGGTCGGAAAAGCATTCGTATTATTTACGATTCTCTTAGCAAAGAAATTGTTGGTTTTAACCTAATGGGCATTCGCTATCGGCACGAAGTATGCGAGAAATGGCTAAGAGAAAAAACACACATAGAAACGGTACTCCAAAATTTGGGTATTGCGAATTTTGACCCTGAGTTTTATAAAGAATATGAAAGCGAGGTGGTTCGGATTTATAATCAACAAACGGGTAGCAGTTTGCAATTGCAAAAGAAAAGAAGTTTGACCAATGCGCTTAAATTTTTACGAAATAAAGTAGGCGTTTAAGGGATGTTTATTTTTTTAGTCAATACTTAGGCAGACTAAATTAATAAAGTAGTCAATTTTAGGCTAGTCATTTTTTCTTCTAAGAGATTCTAAAAAAATAAGCATAGCAGGGCTACGGTTCATTTTTTAGGGTTTCTTAGAAGGGAAAAGGACAGTCTAAAATGGCTAATTTATTATTTTAGTTTGCCTTAGAATCTTTATTTGTTTACTCAGCCGTAACTTAAATTATGCACATCATACAAAAAATAGGTTTAGGATTATTTGTTTTGGCATTAGCTATTTTTACCCTTTCCTTAGGTTTGGAAAAATATGAATTAAGTCCAACTTCTTTAAGTGCGTCCAAGACTTATCAAAAGCAAGAAATTTTAGAAATCGCCCAAAAGAGTGGCTTGATGAATAAACGCTATGAGTCCAATTTCAGCTTTATAGCCGATGTCAAAAAAGTATTAAAAGAAGCACAACAATCCCTAGAAGTAAAAGCAAAAAACGGCATTCCTGAAGGAGTATCGGAATGGGATTATCGCATGGGAGATGGAGACATAAAAAGCATCTTACTAAATACAACTAAAGCTTCGAGTGTAGGGTCGATTGCACAAAATCCTTGGCGATTTTGGTTACTGACGATTGGCTTGGGTATCCTTGGTGGCTTGCTCTATATACTGCCTAAATTTGTTCCTTTGGCGGGTATCAAAAACAACCATATTTACCACAACTCTATGACTAGGGGTTTAACCGTAAATATTCGTAGTGTTGCGCTAGGTTTAACGATTGCAGGCATTCTTTTATACGGGGTCTTTTATATGAACCATAATTTATTTTGGCCCATCGTGACCCTACTGCTAATTGGTTTAATTACCTGGTTAGTGTTATATTTTGAAAAACAAAAAGTAAACAGCCCTACCCGTTCTGCTTCTCCTGAAATAACAGGTTGGCTAGGAATTGTAACAGGTATTTATTTGATTGGTTTTTATATTTTATTGTACTGGAGTCCTGCCTATATTACGCCGTGGATATTAATTGCCGACCCTATTAGTAAAGCCATCAGTGGCAATCCTGCTAGTCAATGGTTTTTATATGGTATGCTTTATACTATCGTCATGTTAGTAATGGGTATCCGAATGATTTCTAAATATCGGCACAATAAGTATCAAATTACTCGGACCATTTCTGTGATTTTTTTCCAATCGACATTTGCTTTTTTGATTCCAGAAATCATGGTCAAATTGAATCAACCTTACTATGATTTTAAAAATATTTGGCCCTTAAATTATACATTCTTTTTCGATTGGAATTCGAATAACTTAATGAATAGTGGCGGCATCGGTATTTTTATG
>Ga0114956_1001857_pt1 | contig 16736 bp, 15 predicted proteins | sample MaitaG_FD_87304 | JGI IMG/M metagenome (GOLD analysis project Ga0114956, IMG submission 87304) | Marine algal microbial communities from Maine, USA - Maine_Asex2 metaG | ecosystem: Host-associated > Algae > Red algae > Unclassified | place: Maine, USA | collected 2015-01-05 | reverse complement strand
TTGGCATGGGCATTGTTCTACTGAAATTGCTTGAACATCACAAGCCATCAGCAGCACTTCGTATGGCACTCTCGCCTGTCGGAATGACAGCAATTGCAGTTGGTGGCGCAATGATGGTACGTGTGCACTACGGCTACTTCATGGGCAGAGACCCATGCGTTGCATTCTTGTTTATTCTGGTATCGGCAAAATACGCAGAGGTGCGCAAACCATCTGATTCAACCCTGTTGCTATGCCTTTCAGGTTTTTTACTGTTAACGCAGTACTTCTACTCGCAATCAATACTATCTGCACTGATCACTGTGCCAGCTGTACTAGCGCTTGGCAATGCACTGGCAGTAATTCGTGACTCCTGCAATGCACCAGCCACCAAGCAGAATATTAAAATGGTCGGCAAGCTCTTACTCCAGGGCGCTCCACTGGCAGCATTGCTATTTGTTGTTTTTCCACGCCTTCCCGGACCACTATGGTCCCTGCCGGATGATGCATCAGCAAAAACCGGATTGTCTGATTCTATGGCACCAGGTACTATCGGCAACCTTTCAAAATCTGCAGAAGTTGCCTTCAGAGTTGAATTCGAAGGCGCGCCGCCACCAATCGCACAGCGTTATTGGCGTGGCCCGGTACTCAGTGACTTTGACGGTAGACAATGGACGATCGGCAAGGGCACGCCCAGAGTCAGACCGAGCGGGAATCCGGTTGTCGGTGCTCCGGTGTCCCAGTACACAGTAATGATGCAACCCACCCATCAACAATGGCTGTTTGCACTGGACCACCCCACCTCACTGCCTATGTCTGATACAGCAGATTATAGCGATAGCAGAATTATGGGTGGTCTTACCGCCGACTTGCAATTGAAAACAGAAAAGCCTGTCACGCAAGTTATGCGATACCAACAAACATCATCACTGGGAAGTTCGTACAAGCCCGTTGCACGACCAACTGAAAGATACACACAGCTCGCTGACAACAATGCGCAGACTTTGGCATTCGCAACCAAATTACGTGCAAAGTCGGGTAGTGATCAGAATTACGCTGAGGCTGTAATGGACTTTTTCAACGAGGAAGCCTTTCATTACACCCTTCAGCCAAGCTTGCTCGGAGACAACCCGGTTGATGAATTTCTATTTTCAACACGTAACGGTTTTTGCGAACACTATGCATCTGCTTTTGTTGTACTGATGCGCGCTGCCGCAATACCGGCACGAGTGGTTACCGGGTATCTTGGTGGCGAGATGAACGGTGACTACATGATTGTGCGCCAATCAGATGCCCATGCATGGACAGAAGTTTATCTGAATGGGAAGTGGGTGCGATTCGACCCGACAGGCGCAGTTGCACCATCAAGAGTTGATACGAACATGGCAGCTGCACTGGGGGACGGTGAGCCCGTACCTATGATGGCCAGACAAGGCAATGCTTTGTTAAAGCGTTTTAAGCTTGGCATTGATGAACTGAATCATGACTGGCAACGCATGGTAGTTAACTTCAACAATGAGTCACAATACAAGCTATGGGAGAAGCTAGGCTTACCAAAAATGAAACTCTGGCAAATCACCGTACTTGTATTAATGATCACAGCGCTGTGGTGTTTGGCTGTGTTAGGGTTTCCTGCCTTGCGGCCGAAAGGCAAAACAACTGAAGAGCGATTATGGCATCGGTATGTATCGCTGGTTGGACGATATGGTGTTCATCGTCAGCCAGCCGAAACACCGGGAGAGTTTATCGAGCGAGCCGAGAGCCTGCTACCGGGCAATGCACTGGTCAAATTACTTGGCGACGACTTGATTCGCTTGCGTTTTACAGCACTGGATGAGCAAAAGACCTCGACGTTACAACGAAAAATTCGTCAGGACTTAAATAAACTCTATGTGCATAGTCTTGTGAACCGGAACTCGGTAAAAGCGTAGTTTCACCCACTCATACAGGTTAAACCAACACAGGGTCTTCGGCCATATTCAAATGCAGTGTCGAGCCTTTGTATGGATTGGCGAGCGCAACATCAATATTAACCTCGGCACCAATTCCAGGCTCTGTAGATGGGATAACGTAGCCGTCCTCCCAACGCATAGGTGTTTGTAGAATCTCTGAATGAAAGCCACCCCAGCGTTCGATACTTTCGAGTATCAGGAAATTAGGCGTACAGGTTGCCAACTGCGCATTAGCTGCTCCCTCAATCGGACCGCAGTATAAATGCGGCGCAATAAGCGCATGATAAGTCTCAGCCATGCTGGCAATTTTCTTGCCTTCCAGTAAACCACCGACACGACCCAAGGCCATTTGCAAGATGGAAGCTGCCTGGCATTCAAGCACCCTGGCAAACTCATATTTTGTTGTGAGACGCTCACCTGTTGCAATGGGAATGGATGTCTGACGCGCGACCCTTGCCATCTCATTTGGATTGTCCGGCGGCATCGGCTCTTCGAACCAGAGCGGGTCACTGCTCTCAAGTCTCTTAGCCAAACGAATTGCACCAGATGCAGTAAACTGGCCATGGGTACCAAAAAGCAGGTCGGCACGGTTTCCAACAGCCTTTCTTAATGTTTTAACAAACCGCTCTGATCGATCAAGTTCAGTCATTGAAGGCTGTCTGCCATCATAAACAGAGTAGGGTCCGGCAGGATCAAACTTCAAAGCGGTAAACCCCATATCTATGTATTCAAGTGCGCGCGTTGCTGCCAGATCAGGGTCACTGTAAACAGAATCGTCTTCACCTTCGCGCGGATAGATATAAGTATAGCTTCGCAATCGATCATGAACTTTACCACCAAGCAGTTCATACACAGGCTTGTTAACCGCCTTACCGACAATATCCCAACAAGCGGTCTCCAGACCACTGAGCACACTCATCAGCGACAAATCAGGTCTTAGCGTGTAGCCACGACCGTAGACTCGCCGCCACAGCTTTTCAATATGAAACGGGTCGGCATCAAGGAAGTGATGTTCAAATACATCTTTGATCATGGCCTCGACAACAGCGGGACTAAAGGTCGCTGTATAAACTTCCCCGAAACCCTGGATACCATCATCGGTAGTCAGGCGGACAAATATGAAATACTGCCCACCGAAATACGGTGGTGGGTTACCAACAATGTAGGTGTCGATTTTTTGAATTTTCATTATTATCTTTAAGGTTAGAACACGGACTGCGGCAAACTGACATCTATTGTTCGATTTCCAAGGCCCGCCACTGACACGGTGATTTCAGGCCGCGACTTACCAGACCAGCTTTCCGAGACGCTGACTTGGACATGCTGTGAATTCCATTCAACATTTACCTGCAAAAGCGATGCTTCTTTGCGTTGATAATGCCAGGACTCACCATCATCAAAAAAAAGTTTTTCAGAACATTCGCCATCATTTTTTGAAATAAATACGGTAAGACAAACCTGGGTTGCGTCATGCGGTGTGTTCGAGTCCCAGTGTGTCGCCAAAGGCAGAATCGTTCCACTTCGTACAAAAATCGGCAGTTGACCCAAAGACGCATCGACAACAATAGTCTGATTACCATCGTAGTGCGCTATTGATTCAGCTTCTTGGGCATAGGCATACCAACCGCCAACTACATCCGGTAAATACACAGCTCGCTGCATATCACCCGGAGTGGTGACCGGAGCAACCAGTACCTGCTCTCCAGCCATAAATTGAGAATGCTCGCCAATGCAGGCAGTATCGGAGTAGTACAACATCATTGGAGCAATACTCGCTGTACCAAAGGTATGTGAACACCAACTTAAATGATAAAGCCATGGCAAAAAACGGTAACGCAGGTTAAGCACGTCTATGATCTGCGCCTCTACGTCAGAGTGCATCCATGGCAATGTTGCAGGCCTGGTTTCTGCAGGCTTCCATGAATTCATTACAGCTCGCGGGTGCAGGCACATCATTTCAACCCAGCGGCACAACAATTCCGCATCGGGTTTGGGACCATCAAACCCACCAATATCATGACCTAAAAAAGGCAGGCCCGACAAACTCATCGACAATCCGTTTGCCAGATTCCATTGCAGCGTATGCCAAGAGGTTTTGTTATCACCACTCCAGGTTTGCGCATATCGCGCAATACCAACAGGCCCTGCCCGGGTAATGGTATACGGTCTTTTTTCTGGCGCAAATGCAACCGTTGCTTCAAAACTTGCGCGAACCATTAACAATGCCTGTATTGGCCGCACGTCCATTGCTCGCTGCAATTTACCAAAACCATGAACCGTAGCCATCTCATCCCAAATTTCGCATTCGTTGTTATCGTTCCACGTCGCGCTAAAACCGGCACCAAGCACCTGTCGGGTTACACCCCGTTGCCACCATTTCACGGTTTCAGGATTAGTAAAATCAAGACTGGCACCCGGACCACCCCAAAACATTTCGATAGCAGGCTCACCGTTAACATCCTGAATAAAGCCATTAAATTCGGAAACCTCGTCAAATGACGGATGCTCACATAGCAAAACAGATTTTATATTGGCGCAGCTATGCAAACCAGCCTTGTCCAGGGCTTCGAAGAAAGCATGGCGCTCAGGAAATTTTTTCGTGTTCCAGGTAAAAACATATCGACGTCCGTCTTCACGCGTGGTGTAGCCAGAGCCGGAATGAATTGCACTAATAGGTAAGTTTCGTTTTTTACATTGATCGACAAAATCAAGCATGACGGCTTGAGCATTATCATCATCGGCCAGATGCATTGAGGTATGCGCAAAGCCCATTGACCAACGCGGCTGCAAGTGTGGCTTGCCCACCAATAACTGGAAACGTCTCGTCACCTCTTTAAGTTCAGGACCTTCAATAACGTAGTAGACCAGTGCGCGGTCATACGATTCAACATGACGATAGTGTTTGTGATAGTTGGAGTGCTCAGCTCCAAGATCAATGTTGAGTTCAGAAAAAGTGTCATAAAAAATACCGCAATAACCCTTGTCATTGTTCCCAACGATTATCCAGGGAACATGTTTATACAAAGGATCAGAAGTTTCTGCGTTATAACCAAGCGCATCTGTTTGCAGGCAACGAAATCTATTACCAGTTCTGTCAAGTGTGCCGGTCTTATCACCCAGACCCAAATGCATATCTGCAAGATCGCGTGTTTGAGCATGTTGTACTAATCCTCGTTGCGCCAAGACTCGATACGCTGCCATGGGTCGATCGGCCAGCAAATTTTGCGATGTATTGCCACCAACGCGATTGATTGTTATCGCTAGCGGGTCAGCCTGCACGTGGATTTGAAAATTCTCGCAGATGAGCTCCAGGCCGCCCTCAGACAATTGCGATTCAGGACAACTAAAGCCCTCGGTAGCTAGCCTGTTCCTGCCACGCCACGGTATTTCCGTATCCGACGGACCAGCCATCCAGGAATTTTCGATGTAGTTAGCGTCGGTCGGTGTAATAGCAACACGACAAAGCCATGGCTCAAGTATGTCGAGTTGCAATTGATATTCATTGCTAAGGGACGCTTTAGCGCCAGTTGCAGATGCTTGCAGCGTCGATTCTTGTCTCAGCACACTCATACAAACGAAACTCTCCATCCATCACTGCTCAAGAAATTTGCACAGTAAACAAATAGTGCACCAATTCATCGCTATACTGCAATCGAATCTACTCGAAATTCAGCCTCATGTTTTACACGCACGGACAACTCGACCGCGCTGATCATCTTCGCAAGAACAAAGCGCAACAAACTGAGTTATTTGAATCGAAGCAAGCTCAGGTATTACCCGTATGGCGCGGTAAGCTAATGGTAGGCGATAACGATGACGGCATTCCCCATATGTTGAGCATTCCTGCCGGGTTGTGCCCGGCAGATGACCAACAGAGGGTATTCCTGGGTTTACTTGATGAGCATCCGGTCTTTGCTTTAAGCATTTCCAGCGGCGATGAATCAACTCTGTCCGATTGGACGTCGCTCGCCCAAACAAATCACGGTGAGTCGACAAATCTCCGATTTGAAGATTTACGGGTTACCGGACCGGCTGTGGCTGACAATGAAGGTGCGCTAATGGCCTATGCACGGGGTCTGATCTACTGGCTGGATGCGTGTCAATTCTGCAGTCGTTGTGGGAATAAATTGCGTAGCATCAATGGCGGACATATCAAACGCTGTGGTGGTGAGAGTTGCAATTACCAAAGCTTTCCGAGAACCGACCCTGCGGTCATCATGCTAGTCACCCATAAAGCCACAGCAAACTCGCCAGCCTTATGTCTGCTAGGCCGTAATCAGGCTTGGCCGCAGGGTGTGTTCTCAACGCTTGCTGGATTCGTGGAAACCGGCGAAAGCCTGGAACAAGCAGTACAAAGAGAAGTGTTTGAGGAGTCTAATATTACCACCGAGAATGTTCAGTACGTAGCTTCTCAACCGTGGCCGTTTCCTCGTTCTATCATGCTTGGCTTTGAAGCGAGTGCTACCAGCACAGAAATCACCATTGACCCTGATGAATTGGACGATGCACAGTGGTTTACAGCTGAGCAGTTAAAAACATTTGGCACTTGGGGAGATGACAGCGCCGAATTTAAATTACCCCGTACCGATTCGATTGCGCGGTTTTTGATTGATCGCTGGATGCAGAATCAATAGCGCTCAGCTAGCCAGAGCTATTGATCAGACAACCACCGCATAAATTCCGGCGGCAACGGTGTCAGCTCACCTTCCTCAAGCCAGTTATTTTTCTTTGCCAGATCACTTACTGCTTGCACACGATCATCACTTAGTGGGTGAGTTACAGCAAAACGCTCTAACCAGTCTGGCACGGCCGCACTGTCACCTGCTATGCCACCCATTACTTCAAACAATGCTCCAGCACCATTCACATGTCCATATAAGCTGTGAACAGCTCCAAGCGCTGCCTTGTCGGCAGACGACTCCATACGACGAGTGAACTGTGTACCTGTAATCAGGGAAGTTTGAGTAAAAAAGCGGTCCGTCACACCAGACATACCCGTGAACATGGACAGGGCAACCAGACTTGCAACACCACCGCCCAAGGCTGCGACCGGATCGCGATGATTTACGTGGGCAATTTCGTGGGCCATTACCATAGCCAGCGCGTTCTCGTGGGGCATCTCCTCCAACAAGCCTCTATAGAAGAGTAAATTTCCTCCAACCGTGGCAAAGGCATTGAACACCTTTTCCTCACTGTAGTGCACTTGCACAGTTATACCTTCATCCATTGGCAAACCCGGCGCAACTTTGTTGGCCAGCTCATTCAGATAGGTTACCAATTCAGGCGAAGCACCTTTGGTTCCCAGCTGTACGTCAACTTTTTCCATCAGTTGAAGCTCATATTTGAACGGGATTCGCTTGGCAATAGCACCACCGACAAACTGCAACACAATGACGAGAATCACCACAACAATAATTGCAGCAATAAGTAATTTTAAAAATTGCGTAAAGGGATTGACGTTGGTGACATTAATGCCTTCTGGTGCCTGGCGGTTTTCATATCGCATAACCATTACTACGAGTCAGTTTGGCTTGATGCGGATTTTCGGATTGCCGCAAGCGTGGTTGGATTAACGTCTAACAAACTCACCGGAGTCATGGCAGTGCCATAGGCCAACACTTCAATTGCGCCAGCTCGACCAGTAGCAATACGAGTCGTTTCAAGTTTTACGTTAAAAATTAGTTCAGCATTGCATATTTTGGCTTCATCTTTCATGCGCAAAATAGCCTCACGCCGTCCTCTATCGAGCAGCGATTCAAACGGCGTTACCGACCCACCAAAAATATTAACCAGTCCGGCAGTGAATGACTTGAAGTAATCCGAGGCAACTACCACACTTCCGGCTACCAGATGCTGGTGATAAGCAACATCTTCTGGCGGATAACGGCTGGCCACAACCGGCAGCGAGTTCATCATTTTCTCGCGCTGTATGATGCGTTTGAAATGGCGTTGTTCTGCCAAACTTCCGAATACGAACCCGCAGGTCATGAATACCAGAAAAAATCCAATCTCAATCACGTTTTTTCTAACTCCACGGCCGTACCATAGACAAATATTTCTGCCGCACCAGCCGCAATACTGGACGTGCTGAAACGCACATTAAGCACTGCGTTAGCGCCGATTTCCTTAGCCTGTGTTACGAGTCGAGCCGTAGCCTCCTCTCGCGATTCATGTAACAGCTCGGTGTAACCTTCCAGCTCACCACCAAAGATATTCTTTATACTGGCCATTATGTCGCGACCAACGTGCTTTGATCGGACCGAGCTTCCCTGCACCAGCCCGATATGCTTAACGATGCGATAGTCCGGTAGTATTTCTAGATTACTGATCAGCATTTAACTAAATCTCAATTAATTGATGCTCCCTAGTGTACCGGCAACGCCGGCAAGCACCAAACAGTTACAATAAGCGCTATGTTGCCAACTTGTATAATCACCGCACTGCCCGCTGAGGCCCGTCCGCTAATTACTTATTTCGGGTTCAGTGCTTATAACCACCCTCACCTGCGTCTTTATCAGAGTGATTGTGGCTACCTGTTGCAATGCGGGATTGGCAAACTCAATGCAGCTACAGGCACGGCGACCATGCTGCAGTATCTGCCAGATGTGGCAGCCATCATCAATGTCGGCATTGCGGGCAGCGAACATCCTGTCGGCGACACTGTGATTGCTCATAGTGTTAAAGATCAGTCCAGCGATCAGCAGTGGTACCCGCACTTGCCGCCGGTAAGACAATTGCCCGGTTTGAAATCCGTACAGGTAATTACAGTCGATAAGCCGGCAGATGATTATTCGCCCGAATCTGCATTTGATATGGAATGCGCTGGAGTTTTCTCTGCTGCTGCCAAGGTGCTCGACTTAAGTTTTGTACAAAGCATCAAGGTGATCTCCGACAATAGCCATAGCAGCATTGAAGACATCAGCTCAAACTCGGTGATTGAATATATCAGCAACGCAGTGCCTGCAGTTGAACAGCTTATGCAATCCCTGCCATTCGACACCTTGCCATCATCAGATGCGGTTAATACTTTGAGCAGCTTACTGACCGAAAAAATTCACTACACAACGACTGAAACACATACGCTCAATCAGCTTCTGCATCGATATAATGCGCTTGTTGGCAGCATGCCATGCAAAAAAAGTCTGCTTAACCTGAACAATGCCAAGTCTATACGACGACAGCTTATGTCTGATATCGACAATGTTCGCATCAGTTACTAACGCTGTATCGCCTGACTGCCCGACACCTGCCTGACACATCAAGCTATGGATACAATATATATAGAACGCGATGTTATTTCGCTGCCCCGCACTCAAGCTATTCTGGCCAGATATCCAAACGCACGTAAGGTTTCAATTCATCGATATACCGAAGTATTCAATGCACCTGCACAGAACTTTCGAACACAGAAAAACAACCCTTCACTGATACTGGCGCACAAATACGGTAAACGAGTTCTGCCCACTCCGCCCGGCTATCATATTGGTGGCGAGCAAAACTACTACTTTTCGCATATGTTCAATTGTATTTACGATTGTCGGTACTGCTTTTTACAAGGTATGTATCGCTCGGCCAACTACGTTGTGTTTGTCAACTACGAAGATTTTTTCGAAGACATCAAAAATCAGTCTTTGATGACCGACCAGCCCAGTTGGTATTTCTCCGGTTACGATTGTGATTCTCTGGCGCTGGAGCCCATGACGAACTTCATTGAATTATGTTTAGACGCATTCAGTACCATGCCTAAGGCCATGCTGGAAATTCGGACCAAAAGCACGCAAATTAGAAATTTGCTGACTCGCCCGGCCATTGACAACTGCGTTGTTGCCTATAGCTTATCTCCAGGCAATATAGTGACTGCCGAAGAGCATAAAACGCCTTCACTTGCCAAACGCATCTCGGCGCTAAAGTCTCTGCAGCAACACGGTTGGAAGGTTGGCTTGCGGTTTGACCCGTTGCTAAAGGCCGAAAATTTCGAACAACTCTATTCTGACATGTTTGATCAGGTTTTTAGCGAACTCAATACAGATCTAATTCATTCAGTGAGCCTTGGGCCGTTCAGACTACCAAAGCCCTTTTTTAAAAAAATGATTCGGCTCTACCCTGAGTCAAAATTGCTGGCTGCGAATATGAACACGCGAGACAATATGCTTTCATACGACGAGCAAACCGAAAGACAGTTGTTTAGCTATTGTGAAACACAGCTTCAACGTTATATTTCTCCCCGGCAATATTATCCATGTGTGAGCGTCCAATGAGAACAATTCTGGTTACCGGACATTCGAAAGGCATAGGATTAGCAATAACCAAAGCGTTGCTCAAAAACGGGCACCGAGTAGTTGGTGTATCTCGAACAGACATTGAAGCACGCGATGGTTTAGTGCAACACGTTTGTGATCTGTCCAGAGCTAAGGACGTTGAGAAAATCAGTAAAGAATTGAAAAGGTCATCACAAACTACTTCGACCGCGACTGATTCTACAAATCCAAACACCCATTCTCAAAAGCCGAATACCAACTCACACCTGATTGATGCTGTAATCTGCAATGCCGGTGCTGGTCATTTTGGTGCATTGGAAAATTTCTCCGCAGATCAGATTCAAGAAAATATTCAGCTAAATTTAATCAGCCCATTGATATTACTTAAAGCACTGTTGCCAGGTTTAAAGCAACACGCGCGCAGCAACATCGTTTTTATCGCATCCGAATCCGCGTTACAAGGCGGCAGATATGGTAGCGTTTACAGTGCTGCAAAATTTGGATTAAGAGGTGCTGCGCAATCTTTGCGATACGAATGCGCAGCAGCGAACTGTCATGTCGGCATTGTTAACCCGGGTATGGTTCGAACCGGATTCTTCGATACTCTCGATTTCGAACCTGGCAACGCCAAACAACATGCCCTCTGCGCAGAAGATGTAGCTCGGGCTGCGATAAGCATGCTCAATGCCCCGGACAACGCCGTTATAGAGGAGATCAACGTTAGCCCTTTGCAGCATGTCGTACAAAAAAAGCGAGACTAATTCGTTACACATCATGAGCAACATTCTACCTTTTAAAAAGAAAAAACCTGAACGTGGCAATATCATGTGTAAAAATAACCATCACAAATGGGGTGTGGTTAAAGAACAACAATTCGATGTTAAATCAGGAAAGCTGGTTACGGTTGAGCGTTGTCAGCGTTGTGGCAAAACACGCAATCGGCTCACATAGTCGTGAATATACTACGGAAGAACAGGTACCCTGTTATTGAAACCAAGCGACTAATACTTCGAAAGCCGACCTTGAAGGATGCATCAACATACCACCAGATTTTATCTTGTTCGCAAGTTAGCCGGTATTCAGACTTACCACACGAACCAACTGAAAAACGCAGCGCACGATTTGTCAGTTGGATGTCCAGGCTGTATGCCGGAGGAATAGGCATTGGCTGGATCATCTGTACCAGAGAAAGCTCCGTTGTCATTGGCTCAATAAGAATTAATAGTATCGAAAAGAAAGCTCAATGCGGTGTGCTTGGCTACGAACTCCACCCTGACTATTGGGGTAGCGGGTATGCAACAGAAGCACTTGCTGCGGTTGTTGACTATGCACACTCAACCTTATCACTCAATCGTCTGGAAGCCTGGACAAGCGAGGGTAATGATGCATCCGAACGGGTATTGCTTAAAAATGGATTTCATTTTGAGGGGATGCAACGAGAAAAAGTCTGGGTGCGTGATCAATTCCAGAATATAAAGTTGTTCGGCCGACTGGCTCGCGATAAACCATTGGCCTAATTGTGTAATTCGCTCGATACCGTGATTGCACCAATTGCTCTATACTTTAGTGAATGACCGGAAAAGACTTACCCATTCTCGAACATGCAGACGCCAGCGGATTGCATCGAAATGCCGACACTGAAAATGGCGCGGCTGAATATGGAAAAAACTCAAGTAAGCAACGCACCGCATCGGTTCTCGTTCCATTGATAAGAACTTCAGATCAATGGCACATTCTGTTTATTCGCAGAGCAAAGGATGAGCGTGACCGGCACAGTGGTCAGGTCGCTTTCCCTGGTGGTGCTACCGAGAAAAATGATAGCTCCTCAACCGATACAGCCCTTCGTGAAACGAATGAAGAAATAGGTATCACGCCTGATCGAATAAAAGTGATTGCCGAGTTGAGTGACTACTTCACCATTAGCCATTATCGCGTAACCCCTGTGGTGGGTGTAGTGCAATGGCCGTCGAACCTGCGGCTTGAAACATCGGAAGTAGCCCGGGCTTTTCTAGTGCCGCTTGACTGGTTGAGAGATGAAGCCAACTATACAATGCGCGCACGCACTGATATGGACCAACAATCAGCGAAACGCCACCCCGTTATTGTTTATAACGAGTTTGATGGTGAGACGCTGTGGGGTGCAACTGCCCGGATGACCATGAATTTTATCAAGGCATTGGACGATAAAACTATTTTATTGCCCGGTTGATCTGGTAGTAATCTTCCGCACGAATGCGGCCTTACTACAGCACGTTAATCACCCTGAATTCTACCCGCCTGTTATCGGCACGGCCATCTCGGGATGCATTGCTGGTAATCGGCACTGATTCTCCAACACCCAATGTCAGGACATAATTTTCTGGCACACCATGCTCTTCCATCAGGTAGCGTTTGGCCGATTTTGCACGATTGGCAGACAATGACAGATTGTAAATCTTACTTCCGGTGGAGTCTGTGTGTCCGGTTAATTCCACAACCGGAAATTCTCCGTTCTCTTCTTGCATATCAACAAGAACACTACCCAACCCATCTAGTTCTACCTGCCCTGGCACAGTGAGTTCATCTGAATTGAAAGCAAAATTAATTTTGTTAAAGTCGAATGAAGGTAAAGGCGTTTCAGATCCGGGTTCAATTTCTGCTGATTTCTCTTCCAGTTCTTTCACTTTTCGTCTAATAGATCGCGTTGTGTATTGAGTTTGCTCTGACTCTACTGCGTATGTATGCCGAGTGACTGCTATCGGATTAGCCGCAGCCTGATCATTAATTCTCTGCACCAGATCAGTAATCGCATTCAGGTCTTTTCCGAGAACTTCGTAGTCTGAGCCTGCACTAAAACCCAATACTTCATTTGAGATTGGTTGCTTGCTTGCTAGCAGAAAAACCGCATCTTTACCAATCGGCTCGGCCTGCTTAAACTGGACGCCCGCAGTATCAAAACACTCAGGCATGGGCATGTAGACCTCACACTTATCGGTTAGTGAGGGGTAAATCAAATAGTCAGCGCTATTCAAATTTTCCATTGGTGAGAGTATGGATGTACTGCCTTTGGAATCAACGTGCAGCAAAGTGTAGAAAGCCGGTTCGGCCGATGTCATCGTGAAGTAAAGAGTATCGCCTATTTTTACGCTTGGCTCTTCTGAGTTTTCGTTAACCCACAGGTCAAGGCCTGATAAGGTCAAGTTGGAATTCAAATTTTCCAGCACAGCGTAAACATCATTGCGATTCTTCGCTGTGCTTGCTGCATGCACTGATTGACTAACAAGTATCCACGCCACCACAGTGACGAGAACCATTCCAGCAACACGGCCCACACTCTTCATTCCTGTCTCCTTTAAATCCAATCTAGACCGTTTCCGATCAGTGGTACAATCTGGTTAACGCTCACGGTTCACAAATTTATCCTAGCGCGTCCACAGCCTTGCGCATTCTTCCCAAAGCTTTATCCAGAACCGACGCGGGACAGGCAAAATTCAAACGTACATATTGTGGCTGACCGAATTGTTCGCCGCTTGATAAGCCCACTCCATGCTCTTCAAAATAGGCTTGCGTGTTATCCAGACCCAGTTCGCTGGCGTCAATCCACGCAAGGTACGTCGCCTGCAACGGCTCTAAAGTCAATCCCGGGATGCTGGCAAGCGCGCTGTCAATTCTGTCGAAATTGGATTTTAAGTAAGTGAGCAGAGCGCCTCGCCACTGGCCGCCAACCGAATAGGCGGCCTCACCAGCAACGAGCGCCAGTGGCGGCGGATGTGCCACAACGGACTGACAGGTGCTAACGAATTGCTCACGTTTGTCTTTGTTTGAGATAATTGCAAATGATGCATTGAGACCCGCCAAATTCCAGGTTTTACTCGGACTCATCAACGTTACAATTCGATCTGCATGTTCCGGGCATGCAACGGCTGTTGGTATGTGGCGAGACTTTCCATCAATAACCAGATCGCAGTGAATCTCATCGGAGACTATTGTCATATCATTTTGTGCACACATGTCACCCACAGACTTCAATTCATCATAAGTAAATACAGTACCTGTTGGATTGTGCGGCGAGCACATCATTATCATCGACATGTCATCGGTGCAAGCCCGACGCATGCTGTTCAGATCATAGGTCCACCGACCCTTTTCTTTGTGCAGCGGAACCTTCTTTAGTGATTGGCGTTTTCCCTCATGGGAATCGTAAAAGTGATGATAGATCGGTGGATTTACCATGATTGTATCGTCATCCTGACAATATGCGCGACAACTGATTGCAAGCCCCGTAACAACACCCGGTAGAAAGACCAGCCAATCGGACTGGATATCCCAATCGTACTCATTTTTCAAATGGGCAATGATTGCTTTGCGTATGCCATCTCCTGCAACGGTATAGCCGTATAAAGGGTGCGCCATTCTTTCGACCAACGCCTGCTGAATTGGTTCTGCTATAGCAAAATCCATATCGGCCACCCACATCGGTATTATGTCTTTACCAGCGTATTTTTCCCATTTCATGCTATTAGTGTGCAGGCGAGATATTGCCTGATCAAAAACCGATTGACTAACCTGACTGTTGGAAATTGTATCTTTCATATTGCAATCTGACTTTGGGCTGACTGATATAATCGGGTTCGCGGGGTACATCCAGTGCCCTTACTTTAATTCATTTGTAAAAAAGGATGTTGTTATGTCAGTTGCAAAGGTCACCGAAATTATTTCATCGTCAAACAAAAGCTTTGATGACGCACTCACCGAAGGCGTTAAACGCGCCGACAAAACTTTGAAAAACATCAAAAGTGTGTGGATTAAGGACCAGAAAGCCATAGTTGATGGCGGGAAAATATCTGAGTACCGCGTCACATTGAAAGTATCATTCGTATTAAAAGACTAGCCTGCATCAACGCGCAGAACTATCGATTGGCATCAATTGATGCCAATCATTTTTGCTGTTTTTTATGTGCCGGTTTGCAGGTGCTAATTCGCCCGTGCACGTCTCCGACGAAATAGACGCGCTACACGGCCGCCCCCGACAACAACGACGTTACCGATCACTACCAACCCCATACCAAGTAGCGCGGTTGGAGTCCAGGAAAAACCCTCGAACAACGTACTGATAATCAGTGCTACCAGTGGAAAAACAACCATCGCATAAGCCGCTTTATCCGCACCAATCTTGCCGATCAAACTCAAGTAAGCGCCAAACGCAACAATAGTTCCAAACACAGTCAGATAGAGAAGTGAAAGGGTGAAAGGTATAGTCCATTCAATATTGAACTCAGCACCCACAATTAGCGCATAGCAAAAAAGTATCAAACTGCCATATAGTGTTCCAAAGGCATTGGTTTGCAATACAGGCAATCCATCTGCCTGATTTCTGGCTGATATTATATTGCCCAGTGATGCGCTATAGGCTGCAAGCAGAACCAGAATCAAACCTGTCCATATAGCGTCCGGACGCGCCGAATGCTTTGCAATTTCAAACTCATGAGCAAATACCAGAGCAATGCCAACAAGGCCAAGCAGAGCACCGAATAACACAAGTGGTCGAACTGGTTTTTTCAAAAACACAGCTCCGTTAAAAATATTCCAGATTGCCAGAGTCGAGAATACGACTGCCACCAGGCCCGATGAAATATAGGCAGTGCCATAGTAAATCAACACGTAGTTAAGGCAAAACAGAAAACTCCCTTGCAAAGCTATAAACCCGTGCTGCCTAAAGCTAAACTGCAGTCGTTTTTTGGTCACCGCACAATAGGCCAGCATCAGAACTGCAGCCAACAAAAATCGGTAAAAAACTGAGACAGCTTCGTGTACAACGCCAATTTGAAAGGTTATAACAAACCATGACGAGCCCCAGATAAGAATCGCAAGTAGATAGAGTCCGACAGTATTCATGAAGCGTGATGGCCCGTCTGATCAGGAAGATTAACAACGATTACGAGCGAATCAGAGCCTGGGAATGCTGATTCAAACAGCGTATAAGTTCTGGCAGGTTACACTAAACAAACTGACCGCGAACGATGGAGTTCGCGTCTGCAGATAAAGCAATTGTTGTTTATGCTTAAATTGAATTGAACGCGTTGTTGATTGGTATCGAAAACAGGCTCCATCGCGCAGGAGAAAATCAGGGCTGGCGCGGCAGCCGGGGTGAATTCGTTACCAGCAGTCGGCCGCAGGCAATGTCCCCGTAGCGCCCTTCTGATCAGATGAAGACAGCGTGAAAGAGGTACATTCAGCATCACCATCCTGCTGGCCACCTGCAACCGGGGTTGCAGTAAGTACATAGGAGGTTGGGGTGTCAGAAACTATGCTGACAACGTAGTGTCCTTCATCACTGATCTCAGTCGCACCATTCCCATACCCAAGTTCTGCCATGGTGGTACCAAAGCGATTGTATTCAGAGAAAAATCGAAACTGCTCGCCAGCTGCTTCAATCAAAAACGAAGTCGCATCGACACGACGAGTCTTCGTCATGTAACTTGTGTAACTCGGCAAGGCAATAGCTGCAATGATGCCGATGATTGCAATAACTATCAATAACTCGATTAACGAGAAGCCTTGCGTTTTT
>Ga0114956_1001855_pt1 | contig 16749 bp, 16 predicted proteins | sample MaitaG_FD_87304 | JGI IMG/M metagenome (GOLD analysis project Ga0114956, IMG submission 87304) | Marine algal microbial communities from Maine, USA - Maine_Asex2 metaG | ecosystem: Host-associated > Algae > Red algae > Unclassified | place: Maine, USA | collected 2015-01-05 | reverse complement strand
GTTGGTCAGTGGGACTCGATGATCGACGAGTTCAACGCCGCCACCGGCGCCAGCCACTAAGGCCCGACGCTTCGGCCCGACCCTTCGGCCGAGATCGAGCTCACACACCATCTCAAGCTCACCTGAGCACGGGTTCGACGTCAACGTGTCGACCACTCCAGTTGGCCGGAAGCCAAGCGATTCGTAGAGACCGATCGCGGCAGCGTTATCGTGCACGACCCACAGCACAACTTGTTGCTCGCCTTGGGCTCGCGCCCAACCGAAAGCAGCTTCGACAAGTTTGGCGCCTGCGCCGGTTTTGCGGGCGCTCGGGCGAACCCACATCGCCACCAGCATGGGCGCAGCGTGGTCGGGCGTGAACACGATGGCAGCCGTGCCATCGATGCCATCTGCAGAGTTGAGTGTGAACGTCGCCATCTCACGGCCGTCGGGCCCAACCGTGATCCGGCGCCGCCACTCGGCTTCGGTAAACGCCTGCTCGCGTTCGAGCGTCGAAGCGAAGGCCTCGGGATTGGTCGCCAGAGCCTCAAGCCGAATGTCTCGGTACAGCACCCAATCATCAGCGGTGAGCTGTCGGATAGCCACACCGCGCAACGTAGTCGGCAGGAGCCACTCGAGCCCGAAACTTTCTCAACCAACTCCCAGGCATGTAGTAGTTCGAAGTGCAGTTTTCTGCACTGTGAGCAGCCACTTGCGGCCGCGGGCGCGGTTTACGAGCCGGCGCGTTCGATGGCGTTGAGGTAGCTGTAGAGCGTGACCTTGCTGACGCCCATCTGAGCGGCGATGTCTTCGACTGCGCCTCGCAATAAGAACGCGCCCAGTTCGTCGAGTCGGCGAACCGCGATCTGCTTCTGAGCTCGATCCATGTCGGCCATTGGCGACTCGGTCTCGCGTTCGACCGCTGCCACCGCACGCTCGAGCGCGCCGTGCAGCTCAGGCGAGCGCACATAGGCAACCACCTCGCCGTTCCACTGAACCGCCGTGTCACCGCCATGGGACTCGGCGGGCATCACCAGACTCGCGCCGAGCTGCTCAACGACTGGCTGCAACGTGGCAAGGAAAGCCGCGGTCGACGCATCGCGCGTGCTCATCAGAGCCGCTCGAGTCGAGCCTGAATACGTGATGCTCCGGCCCCAAAGCCTGCTGCCAACACATCGCTCACCAACGGGGTCAGCACATCGAGCGGCCCCTCGACAGTGGTCGAGAACGGGCCCATATCGACGTCGAGCCCTGCCTGGCGCAACAGATCGAGCACTGCTACGACGTGCGGGCCGGGCTCGTTCTCACGGAACGGCTCGACCAATACTTCAAGACGACCGAGCGCCTCGTCTTCATTCCCCATGGCCGACAACCTAGCTCGGCTGAACTTTTTGTTAGCTTGCGAGCCATGTCGGGTTCTTCACCAGGGCTGGTTTGCGCCCACCATCATCTCTACTCGGCGTTGGCTCGCGGCATGCCAGCGCCGCCCAGCGACCCGACCAACTTCCTCGCCATCCTCGAACAAGTGTGGTGGCGCCTCGACCGGGCGCTCGACCTTGAGATGCTCGAGTGGTCGGCCAAGCTCGGCGCGCTCGAAGCCCTGCAGGCAGGGTGCACGGCGATCGTCGATCATCACGAGTCCCCCAATGCCATCGAGGGATCGCTGTCGGTGATCGCCGACGCATGCGCCGAAGTCGGCGTGCGGGTGTCGTGCAGCTATGGCGTCACCGATCGTCACGGTGCTGATGGCGCCGCCCGTGGCCTCGCCGAGAACGACCGCTTCCTCTCGGCTGGCGGCCGGGGCATGGTCGGCGTCCACGCGGCGTTTACCTGCACCGACGACACGCTCGCGGCAGCCGCTGAACTCGCGGCCCGCCATGACACCGGCGTGCACATTCACGTCGCCGAAGGAAGCAATGACCTCGCGGCCGCCGACCGTTTGCGAGAACTCAGCCGGGCCAACTGGCTCGTGATCCACGGGGTGCATCTCGACGACGACCACGGGCTACAGGGCACGATCGTTCACAACCCAAGGTCGAACATGAACAACTCGGTCGGCTACGCCCGGCCAACCCGGTTCGCTAATCCGATCGCGCTCGGCACCGACGGCATTGGGGCCGACATGCTCGACGAGTTTCGATTGGCATTCGTCAAGGCCCGAGAAGCCGATGTCTCGACCACGCCCGACGTGGCGTGGAGTTGGCTCGAAGCCGGGTGGGATCTCTTCCCCGAGGCCCGCAGCGACACGGTCACCTGGTCGTACCCGACGATCGAGCCGTGGCACCTCGCCTACACGACCGCGATGCAAGCCATCGAAGTCGAGATCGACGGCGAAGTCGTGCTCGAGAACCGAAGCCCAACCCGCGTCGACGCCGCCGAGGTGCGGGCCAAGGCCGCCGAGCAAGCCCAGCGACTGTTCGCAGCCCTCGACAGACTTGGCTGACTTGGTAGCGTCGGCGCCATGGATCGCCAGACATTCCTCGATGCCCTGACCACCGACTCCCAGGCCCTGATCGACGCAGCACTCCCCGCCCTCGATCAACCAATCGAGTTCATCGATGGCTGGACCGTCCGCGACCTCGTTGGCCACACGGGCGCGGTCTGGACCTTTGGCGCCGCAAATGCGTTGGCCGGCACCGACGAGATGACCCCACCGGGCGACGCCGCAACGGCCCCCGACGGTGCAGCAATCGGCGAATGGATCGTTGAGCGACGCGCCGCATTGTTGGCCGCGCTCACCGACGTTGACCCTGGTGCCGCGGCCTGGACATTCATGGGTTTCAAAACCGCCGTGTGGTGGATTCGTCGCATGACCCACGAAACCGCCGTGCACCGTTTCGACGCCCAAGCTGCGACGGGTGGCGGCCAGCCAGTCGACAGCGATCTCGCCACCGACGGCATCAACGAGTACACCGAGTTCAGCTTGCGTACATCGCGCAGCAAACCGAACCGCATCTACCCCGCCGAGTCCCTGCACCTGCATCGCTCTGACGGCGATGGTGAGTGGATGTTCGCTCGCGGCGCAACCGAACACGAGGTGGTCGTGACCCACGAGCACGGCAAAGGCGATGCCGCTGTGCGCGGCCCAGCTAGCGATCTTTTGCTCTGGGTGTGGAACCGACCTGTCACCGGCGTTGAGATCTTTGGCGACGCTGGCGTAGCCGAAGCTTGGCGGGCGCTCGCTCCGTGATCCTCGCGGCCGTCGCCGCCGTCGTGGCGCTGCTGATCTTGATCTTCATTTGGCGGGTCGCTCGCGTCTCGCGCCAAAAGTACGAAGTGCTAAAGCGAGGCGTTGAGATCTTTAAGCAGAATCGCGACGTGCGCTAAAACGAAATTTGGACATTTACGGCAACGATGTTGCCGTAAATGTCCAAATATTCAGAGTGTGAAGGACCCTAGGCCAGGGCAGCGCCCACCGTGTTCGTGATCAACGCTGCGACCGTGTACGGGTCGGCGTTGGCCATTGGGCGGCGATCTTCGAGGTAGCCCTTTTTGTCGACAGCGCACTGCCATGGAATACGGATCGAAGCGCCACGATCGCTGGTGCCATAGCGGAACTCGGACCAGTGAGCGGTCTCGTGATCGCCGGTCAAACGGTCTTCTTTGCCGAGGCCGTAGCCCGCGAGGTGCTCGGCGGGTTTGCCCTCAGCACCCATTGCTTCGGCGGCCGCAATCAATGGGTCCCAGCCCTCGCGCATGGCCTTGGTCGAGAAGTTGGTGTGCATGCCAGCGCCGTTCCAGTCGCCCTTCATTGGCTTGGCGGCGATCGATGCGATCACGCCGTACTTCTCGCTGAGAAGATCGAGCAGGTAGCGGGCGATCCACAGGTGGTCGCCGACCTCGACGGTGCCTGCTGGGCCGATCTGAAATTCCCACTGGCCGGGCATGACCTCGGCGTTGGTGCCGCTGATCTTGAGACCAGCTTGCATGCAGGCAGTGGTGTGTTCTTCGACGAGCTCGCGGTAGGCGACTCGACCAGTGCCGACACCGCAATAGTAAGGACCCTGTGGGCCGGGGAAGGCGCCCTCGGGGAAACCGGCCGGCCAACCCTGCGGGGTCATGAGCGTGTATTCCTGCTCGAGGCCGAACCACATCTCTTGTGCGTTGCCGTAAGCCTCGGCAGCGGCGACTGCTGCAACCCGAGTGTTGGTCGCAAGCGGCTCCATCGTCTCGGGCACGTAGGTGTCACACATCACCAAGATGTCGTTGCCACCTCGGATCGGGTCGGGACAGGCAAACTGCGGCTTGAGCACAACATCGGAATTTTCGCCCGGTGCCTGGTTGGTGCTTGAACCGTCATAGCCCCAAATGCCCGGCTGATTGCCGTCTTCGAGAACTTTGGTTTTCGAACGAAGCCCGGGGTAGGGGTCTTCGGTGCCATCGATCCAGATGTATTCGGCGCGGTACATGGTTGCTCTCCCGTCGGTCCTTATTGACCTCGTGACTCTAGAAGTCGAATGTGAACACCGTGTTACGACCGCGCTCAAACATGTTTCGGACTCTGGTGCCCGAGCGACAGCCAGCTAGTCTCAGCGGGGTTGTGAAACCTCTGCTCGTGCACCCAGACCCGGCGCCCGCCATGGTCGCGCAGGTGCTCGAGACCGGGGGCTACCCCTGGGTTCCAATGAGCGATGCTGGTGCGCTTCCGGTTGCACCGGTCGGCGGATGGGGCGGGGCAATTGTTGCTACCGACCACAGCTCCGCTGGCGCATGGGAAGTCGTAACTGCGCTGCGAAGCATCGACCCCGCGGTGGGCCCGATCGTGATGCTGATCAGCAGCCGTGAGATCGACGACCTCAAGAACCGCGATGCGCTATACGACGACTTCTGCCTAACCCCCTGCGAGCCTCGCGAGTTCGAACGGCGACTGCAACACACGATGTGGCGAGCCGGCAACGACGACAACGTCTCCGAACTCGTGATGTACGAAGATCTGGTGCTCAACGTCGAGACCTATGAGGCCGCCGTGGGCGGCGAACCGCTCGAGCTGACCCACATGGAGTACGAGCTGCTGAGGTACTTAGCCTCGAGCCCGGGCCGCGTGTTCACTCGCGAGGTGCTGCTTAGCCAGGTGTGGGGCTATGACTACTTCGGTGGCGCACGTACGGTCGACGTGCACATCCGCCGGTTACGTTCAAAGCTCGGCCAAGACCATGCCAGCCTGATACAGACCGTGCGGTCTGTGGGCTATAGCCTCGGCCAGTCGCGCTGGGCCAGTACTACATAGCCCCCTATCTCTGCCGAGAACTCAAGGGGTCGTGAGGGTGGCTACCACGTCGGCTTCGTAGCCGTCGCGAAGATCTTCGAGGGGCGCGTCGATATTCGCATGGTCACGCAGAATGCAGACGGCGTCGGGCACCTCGTCGGCGCTGGGCCAGCTATCAGCGTTCCAAACTTCAGCGCGGCGCAGCGCCTTGCTGCAGTGCATGTACGCCTCGACAACGTTGACGACTACTACTACCCGGGCGGGCGTATTGCCCAGAGTGAACTGTGCGCACAACTCGGGGTCGGTCGACAGCTCGGCCGTGCCGTTGATGCGAAACGTCTCGTCGAGGCCAGGTATCAGGAACAACAACGCGACGCTCGGGTTCTGCACGACGTTCTCGAACGAATCGAGCCGGTTGTTGCCCGACGCATCGGCCCAGCCAAGCCGTTGCGGGTCTATGACACGGGCAAACCCCGGAGCGCCACCTTTGGGTGAACCGTCACAAACGCCGTTGGCGTCGGCCGTCGACATCACCATGAGCGGCGAACGCTCAAGAAAGGCGACACAGTGCTCGTCGAGTTCATGAATCACCTTGTTAACGGCGCCACCGCGCGGCTCGCGGTAGATGGTGCGAAGATCGTCACGGGAGTTCAGGCTCATGCTCGCAGTCTTGCACGGCGAGCGGCAGAGGTCTATGTGGCGACTATGCGATGATTGCGTGATGGCGAGCAGTTCTGCAACGACGGTCGAGGAGTACCTCGGCGAACTTCCCGACGACCGACGCGAAGCGATCGCAACGGTGCGTGACCTCATACTCGACAACCTGCCCGACGGCTACGTCGAAACGATGCAGTGGGGCATGATCAGCTACGAGGTGCCACTTGCGACGTTTCCAGACACCTACAACAAGAAGCCGCTGCTGTTCGCTGCGATCGCGTCGCAGAAGAGGCACATGTCGTTGTACCTGCACTCGATCTACTGCGACCCCGAGCTCGCGGATTGGTTCACCAGCGAATACGAAGCAACCGGTAAGAAGATGGACATCGGAAAATCGTGCGTTCGGTTCAAGAACCTCGATCAGCTGCCGCTTGAACTCGTCGGCGAGGCGATCGCCAAGGTGCCCCTTGATGACTATCTCGACAACTACCGAGCGGTCAAGGGTTAAGAGTCAAAAGCGGCCGGTGATGCTCTTGGTCAATGGCCGATTCTGGGTGTCTTGGGTTCCGTCGTTGAACTCGACGGTCGCGAGTCCGTGCGAGATCTCATCAACAGCGGGGCACGCGTTGGGATCATTTCGCAGCCGGAAGCTGACCGGCACGGCACCGACCGAGCTGGCAGCAATCGTCGTTGGTCCACTCATGGTGGCGGGTCGCGACCCTCGATCTAACACCACCAAGAATCGGGTCACGTCAATCGAATCCTCAAAGCCATTGTCGACGAGCACGTTGAAGCTCCAGACACAACGGCCACCGACCAGATCGACCGTTTGGTCGGCGACGCCTTGAATCGTCACGGGGTAGGGACGCAGATAGTTGCGCACGCCGACATAGCCCATCCACGCGACCACCACGAGCAGCACGACCGAGAGCGTTGCCAGTGCCTTAGATGCTCGGCCCGTGTCCTGAGTGCCCCGGGGTGCAGCAACGATGTCGGGGGCTGGCGCTTCGTAGCGAGACACGATCTGCCTGCGCGCCTTTCGGCTCTGACGTCGTCGTTCATCAAGTCGAGCCGACGCGGCTGCAATCTCATCGAAGTTCTCGGGGACCCTCTCGATACGAGCAAGTCGCTCTGCTTCGCGCTGGAGTGACTCGTACTCGGCATCAAAGATGCCTCGCCACACCTCGGCGTCATCCACCCGACCACCCTAGGTCTGACGGTTTGACCTAGTCACGCGCCAATGACCCCACCCCCCTAAGAGCACGCGCAACGGCACCGGGCCAGATGGCACCGGTGCCGGTTGCGGTCTTCAGATCTTGTTCGTTCGGTGCAGTGTTAGCGAGGAACGACCAGGGTCTCTCGATACGGGGCCCCGGTCCAGACGGTGCCCTTGAGCACGATCGTGATCGGGCCGGTACCTGGGCGCACGGTCAGCACGACCTCGCCATTGGCCGGCAACGGGCCAGCGTGGAAGTCGCCGCCCGCGTTAATGAACACTGCAGGCTGCAGCTGCACCGACAGGTGGCCGGGCACGTCGATAGTGAGTTGGTCTCCGTCAAGCTCGGCTGAGAAGTTCCCCACAATCGGGCCGGGAACGATCGGGCCAATGATCGGTGGCGGAGGTGGCTGCGGCGTCGCCGTGGGATTCGCTCGCACGGGCGCGCTGGTCGGAGCGACAGTCGGCGCAGTAGTCGGCACCGAAGTAGGTGGCACCGGAGTCGGTGGCACCGGAGTCGGTGATGGATTCTCCTCAATCACAATTACGGGAGGCGGTGTCACGCAGTCTGACCGCACTGCGCCAAAACCGACATCGTAATCGTCGCACGGATCGCACCCAGCGAAAGCCGTAAACGACGAGCCGCAGTCGTCGACACAGCCATCAGCTGCATTGGCGGATATGCGAACCTCATCGCAGCCGTCGGCAGCAGCCGCTGAGGCGTCGGGGGTAGTAGGTGTCAGTGCCAGCAGCGCTGTGAACAGCGCAATCGTCAGCACTCCGAGCAGGGCAAGTGCCCCGCCTCGGCGCACGCGCGCCGCGGGAGAAGAAGCATTCATGGTGTGAAACCGCCTTATGTAGTTTTCGCCGTTGTGCGACAACGCCAAATGTCGTCGCGCTGACAACTATGGCACAGAACGAACCGTGCCGAAAGTGACATCGGCCACCAGACATGGAACAAGGCGCCGATAACATTTGTTATTGGCACCGCAGCCCCACTGCTCTCAACTGCCAGACGGGACCTCCATGTCGACACCTTCGCCCTTTCCGCTACGTGCAACTGCACCGAAGGTCGAGCGATCCCGACCGGCGCCTGGCGCGCTCTTGCGCATCGCGCTGCTTACCTATCGGGGTAAGGCCCACTGCGGAGGCCAAGGCGTCTACACCCGCCACCTCGCGCGAGCGCTTACCGATCTCGGCCACCACGTCGAAGTCTTCAGCGGCCAGCCGTACCCCGAGATTGACGACGACATCGAGCTGCACAAGCTGCCGAGCCTCGACATCTGGAATGATCAGTTCCCCGGCCGCATGCCGGCGTTCTGGGAGATCAAGAGCTGGGCTGACTTCGCCGAGACGTCGAGCCACACGATCGGAACGTTCAGCGAACCAATGGCCTTTAGCATCCGTGCCTGGCAGGCACTCAAGGATCGCCTCGACGACTTCGACCTGGTGCACGACAACCAGACTCTTGGCTACGGAATCCTGGCGTTGCAGCAGGCGGGGCTTCCGGTGCTCGAAACGATCCACCACCCGATCACGGTCGACCGCCGACTTGAGATTGAACACAGCCGCAACCTGATCGAACAATTTGGCAAGCGCCGTTGGTATGCATTCACCAAGATGCAGAGCCGGGTGGCAAAGCGCATGATCCGGGTAATGACCGTGAGCGAGTCCTCGCTCGACGACATCTGCAATGACCACGGTGTCAGCCGCGACCGCATTCACGTCGTTCCGGTCGGCGTCGACCCCGAGCTGTTCAAGCCATTGTCGACTGTCGCTCGCATCCCCGGCCGCATCGTCACCACGGCCAGCGCGGACGTTGCACTCAAAGGGCTGCACTATTTGCTTGAGGCCCTCGCCAAGCTCCGCACCGAACGAGACAACGCCCACCTCGTCATCATCGGCAAGCCCAAAGAGGGCGGCAAGGCAATGGACACCATTGCCCGCCTCGGCCTCGAAGACCACGTCGAATGGATCAGCGGCGTACCCGACCAACGCATCGTTGAGCTGTACAGCGAATGCAGCGTGGCTTGCGTGCCATCGCTCTACGAAGGATTCTCACTTCCGGCGATCGAAGCAATGTCATCGGCCGCTCCCCTGGTCGCAACGACCGGCGGCGCACTGCCCGAGGTCTGCGGCGACCACGAGGTTTCGTCGCTACTGGTCGAACCAGCCAACAGCGATGTGTTGGCCACTGCGCTCGGTCGAGTGCTCGACGATCCAGAGCTCGGCCAACGTATCGGCGATGCCGCCCGCCAGCGCGTGCTCGACAAGTGGAGCTGGCGCCACACCGCCCTGCGCACCATCGACGAATACGAAGCTCTACTCGACGAATATTACGCCACGACTTCGCAACCGGGCGTTCGCTCCGCTCTGCGCCCTCTGCGGAATCGGCCGTGAGCGCAACAATCCGCAGAGTGACCCGAGGCGCCCCGCGCCGAAGCCACGATTGCGAGGCAACATAGTGCTGACGGTTGACTATGACCGCCTGGGCTTGCGGGCGGGGCATCACCTGCTTGATCTCGGGTGTGGGTTTGGTCGTCACGCGTTCGAAGCGGCGCGCCGGGGCGCTCACGTAACGGCGTGCGACATGGCGATCGCCGAGCTTGTCGACGTGCGGGCCACGTTCGCCGCGATGGCCGATGCCGGCGAGCTCAACGATTCGGTGCAGTGCACCCAGGTCGCGGGCGACGCGACCAGCTTGCCGTTCGACGACAACACGTTTGACCGCATCATTGCGAGCGAGGTGCTTGAGCACATCCCTAACGACATCGATGCGCTGCACGAACTCACCCGAGTACTGAAACCTGGCGGCATGATCGCGGCCACCGTGCCGACGTTTCTGCCCGAGCGCGTGTGCTGGATGATCAACAGCGACTACCACGCCCCCGCTGCAATTGGTGGCCACGTGCGCATCTATACGCGTGACGAACTGCGAGCAAAGATGAGTGGCGCAGGCCTGCGTGCAACCGAGGCCCACAACACCCATGGCCTCCACAGTCCGTACTGGTGGCTCAAATGCGCCGTCGGCATCGACAACGACGACCACCCATTGGTCAAGAAGTATCACGACCTGCTCGTCTGGGAGATCACCGACCAACCCACGGTGTTGCGACTCGCTGGCAAGGTGCTCGACCCGCTGCTCGGCAAGAGCACGGTGATGTACGCCGAGAAACCAGCAACCCTGGCCGATGCGCTCGCACCCGGCAGTGCCCGATCAGCCCAGAAAGAATCCAGTGCCATCTGAAACTCAGCTGCCCGCAGTCGATGGCCTGCTCACTCGCAGCGACCTCCTCGCAACGGGCCACTCGATTGCCAAACTCCAGCTCGACAGCGGGCAGATCCCTTGGTTTCCGGGCGGTCACTGCGACCCTTGGAACCATGTCGAAACAGCGATGGCACTCGATGTAGTCGGCCTCCATGACGAAGCGCTCAATGCGTACCGCTGGCTGCGCGACATTCAGCACGACGACGGCAGTTGGCATCAGTACTACATCGGCGACGAGGTCGAAGATCGCAAGTTTGATGCCAACACCACGGCGTACCTTGCGGTCGGCGTATGGCATCGATGGTTACTGCTCAACGACCGTGACTGGCTCGTGCACATGTGGCCGAACATCGACCGGGCCATCAACTGGGTCCTCGAGCTCCAGCGCCCGGCTGGCGACATCGTGTGGGCCCGCCATGGCGACGGCACACCGTTCTCGTTCTCGCTGCTGACCGGATCATCCTCGATCAGTCACAGCCTGCGAGCCGCAATCGCAATCGCAAACGAGCTCGGCCACGAGCGAACAGAGTGGGTCAGCGCAGCTCAACGTCTGACCACCTGCATCCGCGACAACGAGGGCGCCTTCGCCCCGAAAAAGCGCTGGGCCATGGACTGGTACTACCCGGTCATGACTGGGGTGGTCCGCGGCCATGCAGCAACCGATCGCCTGCGTCGTGGCGAAGATCAGTTCGTAATGAAGGGCGCCGGCGTTCGGTGCGTATCGAACCAGGACTGGGTTACCTCAGCAGAGACCTGCGAAGCAGCCCTTGCGTATTTGGCAGCCGGCGATCGCACGATGGCACTCAACCTGTTTGAATGGGCCCAGATCAATCGTGACCACGATGGGGCGTACTTCACCGGCATGGCGTTTCCCGACGAGGTGAACTTCCCAGGTGGCGAGCGTTCGGCGTACACCGCAGCCGCAATCATCCTTGCGGCTGACGCTCTCAGCGACACCACACCAGCGGCTCGATTGCTCTGGCATCACGATGCACTGCCCGCGGTCGAGCCCGCTGTCGCAGGTCGCTGAACAACACCGCTACGGTTTCAGGCGATGACGCCCGACTCTGCCGGTGATTCAAGCCGGTCCGCCGACGCGGTCCTCTCGGTGATCGTGCCGTGCTACAACGAGGCCCGCACGATCGCTTCGCTGCTTGACCAAGTGCTAGCGCAGCGCTCAGTCGGTGAGGTAATCGTCGTCGACGATGGTTCGAGCGACACCTCGGCCAAGCAAGTGCAAGCAGTTGCCGACCCGCGAGTCAAGCTGCTGCAACAGGCGTTCAATATGGGCAAAGGCGCAGCTATCGCCCGTGGAATTCAAGCAGCGACCCGGCCGTATCTGGTGATCCAAGACGCCGACCTCGAATACGACCCGAACGAATACGAGGTGCTGCTGCAACCTCTGCTCGACGGCCGCGCCGATGTGTCGTTCGGTTCGCGGTTTCAGGGGTCCGGAAGCCGTCGCGTCTTGTACTTCTGGCATGCGGTGGGTAATCGCATTCTGACCACTGCGTCGAACACGATGACCAACTTGAACCTCACCGACATGGAGACCTGTTACAAGATGGGTCGCACTGAGGTGATGCAATCGATCACTCTCGAAGAAGACCGTTTCGGTGTCGAGCCCGAGATCACCGCGAAACTCGCGCAAACCGGATGCACGATCTACGAGACCGGTATCTCCTACCACGGCCGCACCTACGACGAAGGCAAGAAGATCAACTGGAAAGACGGCGTCAGCGCCTTTCGTTGCATTGCCAAGTACAGCCGACGCAACCGGGTCAGCTTCCCGCCGGCCGACGAAATCGCCGACGTGGCCATGCCAGCCGAGCTGGTCGCCAGTCTTGACTCGCTCGACGGTGCCGATAACTACAACGCAATGATTGCCCGGCTTATCGAACCCTGGCTCGGGACTCGCAACTGCGAGGTCGGCTCAGGTATCGGCACGATCGCAAACGCATTGTTGAACAACGCACGTGTGAGCGGGGCCAGCGGTGATCGGCGAGAGTTCGTGGTGAGCGATCCCGACAGCGACAACGTGGCCAAGCTCAATGACCGGTTCGGTTCGACTACCAACGTCAGTGTTCGGGCTGGCGATTTGAGCACCGTCCTCGAACGCCCCAACGAGTTCGACTCGATCTTCATGGCCAACGTGCTCGAACACATCCGAGACGATCGTGACGCAATCGCACAATGTCACGAGGCCTTAACCGACGACGGCAACCTGATCTTGTACGTGCCGGCCGGTCGTTCGCTCTATAGCGAAACCGATCGCGCGATGGGTCACTACCGGCGCTACACGGCTTCGTCGCTTCGGCGGTCGCTGGCTGCGGCGGGTATGGAGCCGGTCGAGATGCACCATGTCAATGCGCCCGGGGCCCTCGCGTGGTGGGCACTGACCCGCCGATTGGGTCGCCAACCAACCGAAGCGTCACTCGTGCAGAACTATGACCGCTACGTCGTGCCAGTCATCTCAAAGCTCGAGAACAAGGTCAAACCACCCTTCGGGCAGTCGCTCTTCTGTGTCGCGCGCGGTGCTTCTTCGGTCACTCCGTGACCGACCGCCGTTCGTCGCTCCGCTCCTCGCTAACCGAGTTGCTCGCTCCACTCACAACTCGCGCGTGTTGCCAGCGGCTCCGTGCACACGGGGCGGCCCGGCAAGGGCCGCAGTAACACACCTCACCGGTCACTCCGTGACCGGTGAGGTAATCGTGATTGCGCCGTTCTTGGCGTCGGGGACCCAGATGTTGCCGTCGCCGTCAACGGCGATGCCGAGCGCCTTGTTGAGGCCTTGCCCGCTTCCGCTGCGTAGCAGCACTGGTTCGCCGATTGCTTCGCCAGTATTGAGATCGTAGGCCTGCACCTGGCTGGCTTCGGGATTGGTCAGCCACACGGCGCCGTCGTGGATGTCGAGGTGCGGGGCCTCGAGCGACGTGAATCCATCGAGACCAACTTCGAGCTCTACCTCGCCAGTCAGTGACATCCGAACGAGCCGTATGTCCTGTGCGTCGATGAACCAGATCTTCGAATCATCGCCTTGGATCACGTCGACAGGCTGGTAGCCGACGAGCGGCACTGTCGAGACGACCGCGCCGTCAGCGGCGATCTGGGTGAGCTGGCTGCTCACCGGCGAAGCAATCCACAGTGTGCTGCCTACGCCAGGGCCGATTCCGCGGGCCCACGCAAGGGCGCCGCCTTCGACGGCGATAATCTCAACGCCGTCGTCGGGCGTTACCCGACGCAATCGGGCATTCATAGCATCTACGACCCACGCATCACCGTCATCGTCGACATGAACGTCGGTGTACTCGGCTTGACCCACCCTCATGTCAACTGCTCGCGTGACCGAACCGCCTTGATCAACCTGCACCAGCAGCCCTGCGGTGTCGACGATGATCGCGCCGGTGGCATCGGGCAGCACATCGATGCCTCGAACCTCACCGAGCTGACCAACGCCTAGCCAACGCCACAATTGGCGCTCGCTTACTTGGGCCGCTGCCGGGGTCGCCCCCTCGGCAACGACAATCTCGCTCGACTGCCGCTCACCTGGCCCCGAGCCGGTCTGAGCCACGTAGTAGTAGCCCATCAAACGCCCGTCGCTGGCCTCGATGCTTTCGACGACCCCGTCAGGCCAAACCGACCTGATGGTGTCGAGATCGGGTCCGCGCGAGATATCGACAGCGAAGGCCAGCTCTCGTTGGCCTTGGCCCAGTGACGCCAGATAGCTCGGCGTCATCTGCGTCTGCATCAGATCCTCGCCGCGATCGAGACCGACGAGAAACTGCATCGTGCCGTAACCCCAGTACACGGCGGGCTCGCCAGCAAAGTACACGTATGTGTCGTCGCCGGTCTCGTTGATTGACTCAGCCAACGCCGTAGTAAGCGCCGAGTGACCAGCGCCGAAGCGATCACGCGGATGATCGATGAAATAGGTCTTGAAGCTAATCAGAGCGAATGCAATAGCGCCGACGACAAAGACCAGATCGAGCGAGAATCCGCGATGCACCCGACGCAAAAGCTTGGCGATGGTGTAGAGACCAACGGCGATCAAGATGACGGTGGGCACAGTCAGCGTGACGAGGCGTTGGCTCGACGGCGGATGCAAGGTCAAGAACCCACCAGACAACATGCCGGCCCACCACCAGGCGACGACCGGGGCAAAACGTTCATCACGAAACCGGAACACCCGAATCGTCGCCACCGCAAGACCCAGCAGGAAGATCGCCCCGAACACAAGATCGAGCAGTGGGCCGTCGAGGCCGTACCAAACCGTGGTGTCGCCATAGCGATTGAACGCGAACAACGAGTGGGTGAACTGATCCCACCAGATCGACGTGCTGCTGCGGCCCGCCGCTATCTGACCTTCGAACCAATCGCTTCCGGACACCGCAACCTCGCTGATGCGAGCGTTGAACTCGCTCCAGTGGTTCACTGCGAATTGCAGCATCGGTGCTGCCACGATGGCGAAGGCGACCAGCATGATGGCGAACCCGCGTCGATTGTCTCGCCAGAACTGCCCGCGCCGACAAATGAGTTGGTAGACGAACAGCGCGATGACGACCAACAAGGTCAAACGCGCACCCGCGTAGAAGTACATCGACAGTCCGCTGACCCCGCCCAGAGCGACCCAGTGCTGGGCCATGTTGCGATCGGTAGCCAGGTGGTAGAGCCACAGGGCTACCACCAAGAACAGCCCGTCGCTGATCTGCACCGAGCCGAGTCTCGAGTAGTGCACGTGAAAGTGGTAGGTCGCAAGCAACGCCGCAGCCAGCAAACCAAATTTCGTCGACCCCGATAGCCGCCTCGCCAGCAGGTACGTGAACGGCACGGTCACGATGCCAACAATCGCCCACGCCATGCGGAGCCCGAACATGGAATCACCGAAGATGCGAAGCGAGAAGCTGTTGTAAAAGAAGCTCATCGTTGGCACGCCAAGCCAGCCGGTCCAGAACGGGCTACGGATCTCGCCCGAAATCACTCGTCGAGCCTCGAGGCCCTGCTCGCCTTCATCGCCAAAGAGCACATAGGGGATGCCGTCGAGATCGATCAGGCGGAACAACATTGCAACCAAGACAATGCCACCGAGCGCGATCGCCACAAGCGGGCGCCAGGTGGGGCCGGTCTTTGGTTGCACTGGCGACCAGACGGCCGCCAGGAACAGCACGAAAGCCGCTACCCATAAGAAGATCGGCAGGTCGAAGTCGTCGAGCCATGGGTCGAGCTTCGGTAGTCGCCACAACGTGACAAAGATTGACACCGCACTCGCAATGGCAAACAGCCACCGAGCACCCACACGCTGCCACCACCGCTGGTCGGCCCCGGTCGGGGGGGTTGCATTGGTGCCAGCCCCGGTGTTTGCTTCGCCATCGTCGAGCGACGGCGGGGCGCTAAGCCACGAGTCGACAACGCCCTGCTCAAACATCGGGTCATCAGCAACAGCACGTTCACCCAGTGCCGAGACGTGCACCGTGCCACTCGCCGGGTCGACCAACGAATCGTCAATGCTCATACGTGAGACGCTTCGACGCATGGGAAGACGAGAGCCGCGATCACACGACAATGCTAGGACCTGCTTGCGTGTCAGGCGGTCGCGGCGACGCTTGCCGGGTCGCAGTTGGCGCCGCAGACGATGACGGCGACCCGCTCGCCGGCATCAGGGACATAGGCGCCCGACCACAGCGCAGCTGCCGCAGTCGCCCCCCCGGGCTCGGCGATGAGCTGAACCTGCTTCCACAACCGCCGTTGCGCTTCGATGATCGCCGCATCAGACACCGTCAAAGGTTGGGCACGCCCCGCCTGCAGAGCCCGCCAGTTCGTGGCACCAACTCGTTTGGCACCCAACGAGTCCGCTGCCACACCCGACACCTCAACATCGACCGGAGCACCTGCAACGACGGCTGCCGCATAACACCGTGACGACTCAGGTTCGACGGTGACGACGTTTGTGACACCGGCGCACCAGGCTGCGATGCCCGACGCAAGGCCTCCGCCGCCGAGCGCGACCACAACCGTGTCGACACCTCCGGTTTGGTCGTCGATCTCGCGGGCGATCGTGCCAGCCCCAGCAATCGTGTCGACGTGGTCGTAGGCGTGAATGTCGAGTGCGCCGGTGATCTGTTGGCGCTCGACTGCTGCTGCCAACGCGTCGTCGTACAGGGCACCGGTGACGGTGACAGTCGCGCCAAGTTCGCGCAGTTTGGCCACCTTGAGCTCGGGCGAAACCTCAGGCACAAAGATCTCAGCCGCAACGCCGAGCCGTCGCCCGGCCCACGCGACCGCCAGCCCGTGGTTACCACCGCTCGCCGCGATCAATCCGGTATCCGGAATTTCGCTGGTCAGGGCCCGAAACAGCGCACCGCGGGGTTTGAACGAGCCAGTGTGTTGCAAGAGTTCGAGCTTGAGCACAACATCGGCTTGTTCACC
>Ga0114956_1001848_pt1 | contig 16772 bp, 9 predicted proteins | sample MaitaG_FD_87304 | JGI IMG/M metagenome (GOLD analysis project Ga0114956, IMG submission 87304) | Marine algal microbial communities from Maine, USA - Maine_Asex2 metaG | ecosystem: Host-associated > Algae > Red algae > Unclassified | place: Maine, USA | collected 2015-01-05 | reverse complement strand
GGGCTGTCTGGTTACTTTGATTCAGGCTGGATAATCCAACCTGAGTGCCAATGAGCAGTGCGCCCAGCACGACGAACTCACCAATAGGGGCTTGGGTGAATGCCGAGCGTTTCTGTCGAGCTACCGACGTTAAGATTTTGAGCATTTCCATAACAGCAGATTGTCAATTGACGAAACTGTGATGGACTACGCAAATTACATGCCTCCGACCTGAGAGGCGCTAATCTAGTGGTCGAACATTTCCGCTAGAAATGGTGCTGTGCGGGAGCGCTTGGATCGTGCCACTTTCTGAGGAGTGCCGCTGGCAACCACTTTACCGCCACCGTCGCCACCTTCCGGGCCCATATCAATCAGCCAGTCTGTCTCTGCCATGATATCGAGATTGTGTTCTATGACAATGACCGAGTTGCCCGCATCTACCAATCGATGCAACACATGGATGAGTTTTTCGACATCGGCCATGTGCAGCCCGACCGTTGGTTCATCAAGAATATATAAAGTATGGGTGCGCAGTATTGGGCGATCACTGGAATCTTTGAGTACCGGTTTGGCTTTGGCCAGTTCGCTGACCAGCTTTATTCGCTGTGCCTCACCGCCACTAAGCGTTGGGCTTTGCTGCCCCAATGTCAGGTAGCCCAGTCCAACATCCTGCAGCAGTTTCAAAGCGTGGTGCAAAGAGCTGTGTGCTTCAAAAAATTCGACTGCATCATCTACGTTCATATTCAATACATCACCGATCGATTTTTCCTTGTATAGAACCGATAAAGTTTCGGTATTAAAACGTGCTCCATTGCAAACATCACACGGCACTTTAACGTCAGGCAGAAAGTTCATCTCGATGCGTTGCATACCCTGGCCATCACATTCGGCGCAACGACCACCGGCAACGTTAAATGAAAACCGGCTCGCGTTATAGCCGCGTATTCGTGCTTCGGTTGTGTCGGCGAATAGCCGTCGAATGGTGTCCCAGAAACCTATGTAGGTTGCGGGGCAGGAGCGGGGGGTTTTACCTATAGGTGTTTGATCGACTTCAAGTACACGTGAAATACTTTCCCAGCCGGTGATGCTTTTACAACCCGATGGCTTACCAATTTTGCGATTACGTTTCTGTGCATTCAAACCACGCAAATTATCGTTAACAACACTTCTTACCAAAGTACTCTTTCCCGATCCGGACACTCCAGAAACACCAACGAGTTGATTTAATGGAATATCAACATTGACCGATTTCAGGTTATGCAGATTAGCGCCAGTGATGGATAAGCTGTGCGCTGGTTTTCCGCGAGGCTGGTATAGCGGATGAGCCAACGGTTTGTCCAGCATTTTCCCGGTAATTGAAGCTTTGTTTTTGCGTACCTGTTCTACGGTACCCGTGGCGACCACCTCGCCACCACGAACGCCTGCACCCGGACCAATATCAATGATGTGTTCAGCGCTGTTAATCGTATCTTCGTCGTGTTCGACGACAACAATCGTATTACCTTTTTTGAGTAGTCTGTCGAGGGTTGCGAGCAGCATGCGATTGTCACGCGGGTGCAGGCCTATTGTCGGTTCATCGAGAATGTAGCAAACACCTCTCAGGTTTGATCCTAGCTGGGCAGCCAGTCGAATACGCTGGGCCTCGCCACCGCTAAGCGTTGGTGCTGCACGGTCCAGCGACAGGTAGGCGAGCCCAACCTCATTAAGAAATGCCAACCGGGAATTGAGTTCGTGAAGACTATCCCGGGCAATTAAAGACTGACGTTCATTGAGCTTTATATCTTGAAACCGGGTCATAGCCTTGTTGATGGGCAAGGATGTAAAGTCTGCAATGTTCGTATCGCTAAAATAGACTGATAGCGATTCGGGTTTGAGTCGCTGGCCGTTACAAGCAGGACAACTCTCCGATTCTTCTGCATCGGCTTTGCTCCAGCCTTTTTCTTCACCGCTTTGCTCTTCGTCAAAACCTGATATGAGTTCTCCGGTGCCATAGCATTCAGGACACCAGCCGTGTTTTGAGTTGTACGAGAACATACGCGGGTCGAGTTCCGGGAAGCTGTTGTGGCAACTCGAACAAGCGCGCGATGTTGAAAAGAGCCGTTCATTTTTTGCGGTGCTACCAATTTTTACGATACCGCTACCAAAATCGACAGCTCGTTGAATTATGTTAACGAGCCCGGCTTCTGTTTTGACATCGACTTTTATTGTGCCAACCGGCAAGTCGATTGTGTGTTCACGAAAGCGATCGAGCCGTGGCCAGTTATCGGTCGGCAGTAGCTCTCCATCGACTCTCAGGTGATCAAAACCTTTGTTTAAAGCCCACTTGGCGAGATCGGTATAGTAACCCTTGCGATCGACGATAAGCGGCGCGAAAAGATCGACACTTTTGCCGCGATGCTTTTTTATAACTTGAGCGGTAATGGCATCGACCGATTGCGCGCTAATGGGTACGCCGCAGTCAGGACAATATTGCTCACCAAGCTTGACAAACAATAAGCGTAGAAAATGATAAATTTCTGTCATGGTGGCAACGGTACTCTTGCGTCCACCGCGACTGGTTCGCTGCTCAATGGCAACGGTTGGTGGAATTCCGGTTATGGCATCCACGTCTGGACGCGATGCTGGCTGCACAAATTGCCGAGCATAGGCATTGAGTGATTCCAGATAACGCCTTTGTCCTTCGTTAAAAACAATATCGAACGCCAGTGTACTTTTACCGCTGCCACTCATACCGGTAATGACGGTAAATTTGTCACGCGGAATCTTCACATCGATATTCTTGAGGTTATGTTCACGTGCCTGCTGAACGTGAATGACCTCTTCAATTGCCTTTTTCGTTTTTTGACTTTTCTTTTTAACCGCGCTTTTGTTTGATTCGGCAACGTGGTTTTGCACTAATCTGTCAGTGGCATCTCGATAGTCGCGCAGTGCTTTGGCCGTTGCGCTGGTCTTGTGAGCCATGACTTTTAATGGTGTGCCTTTAGCCACTATTTTGCCGCCTTCATCTCCGCCTTCGGGTCCCAGATCAATTATCCAGTCTGCGTTATTGATAACGTCGAGGTTGTGTTCGATCACCACAAGCGAATGACCATTCTCTATCAGCTTTTCAAATGCCACCAGCAACTTGGAGATATCATTGAAATGCAAGCCAGTGGTTGGTTCGTCAAACAGAAACAACATCTTGCCATCGCCCTGGCGTTTTGTATTCTTTGATGAAGCCTTACCAAGATGTGCTGCAAGCTTAAGCCGCTGAGCTTCACCACCACTCAAGGTTGGCACTGGCTGGCCTAGTTGCAGGTAGCCCAGGCCAACTTCAGCCAATGGTCGCAACGCCTGGATAACTGCCGCTTCATCGCGGAAGAATGAGATCGCATCATCAACGGTCATTGACAGCACATCAGAAATTGATGCACCGTGGCTTTCATGCGCAGAGAATACGTTTATCTCAAGTAGCTCTGGTCTATAACGAGACCCGCTACATTCACCGCAACGGATATATACATCGCTAAGAAATTGCATTTCAACATGTTCGAAACCATTTCCAGAACACACTGGACAGCGCATGCCGGAATTGAAACTGAATGCGCTGGCTTTATAGCCGCGCTCTTTTGCCTCGGGTACTTTCTCAAAGAGTTTTCTTATCGATTCGAATGCGCCTGTGTAACTTACCGGGTTCGAGCGAGCAGATTTTCCTATCGGGCTTTGATCGACCAGGACGATGTCTTCGATAAAATTATCGCCGCTGAGCGAGTCATAAGCTTCGGCTAAATCTTTTGGTCGTCCTTTCAATGAGGTAAGTGCGTTATACAGCGTGTCTTGCACCAGTGTCGATTTCCCCGATCCGCTTGGACCGGTAATGCATACCAGTTTGTTCAGCGGAATGCTTATAGATACATTCTTCAGGTTGTGACCACTTGCACCTTTCAATTCGAGCGTTTGTTTGTTATTGGTCGTTTTTGTGACAGGCTTGTTTTGCGCATTGAACCCGAGTTGTTTACGACCAGTCAGATAATCGGCGGTTAATGATTTTTTATTATTCAATAATTTTACCGGTGTGCCATTGAATACAACTTGGCCACCTGCAGCACCTGGGCCGGGACCCATATCAATAATGCGATCGGCACACAACATTAGTTGTGGATCGTGCTCCACCACAATTAATGTATTGCCCGCGTCGCGCAGGCGTTGCAAAATTCTGGCAACCCGGTCCATGTCACGCGAGTGCAGGCCAATACTGGGTTCATCAAGCACAAATAAGGTGTTAACCAGTGAGGTACCCAATGCTGTGGTCAGGTTGATGCGTTGCACTTCGCCTCCTGAAAGGGTTCTGGATTGTCTGTCGAGCGTTAAGTATCCAAGGCCAACATCATTCAGGTAAGCTAGCCGGGAGCGCATTTCATCAAGCACCAGTTCAGTTGCACCATCAGCTTCATTGTTAGTCATCTGATGTACAACGTTGTTTGCTTTCGCTAAGGGCAGTCGCATAAGATCAACCAGATTAAGACCAGGCAACTTCGCAAGTTTTGCATCGCTGAGTCTGGAACCTGCCGGTTTAAAGCGCTGGCCGGCGGCAAGCACAGAATTCGCATTGGCAAGGCTGCCTACCCGCCACATAAGGGCTTCAGGTTTCAGGCGCGCGCCAAGACATTTTGGACATTCTTCATAACTGCGGTATTTGGATAACATCACACGTACGTGCATTTTGTACGCACGAGCCTCGAGATATGCAAAAAAACCGACGACCCCATACCAGTGTTTACTGCTCGATTTACCGTCACCATCAATAACCCATTTTTTCTGTTTTTTGTTCAACTTTGAGTAGGGCACATTCAAAGGAATTTTTTGTTTTTTTGCTTCGCGCTCCATATCGCGCTGGCAAATCAAATTAGTTGGGCTCTGGAAAACCTTGATTGCACCATCGGCCAGCGATAATGATTCATCTGGAATAACCAGGCGATAGTCGATACCCATGATGCGCCCAAAGCCTCGACAACTATCACAAGCACCCATCGGTGAGTTGAATGAAAAATGACTTGGAACGGGTTCTTTATAACGAATTTTGCACTTCGCGCATTGCAAGGCAACCGAAAAGGCACGTGGACTGACCGGTTTTTTCTCGTCGTTAATATCGTAGAGCTTCAGAGTTCCCTGTCCATAGCGTAAAGCGGCCTCAATGGCTTCTACCAACCGACCCTTGTTAGCTTTAGTGCCACGCAATCTATCCTGAATAACCTCGATGCTTTTTTTACTTTGCTTGTGCACACGCGTATACCCTTGGCGAGCAAGCCAGCTTTCAATCTCTTTCGAGGAGAAGTTTTCCGGGATATCAATAGTAAAGGTGACCATAATGCGTGTATTCGACGCATCACTTGCGTTCAGGCAATCCTCGGCAATGCTCTGTGCTGAATCACGTTTCACCTGCTGTCCGCACGAACCGCAATACAGCTCAGCCGTGCGCGCGAACAGCAATTTTATGTGATCGTTTAATTCTGTCATCGTGCCAACCGTTGAACGAGAAGTTCGTACCGGATTTGTCTGGTCGATAGCAATGGCTGGTGGTATACCTTCTATGCGATCAACCTTGGGTTTGTCCATTCGATCAAGAAACTGGCGGGCATAAGGCGAAAATGTTTCCACATACCGCCGTTGACCTTCTGCGAACACGGTATCAAATGCGAGCGTTGACTTACCCGAACCACTTACACCGGTGATCACAATCAGCTCGCCGTGTGGTAACGTCAAATCAAGGTTTTTGAGATTGTTCTGATGGGCGTTCTTTATAACGATATTTTTGCTCATGAGCCTAGCGTAACAAGTTGGCCGAGTTTGTGCGAAAGAGATTGTGCGATATTAATATGTGGGAATACTGACAATGGGTGCGAAACAACTTAGTAATATCGAAGCTGAGCAATTTGAGCGTGACGGTTTTCTGATTCGTCGTGGTTTGATTGAGGCCGATCTGGTCGGTCAGCTGATCGAAAGAATCGACGCATCTTTAAATCCGGCGCTTGCCCCAGTCGAGTTTGAAGCTGATGTGCATTACCCGGGTGCGCCATCATCACGTTGGGCAGAAGGCGGCCAGACACCTCGGCGTTTGCTTCATGCATATGGTCGTGAGGCACTGTTTCGCCAATGCGCCACGCACCGTGGCATTGTCGATACGCTACGTACTCTAATGAATAGCACCAACTTGATGCTATCGCAGAATCACCACAATTGTGTCATGACAAAACACCCTGGTCATAGCAGTCTGACAAGCTGGCATCAGGATATTCGGTATTGGCGCTTTGATCGACCTGAGTTGGTCAGCACATGGCTGGCGCTTGGTCCTGAGAATGTTGACAATGGATCGCTTTTGGTAATTCCGGGTTCACACAAGCTGAACATCGACCCTGGTCGCTTCGATGCCGCATTGTTTTTGCGAACCGATCTTGACGACAATGCGGAGCTACTTAATACCGCCATACCTGTTGAGCTAGAGGCGGGGGATGTGCTGTTCTTTCACTCACGCACGCTACATGCCGCCGGTCAAAATAGCTCCACCAGCATTAAACGGTCAATTGTTTTTACTTACCACACTATTGACAACGAGCCGATTCCACAAACACGATCAGCGGTGTTTGAAGATATTCCGATTGGTGATATCAGCTGATTACATAACCACGAAGTTATGATGGTTGCATATCCATGAGCTCTGCAACAGCCAGTTCGGCCGTATCCATTTCCAGGGTGGGGCAGGCTTTGGCAATCTCTAATGCAGCATCCATATCGTCGGCCTCAAATATGGTGTAACCCATCATAGCGTGCGCGCTGGCATCTTCAGATACGCCGTTAACGCTAATTACTTTCATGTTCAGGACGGGTTGCATTGGTACGATGGCTGCGCTGCCAAGGTCACCGAGCCACGCATGATAACGAGCCATATGTTGCTCGCCTTCCTCTTTAGAAGCTGGTTTCGATCCGCCGTGGTAGGTCAGTAAGTACTGGGGCATAATCAAGTCCTTCAATTTGTTTGGGCCCACACAATGGAATGCGAGTCGGTCGTCATTATGCAGCAAAGTGGCGCCAATATTGTCGCTGCGCTGGTGGCAATGGATGTGCGCCAACGTGGTATAACGGGACTCTCAGCCCATTACAACTATTCATTATGAGTTTCACCCCAGAATCCGGTGGACCCGATTCCGAGATCACTGCGCGAGCAGCACTGGGCATAGACAGTGACATCCGAGTACCGTCTTTTGCTCAGCCTTCTGAATATGTTCCGGATATTGATGCCGCCTATCGTTTTGATACGGACGTGTCGTTGTCGATACTAGCGGGTTTTGCACACAACCGGCGCGTTCTTGTGCAAGGTTTTCATGGCACAGGCAAGTCCACCCATATTGAGCAGGTTGCAGCCCGGCTGAACTGGCCATGCGTGCGCGTTAATCTTGATGGTCATATCTCCCGACTTGATCTGGTAGGGCGTGATGCCATAGTAATAACAGATGGCAAGCAAGTGACCGAATTTCAGGAAGGGATTTTGCCGTGGGCATTGCAAAGACCCGTTGCGCTGATATTCGATGAATTCGATGCAGGACGTCCTGACGTTATGTTTGTTATTCAACGAATCCTTGAGAAAGATGGCAAGTTCACTTTGCTTGATCAAAACCGTGTTATCACACCACATCCGGGTTTTCGCTTGTTCGCAACGGCTAACACCGTTGGTCTCGGCAACCTGAACGGGATGTACCATGGTACACAGACATTAAATCAGGCGCAGATCGATCGCTGGAATATTGTTGCCCGGCTTGACTATCTGGCGGCAGATGCCGAAGCCGAGATAGTTCACGCGCGTGTGCCGGCTATGCGTACTCGTGCCAACGGCGAAAAATTAGTGGCATCCATGGTGGCCATGGCTGACATGACAAGAGAAGCGTTTAGTGCCGGCGATATTTCCACCGTTATGTCACCGCGCACGGTGATCACCTGGGCAGAAAATCTTGGCATCTTTGATGATCTGGCGAAAGCCTTTCGACTCTCATACTTAAACAAGTGTGACGATGCAGAGCATTCGATTATTGCTGAATTTTATCAACGCTGCATGGGTGAGGAGTTGCCTGAATCAATCGCTGGTGATGTCGCAGGTAACTAGCTCATCTGATAACTCGCCTAACGCGCGTTTAAGGCTACTTGAGCGCCATGGCGCTGCTAGTCTGCGTGCGCTCTCAGGCGTTGCGATGGCTGAATACCGTGCTAGACGATTACGTATTGACGGTAAGCCTGCTCCGTTTGCCGCACCGTATCTGGCTATTAACTTTCGCGATGCTGATCTGTCACAAACTCGTGGGGTTGTTGATTCGCTGGGTTTGCGTTTACGTCACAGCGATCTTGATCTGCATCGACGGCTTAGCCCACAAAGTGGTTTTGCCAGACTGGTATTCGACGTGCTCGAACACATGCGTTGCGAGTCATTGCTGCCGATGGAACGTGTTGGCCTGCGAACTAACCTGGATGCCGCCTTTATGCTTTGGTGTCATGAGGCTCATGGCAATGGTTTTTGTGACAGCGATTTGGGTATCTTGCTGTACACCGTTATCCATATGGTGAGAGCAAGATTGATTGGCACTTATGAAGACGAAATAGCAGAAGCACTGATCGAAGCCACGCGTGCGAATCTGGGTCCGATTATTGGTCAATCGCTTTATCAGCTTAAAAACGTACGTGAAGATCAGACCGCCTTTGCTAAACACGCTGCTGATATAGCGAATGAATTACATCAAATGGTCAGCGATGTTGCAGACGATGCTGATGATGGAGTGAAGCTTAAAGAGCGACATTCAGTCGTCTTGCCACCAGACTGGGATGACAGTGATATTGATTCAGAATTTGAATCAGCTGGTGCGGGTGCGGCCGTCTCAATTGAGGGTGAGCAAATTGATCTGGAACACCTTGGTGATTATCATATTTTCACCAGCGAACATGATCAACTCGTTAATGCCAGCTCCTTGCTTCGACATGAAAAGCGCTACCAGTTTCGTCGCCTGCTAGATGAACTGGTAAAAGCACAGGCGGTCAGTGTGACTCGTCTGGCGCGTGAACTAAAAAGTGTGTTTGCCCGACCTGAGCACGATGGCTGGTTGTTTGGTCAGGAAGAGGGGTTGATTGATGCTCGTCGCTTAGCGCAACTGGTTAGTAACCCTGAATACCATCATGTTTTTGTGCAAGACCGGATGCAGCTCAAAAGTAACTCTGTGGTGAGCTTTCTGATTGACAATTCAGGTTCGATGAAGCGTCAGCGTTATGAAGCCGTTGCCGTTCTGATCGATACCTATTGCCGGGCGTTAGATTTGGCTGGGGTTAACTCCGAGGTGCTGGGCTTTACCACGGCGGACTGGAATGGTGGCAAGCCATTGCAACAATGGCGAAAAGCTGGCCAACCTGATGCGCCTGGGCGAATGGGCGAGCTATTGCATGTCGTTTACAAAACTGCAGATGATGCGTGGCGTCGATCGCGCGGTGATATGGCCTGCTTGCTGAGCACGCAGCATTTTCGCGAGGGTGTTGACGGCGAGGCGCTCATATGGGCCTATCAGCGATTACAGGCGAGAACCGAGCAGGGTCGTTATCTGGTGGTCATCTCCGATGGCGCACCGTTGGACGCCGCTACACAAAATACCAACCGGGAGGGTTTTCTGGGCGACCATCTGGCGTCTGTTGCCAGGTTTATCGAGTCGGACCCAACCGTCCAGATTGGTGCGATTGGCCTTGATCTCGATATGAGCGACACCTTTGCCAACTCAGTGTCGCTTGATCTCGGCGGTACGCTCGGTCAGGCAAGCTATCGGGTTCTCAACACGTTGTTTAAGGTATCATCGGTATAACGTCAAACCGCTCTAGCTCGCATTAATCTCATGCAGGACCAATACAACTTCAAAGCCATTGAATCTCAGGTGCAATCTGTCTGGGATGCGAACGATGCTTTTATCGTCACCGAAGACACCAGTCGGCCAAAATACTATTGCATGTGCATGTTCCCGTATCCCAGCGGAAACCTGCATATGGGCCATGTTCGCAACTACACCATTGGTGATGTCGTCTCGCGCTACAAGCGCATGCAGGGCTTCAATGTTCTGCAGCCAATGGGTTGGGATGCGTTCGGGCTACCGGCCGAAAATGCAGCTATTAAAAACAATACTGCGCCGGCTAAATGGACTTATAAAAACATTGATGAAATGCGCATACAGCTGCAGAAGCTGGGCATCGCATACGACTGGTCGCGTGAAATTGCTACCTGCAAGCCGGACTACTACCGCTGGGAACAATGGTTCTTCACCAAGCTAATCGAAAAAGGTCTGGCCTACAAGAAAATGGCCGTGGTTAACTGGGACCCGGTTGAACAAACCGTGTTGGCGAACGAACAAGTTGATTCGGAAGGCCGGGGCTGGCGATCTGGAGAGCTGGTAGAACGCAGAGAAATTCCACAGTGGTTTCTGAAGATCACGCAATACGCCGAAGAACTACTGGAAGAGACCGACAAGCTCGACGGTTGGCCAGACGCGGTTCGTACTATGCAGCGAAACTGGATTGGTAAATCCGAGGGTGTTGAGTTCGATTTTGTGGTTGACGGACACGATAATCCTATTCGTGTATATACAACGCGCCCCGATACGGTTGCCGGCGTTACCTATATGGCCGTTGCTGCTGAACATCCTTATGCGCAACTGGCAGCGGAATCTAATCAGGCGGTTGCAGATTTTATTGCTGCGTGTAAAAAAACCGGTACAACAGAAGCCGTTTTGGAAAAGCTTGAAAAGCGTGGTATTGCGCTGGGTATACACGCAACCAACCCTATTTCAGGTGAAAAAATTCCGGTGTTTGCAGCAAACTTTGTTCTTATGACCTACGGAACAGGCGCTGTTATGGCAGTGCCCGGACATGATCAGCGTGATTGGGAGTTTGCTAAAAAATATGATCTGCCTATCTTGCAGGTTGTGCAATCGAGCGTAGCTGCCGTTAGTGTCGAAAAGGAAGCGTTTATAGACAAGGAAAATACGGTATCGGTAAATTCCGGCCAGTTCGATGGTCTGGATTTTAAGGCTTGCTATGACGCTACCGCCAAACATCTGGTGGATACTGCGAACGGTGAGCTGAAAGTTAATTACCGGTTGCGTGACTGGGGTGTGTCGCGTCAGCGTTATTGGGGCTGTCCGATTCCGGTTATCTATGACAAGGAAGGTAAGGTTCACACGGTTCCGGAAGAAGACTTACCAGTAATTTTGCCGGAAGATATCGAATTTCAGGGTGTTGGGTCTCCGCTGAAAGACGATCCTGCGTTTATCAACACAACTGTCCCGGGAACCAATGAACCTGGAACACGTGAAACCGATACATTCGATACGTTCTTTGAATCGAGTTGGTATTACGCGCGTTACTGCTGTCCCGATGCCGACAAAATGGTCGACGAACGGGCTGACTACTGGCTACCCGTAGATCAATATATCGGTGGTGTAGAACATGCCGTTATGCATTTATTGTATGCACGTTTCTTTCATAAATTGATGCGTGATTGTGGATTGGTGACCTCAGATGAACCATTCACCCGTTTGCTCACTCAAGGCATGGTGGTTGCCGAAACGTTTAGTCGTAAAGATGATTCGGGTAAGCCTGTATATCACAACGCTAATGAGCTAGACCTGGAATATGATGACAAGGGCCGTATTAGTGGCGCAACTTTAAAAAGTGATGGTCAGCCGGTTACCGTTGGACGCATTGAGAAAATGTCCAAGTCTAAAAACAACGGAGTCGATCCGCTTGAAATGATTGAACAGTACGGTGCCGATACCATGCGCCTGTTTTCCATGAGTGATACACCACCGCATCAGTCGCTGGAGTGGAAAGAGGGTGGTGTTGAAGGTATGCACCGATTTTTGAAACGTGTTTGGCGAGAGGTTAGCGCGATTGACAAAAGCTTTGTCAATGCTGAGTTCGAACAGAGCGATCTCAATAGCAAGCAAAAAGCGCTGCGCCGAAAAACGCATGAAACCATTGTAAAAGTATCTGACGATATAGAACGTCGTTTTACTTTCAACACGGCAATTGCTTCAATGATGGAATTGTTTAATGACGTCGCCAAATTTGACGATAGCTCTGCCCAAGGTAAGGCTGTTGTTCATGAAGCCCATAGTGCACTGGTACGATTGCTTAGTCCATTTACGCCGCACATTACCCATGAACTATGGGGGTTGCTGGGTTATCAAACGGCGTTGATCAATGAAGCATGGCCTGAAGTTGATGACGAAGCTCTGGTGCGTGACTCACTAACCCTCGTTGTACAAGTTAACGGGAAAAGACGCTCTAATATTGAAGTGGCTGCCAGTGCATCAAAAGAAGATTGCGAGGCTGCAGCTATGGCAGATGAAAACGTCAAGAAACACATCGATGGCAGCACCGTTCGAAAAGTGATTGTCGTACCCGGAAAACTGGTCAACATCGTTGCAAATTAAATCGTTTGGTTTGTTTGGCAACGCCTACGCATTACTGATGCTTGCCACCCTGGGCTGGGGTGGAAACGCAGTCGCTGGCAAACTTGCAACTATTGGCTGGGAGCCATTTACGCTGACATGCTTGCGTTGGTTTCTGGTCGCTATTGTGTTGCTGCCTTTCGCCTGGAAACCATTGCAGGCAGATTGCACTCTGGTGGCTAAGCGTTGGTGGTTCTTTCTGATTTTCTGCGGTTTTCTGATGGGCCTGTTTAATTTGCTTATGTATCTGGCTCTAAACTACACGACAGCAATCAACGTTAGTATCGAGCAGGCTTCCATGCCTCTATTCATTATTTTGGCTAACTTTGCAGTGCTTTCACAGCGTGTAACGCTTTTGCAAATGGTTGGAGTGGGCGTGTCCATTCTGGGCGTCTTGCTGACCAGTACCCATGGGGAGCCATTGAAACTTATTGCCAATGGATTGAATAAAGGCGATGCAATCATGCTGGTTGGTTGCTTCTTTTACGCCATGTATACGTTCGGACTGCGGTGGAAACCCAAGGTGCATTGGCTGACTTTTATCTGGCTTATTGCTGTGGGTGCCTGTTTGGTCTCCATACCATTTGCTGTTTACGAGCTTTCCACCCAAGTTATGGCGGTACCAACATCGCGCGACTGGTTGATACTGGTTTATGTTGTGATCATTCCGTCTATTGTTTGTCAGCTGAGTTTTGCCCGTGGTGTTGAACTGCTTGGTGGCAATAGAGCAGGCCTCTTTATTAATCTGGTTCCGTTGTTCGGTTCGTTGCTGGCGGTACTCATTATTGGTGAACAATTTGAGTGGTTTCATGCTGTTGGTATGATCATGGTTGTTGGTGGAATTATGCTGGCCGAGCGTTTTGCGCACGAGTGATTTGGTTGAGGTTGACAGGGCCAAGCAACCCTGCGTACATTATCTTTGATTCTCCTTTGAACCAGGGTGCCAAATGAATAACTCCATGATCCACCAGCCATTAACGGTCAATTCACTGATCGATCATGCAAGCTTGTATCATGCGCAAACTGAAATAGTCTCTGTTGAAACAACGGGTTCCGCAAACCAAAGAGATGTCAGCCGTTCAAACTGGAAAACCACGGCACGGCATGCAAAAAAGCTGGCATCGGCGCTTGGCAAAATTGGCGTGGAATCGGGTGATCGGGTTGCCACCATTGCCTGGAATAATCGTCGGCATCTGGAATTGTATTTTGGTGTTGCCTGCGGTGGCATGGTTTGTCACACCATTAACCCGCGATTGTTCCCTGAACAACTTGTTTACATTATCAATCATGCAGAAGACAAAGCACTGTTTATCGACAGCACCTTTGTTCCACTGGTTGCCAGGTTGCGTGATCAACTAACGGCAGTTAAAACCATCGTATTGATGGGGCCACGCGATGATGAAGCTGCAGCCGCCATTGCGGGTCTGCAGTTCTATGACGAACTATTGGAAACTGCTGATCCCGATTACAGCTGGCCGGCAATCGATGAAAATTCGCCTTCAAGTTTGTGCTACACATCAGGTACTACCGGAAATCCCAAAGGTGTTCTGTTTACGCACCGCACAACGGTTCTGCATTCGCTTGGTGGCAACCAACCCGATGGCCTTGCTATATCGGCAACTGATACCGTAATGCCAGTAGTACCTATGTTTCATGTTAACGCGTGGGGCGTTCCCTATATTGCTGCAGCGGTCGGTTGCAAGCTGGTTTTTCCAGGTCCGGGTCTTGATGGCGCGAGTCTGGTCAACCTTATCGACAACGAGAAAGTCTCTCTCGCATTAGGTGTACCCACGATTTGGCAAGGTCTGCTTGCAGCGCTAAAAGAATCCGGCAGTAAAGTGGCTAGCCTGAAACGTACCGTGGTTGGTGGTTCTGCATTACCTCCGTCAATGATTATTGATTTTCGGGATAATTATGCTGTTGATCTTATTCATGCCTGGGGTATGACAGAGATGAGCCCATTAGGCACAATGAATCAGTTGTTGCAAAAGCATTCAGTGTTAAGCGATGAAGATCAGGCTGCACTGCGAGTAGGACAAGGGCGTCCGCCATACGGTGTTGAAATGCGTTTGGTTGACGACAATGCAAACCTGTTACCCAATGACGGAGAAACGCAGGGTAGTTTGCAGGTTCGTGGTCACTGGATTGTTGATACCTATTACCTCGAAGACGAATCAACACTGACTGAGGATGGCTGGTTCGATACGGGCGACATAGCCACAATCGATGCCGATGGTTACATGATCATTCGTGATCGAGCCAAAGACATTATAAAATCCGGTGGCGAGTGGATTTCAACTGTTGAGCTTGAGAATATCGCCGTTTCGCACCCCGATATTGCCAGCGCTGCTGTGATTGCCGCCCGTCATGAAAAGTGGGATGAACGACCGGTGCTTATTGTGGTTGCAGCTGAAGGTAAGTCGCCTACTGAAGAACAGCTGCTGTCATTTTATGCAGATAAAATTGCGTCATGGCAAACTCCGGACAAGGTCTTGTTTGTTGAATCGTTGCCATTGGGTGGGACGGGAAAAATTTTAAAGAGTGTTCTGAGGGAAGAGTATGCAGGTGTATTGGTTGAGGCTGAACCTGCTTGAATAACTATTTTCAGATATTACGCTTTGTCGACTCATCCACTGACTCATCAAGCAACCGACCGCTGTTCGAGAATACAAATTAATCACAGAGAAAGATACAGCCAGCCTCGGTTAGTTGCCACATCGGTCATAGAAGATAAGACGTTCGATTTGAATGACTGCTTCGGGCACTATGCACCCGTATTTGACTCTGTGTAAATAGACTAGAGTCCCGCAACGGCCATTCTATTCAATAAGTTTTTCTGTCTTTGGGCTGCCAGAGTGGGGTTGTTTATCAGGTTATATGCAGTCGGGCGCTTCAGAAACGGGATTAGCATCGCTGCGTTTTCTTTGGTTAAGTGTGTATAGGGCTTTTCAAAGTATACTTGCGAGGCTTTGCTCAGGCCCCAAGCCTTATTGCCAAAATAAACGCGATTAAAATACATCTCTAGTATTTGGGTTTTACTAAAATTGCGCTCCAATACGCGGGCAACTTTAAGCTCCTTTATTTTCCTGTTTAACGATTTTTCTTCGTTAAGGAAAGATTTTGCAAGCTGTTGGGTAATTGTTGAACCGCCGGATGTGAAAAAGGCTCCACCGGCGATAAACGACTGAATGTTGTCAGCTGTGGCGCGAATAATACCCGCGCCGCTGAGACCATCGTGGTGCATGAACTTTCCGTCTTCATGGATTATCAGCGCGTTAATCACACTTACCGGTGTTTTGGCTATTTCAATTGTGTCAGTATTAGATTGCGTTTCTACATATTTTTGGTTGACTGATCTCAAGATCTCCTGCTCTAGAAACTCATCAGTCACAGTATCAACGTAAATCAATATTGTGCTGCTGAATGCAACGCTAAAACACGCCGCCGCAACCACAATCCGTTTTTGATAAGTAGGGGTACCATTTAGGATGGCGTCTAGTCTGCGTTTTAGCATGCTTTTGTTGATCAGGTGCTGAGCGGTTAAAATATTCCCATCAGTCGGTGTTATAGATTGGGCAAGCTCTAGTAGCACTCGGCTGTACTCAAATTTATCGATGCTCAATACCGTTTTTTTATCGCATTCCATTTCGCGGCATAAAACGCCCTGTTTTTTTATTGCTTGATGTAAAGGGTTAAACCAAAAAACATGCGCTTGCAGAGTTTCGAAGAAAGCCCACAAATGATGATTCAGGGCAAAATGATTCAACTCATGTAGTTCAATTACCCTTTCTTGCGCCGGCGCAATTTCCACTGGCATAAAAACTCTGTTGCGTAATATGCCGACTGAGAAAGGCGAGCTGACAGCAGCTGAGCGTACAAACCAAACACCGGATTTGACATACGCAGTGGCACTGTTTTTTGCGACTCTATGCAGCCTAAGGTTTTGGTATGCTAAACGCGTACAAAAGACGCTGATACCGATAATAGATAGCAGTGCCAATATATCGCTAAGGTAAAAAACAATGTCTTGCAAACTTGGGTAGGCTTTCCAGCCTTGGGTTTCCAATGGAAGGGTGGCAGCCTCCAGGCTTTGAGCTTGTGATTGATGGTCGAGCAGTGGTGCCGGGTTATCGTTTTGCGCTGAATGTGCTTGCATTGGCACAACGGACGTTTGAACTGCTATTGGGTTACTATTGGCCGACGCTAATAAAAATAGTGGTAGGCAAATAGAGAATATCAGTAGGCTTTTATGAAGCCCCATTAGCCAATTGACTGGTAATTTTTTGTAGC
>Ga0114956_1001847_pt1 | contig 16772 bp, 20 predicted proteins | sample MaitaG_FD_87304 | JGI IMG/M metagenome (GOLD analysis project Ga0114956, IMG submission 87304) | Marine algal microbial communities from Maine, USA - Maine_Asex2 metaG | ecosystem: Host-associated > Algae > Red algae > Unclassified | place: Maine, USA | collected 2015-01-05 | reverse complement strand
CCGCGATCGCAGCTCCGGGGGTGAGGGCATTCAGCACGGCGGGATCTATCTGCTCAGAGTCGACTACGACTTGCAATGACTTGAGGCAAGTACCGTCATTGAGCGCAATAAACTGATTGTTGCGAAAGGTGCGAACCCAGCCTTTTACGGTGACCTGCGACCCAATGGGTGCTGATTTAAATAACGCCGATATTTTTTGATGCGAAGCCATGCTGCGTGCAATTTTTGCGCCGCAAGATAAGGATTACGGTGGTTGCTGATTTATTTATCTCCGTAGTGGGAATGAGCAGTTTTCGCAGCGTAGTCTTATCCCCCTGCCTTCTTATGCTTTTCGATAGCAGCAAGTGCTGTCTTGGTAATATGCTAGACGATAGCTCTAGACTAGTAGGTCAGTGATATCGGCAGATGTTGAGATCTCCTTCACTTGCCCTTTCTTTGCTTCAGCCAAGCTTTGTTTTATTCGCTTGACCATGGCAGCATTGAAGTACAGATCATCTTCAGTCACGGGCGACAAGGTGTAGGATCTATCTTTACCTCTCTGCACTATGATCTGCTCTCCTTCATCAACTTTATCCAGGTATAAACGCTGATTCTGTCTAAACTCACGACTACTAATTACAATCATTGTCGCATATTCTATTGTGTACCATAATGGTACCAGCGTCACAAAATATTAAAAGTTCCTATTTACTATGGTATGTGTCCGCCAGCGAGTAGTTCTCTAAATCTTACGGAGACCCTTTAATCTCTCAGGTATGATCCCAAACTTTGTTCTATGCGGACGGATTGTTTGACATATAAATCATCAAGGTTCTCCAGTCGTTGATCAAGTTGCTCGTCCTCATATAGAGCATCATTTTTCCAGCCCGTAGATCTTGCCTGAACTCCGACCAAGTGTGACTTGCTGGTTTGACAGCTTTGACTGCTTCCGCTAGCAAACTGACCATAGCTATTTGAAAAGTATTGGTTGAGGCCACCATTTAAGATTCCTATTAAATACGTTGTCTTAATCTTCTGAGGTAATGCCTTGACATTGATGGTGAGTGTGTGAGTTATTCAGCTTCTGCCGCAGGCCGGGAACTGCGCGTGGCGCCGCCGAGTGAGTCTGCAGATACTTCAGCCAAACAAATCTTTGACTAATTGCGACTTTTCCACCCCATGATGATCGGCTACCTGCTTCAATATCGCTGAGAGAGTTCCTACACGAATGGGTTTGTGATTGGGTATGGTAATGTGATGTTCGCCACCTCTTTGAGTTGTCAACCGAATATGGCTTCCAATCTGTCTAGTAGCTGTGTACTCAAGTATCGCAAGTTTCTTGATGAGCAATTTACTGCTTACATCTCTAGGAATTCTCATGTTGCAAATACCTCATCCTTGACTTGATGAAGTCTGATTAGTCTTCTCTGATCATCATCAAAGTGGCACTGCACAGCTTCTCTCACATGACTCTTTATCTCATCGATAGTATCACCATCCGTGACTATAGAATGATCCAGTGCTGAGGCTATGTAGCCTCCTTCCTCGCTTTCTTTGACCACAAAGATTATCTCTTCCATACCTCAAAATAACGCATTCTAAACCGATAGCATTCAATTTGAAGTCACAATTTGTGACCTCAAGATTGCCATACACATCGATCACTTGCCCTAGAGCATTCTTCATGGCAAACAACAAGCAGTATTTAAACTTTGGTCGGTAGCCTTTTTCTCCCTCCGCATCCAATGTAGCCTGGCTGCTCGATATACGCTGATGGCAGTTAGTTTTTTGTCTAGTGCATAGCTGTTTGCACATGTAGCATTCGTCGATGTAAAATCGACTCTGTCCACTATCACATTGTTAATCTTGTACTCAATTTTTTGTAAAAAATATCTCTTTTTTGTAGTTGTCTGGCCTGGTCCACCACCAGTGGTTGTCGCGGTGGTCACTTGGTTGTTGCAATCGCTCTTAAAGCTCTTTGATGCGTAGAGATTTGCATTGACATTAAGATCTTGAGCACCACTTCTTGAAACCTAGGAAAAGGAAATAACCTCCTCAAGGTCTCGAGAAGTCATGCTGGTGAGATGCCAGGCGCTATTGTACGTTTTGATTTTGGGTGGTCGAATCAGGCTGGCATCGGGTCCGGTTCGTTCATCGTATTTGAGCTCAGTTTCTTCCTGTTCCGAAAAAACATAAGTGGTACCTTTTTCATCAACAATCGATATTGTATTGATATCTCCGCCAGTTGTGTAAGTGGCAGAAATTCGCAGATCTGCATACTCTTTTATATAAATACGTTTTCGTGGGCTGATGTAGAATTTAATATTTCTGCCGCCAAAACTGGCATAGAACTGATCTGGCTGACTCTCGATCTCGCCTTTGGCGACGTCATAGAGAAATTCATATTCATCTATCGTGAGCGACGGATTTGGGGCAATCAAACCATCTTCTATTTCTTGAGCCTTGTTGTAGTAGTTCACATTTTCATCGAGTTCACCTAATACTACCCGACTTATCACGCCTCCGGCATTTAGATTCCAGCCTACCCCCACCCAGCTTGCCCCTTCAGCAGTTTTGTTGCCTGTTGAATTGTAGCTCAATCCTACCTGCAACGATATGTCATGCCCCTGGATCGCATAGATAGGTACTTGGATATTGGGTACTCCAGTGTAGGTATTGACGGCGTGTTCGCCAAATTTTCCGAGTTGGGCAGCTTCTGCTGTAGGTGGTACAACCGTTTCTTTGTCTAAAATCACTTGCATCTGCTGTGGTGTTCAAAAGCCCTCCTCAAAGCGCGTAATTAATTCCACCGCTTTTTGATAAGTCTCTTGCATTTTTTCGGATGCAGCACCGCCACCATACAGGGCGAGGTCGCAATGGTTGAGCATCTCCTCGGTTTGGGTAATTAATGTCTCTTGAATATCTGCTTTCTTTAAGGCAGCAGATACGGACTGCACCGAAAATTCAGAAGGGTCAAATTGCAAACGCCAGCCCAAATATTTTTTCAAACTGAAGGCAATTTCTTCATAAAATGTACCAGCATCTTGCGCTTGAAGATGTTGCTCGGCGACTTCCAATCGCTGCCGGGCGAGTGCCGTATGATCTATCACAATCTCGGGTGCTCGGTCCTGTACTTTTTGTCGCCAGGCGAGAAAAATAAATGCCAGTACTGGTAGGCTGAAAGATGCCCAGTAGATAGGTCGCATGACGAGAGGCTTGCGCTGACGACTTACGCTGCCATGTAATTTGTATTCTTGAAAACCTCCTTCATCCTGTGCAATGGTTAAATTATTATCGCTGGTTGGTTTATTCTTGCCGGGTTTAATTTGCACACGCAGCGTATCAGTCCGTTCGATAAATTTCTGGAGACCCGGGTGAAAATAGGAGAGGGCCGGAGCGAGCTCGAACGTACCTGCCTGGGGAAATGTGAGCAGATATTCAAATACCTTCTCGCCACGAATAGAGTCGGTGGCATTGATCATTCGTTCGAGGGTTGTTTTTGGATCGTACGACTCGATCCCTTCGGGCAAATTTAATTCAGGTGCACGGATGGTTTTTACATCGCCATTTCCGGAGAAACGCACAGCCAATACCAGGGCATCGTCGGTGGTGGCAGAATATTGACTTAATTGTTGTGTGATTTTAAACTGCCCGACTGCGCCAACAAAATTTTCCGGGGCATTGTCGTAGGGAGACTGCACCTGCAGAGTAACTCCATTTGAGGTAAGGTTTTTTCGGTCGTAACTCATCGATGAGAAAATCCCCCCAAAGCCATTGCGTCGTTTTTTCTTAATTCCAATCTGCAATACCATGGGTTCGATGGTGATGCGACCACTTTGCTGAGGGAAGAGAGCGACCTTGCGAAGTACTTTCGTGCTGTACGTCAATCCATTTACCTGGGCAGATACGACGGGTTCTTTGTAAGCGTCTAGTGCCTGAGCGAAACAAGCTTCATAGGGACTTTCCGAAATAATATTAAAGTTGTCAATATTTACCCGGGTATATATGCGATATCGAACCATGATCTGCTGGCCGATGTAATAATTACCGCTGTCGATTTCTGCTCGGATGAAGTACCCGGCACCGTTTTCCAGATCTGCAAGTTCGGTTGGATCTTTTGCCTTGGTGACTGTTATGTCTATTGGATTGGATGAAATTGTTTTGCCGCTTACGACGATGGTGGCTGCTGCTATTTGATGCTTACCTTCTTCGACGGCCTGGATGTTAAAATTGTAGTTGGTCTTTTTGCTGCCCTTGCCATTGACGATGGTCTGCTGAAAAGATCTCATCGGCCCACTCACAACCCGGAAAGGACTAAAATCAGGAGCGGTAAAATTCTGACCGTCCGCATTGCTGAGGACAAATGAAACTTGAAACGTGCTGCCGGCAGGGACACTGGCCACATCAGCTTGAGCTACAAAAGAAGTTTGTGCTGTAAGAGCGAGGCAAAAGAACAGGCAAGTCGCGACCAATATCGACCTCATATTTTCCTGGTTTTTAATTTGCGCTTCGGCGGGGGCGCTTCTTGCCAAAGTAGATTTTGTCTGATCGCTTGATCACCCACAGCGTGCTGCACGGGTTCATCAAGCGAAGATGGCATTACGGTGATCGCGATGGGACCGGATTCGAGCTTGTCGCCTTGCGCGGTTGTTGCGTAGATTGGTCCGATGTAGAGCAGACCAGCTTCTGTCGCACGTATCCAATATGAATGACTAATGCTACTGGTAGATTTGCCGTTGATAAATTGAAAACTGGACGATTGGTTTGGCCCACCGACAATTTCAAATCCGGTAAAAGCAGGACGTTCGATTTGTCCTTCCACATTTTCCAACATGAATTTCACTTCGAGGAGATCGCTTTGATTGATGGTGTCGCTGCCAACGAAAATGCCAAACGTATCGGAGGGCATGGCTGCTGCAGATGCAGCGATGAATAGTAAAAGTATAGTGCAAGACGATCTCATCACCAGTCTTTCTCTTTCTTTTTTTGTGGTTTGCCCTGGCGCATTTTTTCTTGCACTTTTTGGTCTTCTTCTTCGATGATCTTCAAGAGTTGCATCGCCTGCTCTTTTGAAAGTTGTTGTTCCTGCTGCTCTTGTTGCTGCTCTTCCTGAGGGTTGTCGTCGTCTTCTCCTTGCGATTGCTGCTGTTGCTGTTGGTCCTGCTGCTGTTGTTGCTGCTGTTCCTGATCGTCGTCTTGCTCCTCTTGCTCTTGCTGGTCTTGTTGCTGTTGCTGCTGCTGTTGTTGTTGCTGCACTTCATGCAAGGCCATGAGCAAATTCTGCTTGGCCTGAAGGTCCTGGGGGTTCAGTTTCAGTGCTTCTTTGTAGGCTTGTACGCTGGGTTCAAACTCGCCATTGAGGTATTTGGCATTGCCAAGATTGTACCATGAGTCTGCCTTGAGCCGATCATTGGGGGCCAGCTCTTGCGCTCGTTCAAACTGCTTAGAAGCATCTTCATAGCGACGTTGCTTAAAAATAGAATTGCCCAAATTAAAAGAGCCTTGAGGGGTTGGCTCCAGCAGGCTCGATTTGCGATACGCCTCTTCGGCCTCAAGAAATTCTTTCTTGTCGTACTTGCGATCGCCCTCACGTCTTAAGTCATGTGCCTCACCACTTTGTGCGATGCACAGTCCGGGCAGAGCCAGCGCAGCGACCAACAACGTTTTTAAAATTGACCTAATCATAGTTTAACCATCTCTTTGCATTAACGTACAGATTGTTAGCAATGATCCATTCGATCAATAAAAATAATAGACTTAAGAAGAGAAATAGCTGGTAGTAGCTCTCATATTCCGTAAAAGATCGCTCTTCGTATTCGATCTTTTCCATTTGCTCGACGCGCTCTTTGATTGATTTTAGTACGTCGGCCTCGTTATTCAAGTTGAAATACTGTCCATTGCCAACGGAGGCCAATTCGCGCATGAGGGTCTCATTGAGACGGGTACGGACCGGCTGCCCATCGCTTCCTCGTTTCCAATCCGTCTGGCCATTGGGGGTTCGAATCGGAATAAAACTCCCGTCTGAGGTACCGACACCAATGGTAAATATGGCAAGTCCATTTTCCGCTGCAGCTTCGGCTCTGGCGATTGCCTCGGTATCGTGATCTTCTCCATCGGAGATGATGATCATCGACTTGTGGTACTTTTTGCCTTCCTCAAAGTTTTCGATTGCGGTCTTGATGGCATCTTCAAGGGCAGTGCCTTGTGTGCTTGCCAGGTTTGGATTTGCCGAGCGGACAAAGAGCTGAGCGGCTGCGTAGTCGTTGGTGAGCGGCATCTGCAGATACGCATTTCCGGCAAATAGGATCAATCCGATGCGCTCGCCACGGAGATTGTCAATTAGTTTTTGGGTAAAGCGTTTTGCTACCTCCATGCGATTAGGGGCAATGTCTTCGCAATACATGCTGGTCGATATGTCGAGGGCCAGGAATATATCAGTACTCCGGGTTTTTACTTTTTCGCGCTTGGCACCCCATTGCGGATTGGCCCAGGCAATGACGCCGCAGGCTAGAGCCAAGAGCGTAAGGATGCTCATCCAGCGGTACTTCTTGCGACTGATTTTTTCCGCCTGGCCTTCGATCAGGGCCAGGTCTCCGATGCGAGCTTGCTGACCCAAATACCATCTCCAGCCCAACCACAGGAGGGCGGCCAGGGGTATGATTGCGATCAGCAAATACAGGTACTCAATATGTTCGAATCGAAACATTTAATTATGGAAAAGATTTCAAAACTGTTTTACTCAATATAAGTTGCAACAACAATATGATGAGGCCCCAACTCAAAAAACGAGCATACTGATCATCGTATCTCTTGAAGGTTGTTATTTCTCGTTCCGTCTTTTCAAGTTGGTCGATTTCGTTGTAGATCGTTTCCAATCCTTGTTCGCTCAGGGCACGAAAATACTGACCTCCGGTGGTCTCGGCGATGTTGCGCAGCAGCGGCTCATTGATCATCACGCGAGCATAATCAAATACGTAGCTGCCATCACTGCGTCTACCCTGGGGAGTCAGTGCCATGCCCTTGCTGCCTACCCCGATGGTATAGACACGTACATCAAGCTCACGGGCCATTTCGGCAGCGGTCAGCGGCTGTATATAGCCGGTGTTGTTGTCGCCATCCGTCAGTAGGATGATCACTTTGCTGGCGGCATCGCTGTCCTTGATGCGGTTTACTGCCGTAGCCAGACCCATTCCGATCGCGGTGCCTTCTTCGAGATTTCCGCACTGGAGTTCACTGAGAAATTGCTGCACGATCTTAAGGTCGGTCGTCAGCGGGCACTGCGTAAATGACTCTCCTGAAAAAACAATCAGGCCGACACGATCGTGTTCGCGTTTGCTGACAAAATCTGCCGCAACCCGCTTGCTCACTTCGAGTCGATCGGGTTTAAAATCACGCGCCAGCATACTACTGGAAAGATCCATCGAGAGTACAATATCGATTCCTTCGGCAGTGACCTCTTCTTCGCTCAGTACCTTCTGCGGACGCGCCAGCGCCAGGGTGATCAACACCAAGGAAGTCATGAAAAGTAGTGGTAAAAGTTGCCTTCCCCAGATCCGCCAGGTTTTCTTACCGGGAATATGTGCAAAGCTCGCTATCTGAAAAGCGGCTGGACGATGTATGCCTGCACGAAAATGAAAGAGCGCGATAATGGGTACCAACAGCAGCAGTAGAAGCCACCAGGGATTTGCAAATTCGATATGTGGCAGGGCCTCCACGTTACTCTTCTTCTTCGGTTTCGACCTTAAGTGATCGTGTATTGCGAACAAATTTTTCTGCACGATCCATAAAATCACTGTGGATCGTTACCTCGGGTTTTGCCTTGGCAAATTTGATCAAGTCGGCCATATTTAGAATGTGATTCAGATCTGCCCCTTGCTCAGGAGTCACGTTGCTTTGCTCCAATGACTTTAATATCTCGGTGGTCGTTGATTCCAAAGCGGGCACCTTAAATTTCTCCTCCAGATACCAGCGTATAATGTGGGTGAGCTCTGACTGGTAGGCCTTAATTTTGCCGGCTTGCCATAATTTCTTTTGCTCAAGTTCGGAGAGACGGCGCATTGCAACTTCATCTGCAGGTACAGGTATTTCGACGACGACCGGTTCTGGTATTTGCTTTTTAGGTCGCCACAAGAAGAAGGCAATGAGTGCGAGGATAGCGACCACCCCAATAATGTAAGGCAAGAAATCACCAAAATTGAGTGGCTCTTTGCGAATTTCTCGCAGTGGTGCCAGCCCCGTCGAATCAATGGTGATGCCATATACTTCGATGGCCAAATTATTGGAATAGATGGTGTCTATACTGCCGCCACGATTAATTTGCAAGGGCAGTGGCGGAATGATGATGTAGCCGGTGTCAAACACCGTGAAATAAATATCGCGCATGCTTTCGGTGCCGCTGTGTCGCCAGCTGGTTGCGCTCAGAGCTTCCACATTGGCGCTTTGCCAGGCATCAAACAAGACAGTATCAATCTGCGAGGGTTGAATCCCCGCAATTCGAAGATGCATTTGTCGCTGGTCTCCGATCAACATGCGATTGCTATCTACTTTTATTTCAAATTGCTGTGCAGCGATGGAGCTGATTGCGACCATCAAGAAGAAAGCGATATGAAAAGATCTACGCATCAGCGGGCTCTTTTCTTAAAAAATTTGCGAAGAGCAAGTTCATACGAGCCTCCAATCTCAAGGTGAATCAGATCTGCACCCTTTTTTTGAAACGTGCTTTCTATCGCGGCAGAATGAGTTGCAAAATGAGCGGAGTGCTCCTTGCGAATCGAATCATCGGAAGTGTCCAGCCAGCGCATCGCACCGGTCTCAGCATCACGTACATGCAGTATTCCTGCATTGGGCAGTTCTTTTTCAAACGCATCGTACACGTGTAGACCAATGAGGTCGTGCTTGCGTGCAGCAATGCGTAAGACCTGCTCGAAAGATGGAGCATAAAAGTCAGTGAGTAAAAAACAAATACTGCGTTTTTTAATCACATTGCTAAAATATTCGAGTGCTGCTTTAATATTGGTGCCATTGCCTGCCGTACGATCTTCCAGCAATTCTCGGATGATTCGTAAAATGTGCTTTTTCCCTTTTTTAGGTGGAATAAATAAATCAATATCTTCCGAAAAAAGAATGAGCCCGACCTTATCATTATTATTAATTGCAGAAAAAGACAGCACTGCACAGATTTCTGTAATTAAATCTTTGCGCAATTGGCTGCGGGTGCCAAATCCAGCAGAGGGGCTCACGTCGACGATGAGCATTACGGTGAGCTCACGCTCTTCTTCAAAAACTTTTATGTGAGGCGTACCGGTGCGAGCGGTGACATTCCACTCGATGTTGCGCACATCGTCGCCGTAGTGATAATCGCGTACCTCACTAAACGACATACCTCGGCCCTTAAAGGCGCTGTGGTACTCGCCTGAGAAGAGCTCATTGCTGATGCCCTTCGTCTTGATTTCAATCTTGCGTACTTTCTTTAGCAGTTCGCTGGTTTCCATGTCGTGCGGACTTGGATGGTTTTAAGGTACTTCGACTACATTGAGAATCTGGCGAATGATGTCTTCGCTGGTCACATTTTCTGCTTCTGCCTCGTAGGTCAAACCAATGCGATGACGCATCACATCGAGGCACACTGCGCGCACATCTTCCGGAATGACAAAGCCACGTCGCTGAATAAAGGCGTAGGCTTTTGAGGCCAATGCCAAATTGATGCTGGCGCGTGGGCTGCCACCGTATTCGATCAACGGCACAAAACTTTCCATATTGGCCTGGTCGGGATTTCGGGTGGCGAATACAATGTCAAGGATGTACTGTTCGATTTTATCATCCATGTAGATTTTTCGGATAGTCTTTCGGGCGGTGAGTATCTGTTCTGTATTGACGACTTGCGACACCTTTCCGAAATCATCATCATTGAGATTGCGTCTGATGATTTGGCGCTCATCCTCTTTGCTTGGGTAGTCAATAATGACCTTGAGCATAAAGCGATCTACTTGTGCCTCTGGCAAGTTGTAGGTTCCTTCTTGTTCGATGGGGTTTTGGGTAGCCAGGACGAGAAAGGGCTCATCCAGTTTGTATGACGTGTCGCCGATGGTCACTTGCCGCTCTTGCATGGCCTCTAGAAGTGCACTCTGCACTTTGGCCGGAGCCCGATTGATCTCATCGGCTAGTACAAAGTTTGCAAAAACAGGTCCTCGCCGCACGGTGAAGTCACTTTGGGCTGGATTGTAAATGAGTGTACCAATGATATCTGCCGGCAGTAAGTCTGGAGTAAACTGAATACGACTAAACTTTGCGTTGATGGCGCCAGAAAGGGTTTTAATTGCCAATGTCTTTGCCAGACCGGGCAAGCCTTCCAGGAGAATATGTCCCTTGGTGAGAAGTCCAAGCAGCAGACGCTCGATCATGTGGTTTTGGCCGACAATTACTTTTGAGGTCTCTGCCAGGAGGGTTTCGAGAAAAGCACTTTCGATGTAGATCTGTTGATTGATCGCTTCGATATCTACCGAGTGTTGCATCTTCGTTATCAAGATTAATTTTTTTAAAGGCGCCGGTATCGGCGGTGAGCAAAAATGATAAATTTCAAAGGAATTATTTCCCTCATCTTACTTGGGTTTGCCGTTGGCTTCCCAACAACACTTGCGGCCCAAAATGAGATAACGCGATCTCAAGCCACGAAGTATCAAAAGCGCACGCTGGTGGTCGTCATTCCCACCCAGCGAAAAAAGATCGCAGTGCTGAAAAAAGCGATCGCAGAAGGAGATGCCTCGCGACGCTCGCAAGAGTTGCTGCAGCGCACTATCGCCGAGCAATCATTGTGGCAAAAAGAGATCATGCGCGCCGTGCAAAACCACTATACTTTTTCCAAATCAGTCTTCTTGATGGACTCAGTTTTGCACCGGGACCTGGAGCTGCTTCCCGTATTTGACTACGATTTTGTATCGGCTACATTAGCACGGGAAGAGGCATGGTTTATGGTGAGGGGGAACCTGGTGAGCGGTGCCGAAGCTCTTATTCTCCAGGATGAGCGGCAGCAATCATTGGAGCGGCCTTTCCCTTACTATCGAAAGCTCAACAGCATAAGCACACTGTTTGAGTCTTTTTTCTCGTCAAAAAAACCGCGCTGGAAGCAACTTGATTTACTCATTGAGAAAATGAATGCACGTCTACTCAAGGTTGTCTCTTCCGAGTAGCGGCTCCAGAACGACAGAGTCTTTGGGCAATTTGAAATTTGGGGAACCAGGTTTGAGAGGAAGCGGAGGACGGCCAATTGTATCGAGATTGATCGAGACAGGATCAACCCTGAATGTACTATCGACCCGGGCAATGGCCTCTTGAAGAACCTCCTCATGGCAGTCAGCACGTTGTTGCATGGTGTAGGATTCAAGTCTGCGTGCTACCTCTGCGTCCATGAGCTGTTTGCGGAGACTTTCGTCCATTTTTTGTACGCAAGAGCACACTGAAAGGATGACAATGCACACCATTATCGCCGATCTACCTCTAGTACTCATCGATCAGTTTTTGGATTTCAGCATATCGCTCTACCCGAATGGAATCGATAAGGCCCGGTAAGACGATTGCTCGGTAGTCCTTGCAACTGTCTTCCAATTCCAGCCGAAGTGTCTCGCGTTGCATGCGAAAAAAAGAATCGACCAGCGTCAGGTCACCTGTAGTGAGCGTATCCTCGGGAGCGAAGCAACTCTCAAAAAAGCAGAGGGAAAGAACAGCTAGCAATATGGATTTAGCATTCACGAGTCAGACAATTTAAAACCGACGCCGTGTACATTTTGAATCTGAATGGACTCATCTAGCTTAAGGTATTTTCGCAGGCGACTGATGAAAACGTCCAGACTGCGTCCCAAAAAATAATCGTCTTCGCCCCAGATGGTCTTAAGTATTGCACCACGCTTCACCACGTTGTTACGATTGTCGAGCAAGTACTTTAGGAGGTCGGCTTCGCGCTGCGTAAGAGTGCGGTGCTCGCTGGCCAGGCTCAGCGCCAAATTATTGTAGTCAAAGGTAAACTGACCCACTTGGTAGTTGCTTTTGGCCTGATCACTCGATAGATTGCGACGCTTCAAAAACACCTGGACCTTATAGATGAGCTCTTCGATGCTAAACGGCTTGGTTACGTAGTCATCTGCTCCCAAGGCGAAGCCCTTGAGTCGATCTTCTTTCAGGATTTTGGCCGTCAAGAAAAGGAGGGGTATTTCGCGATTGCGGGTTCTGATTTCCTCGGCCAGGGTAAAGCCATCGATCTGCGGGAGCATCACGTCCAAGATGGCCAGATCAAAATGATCCGACTTGATGGCAGCAAGGGCCTCATTGCCCGAGCTGCAATGCACGACCTCATATCCTTCCCGTTGCAGATTGTCTTTGGTGACAAAACCGAGCGTTTCATCGTCTTCGACGTACAGTATCTTGGCTTTATTCACAATTAGATTTTTAATGTAATGCTAGTGCCTTTGCCCAAATCACTTTCAATATCCCATTTCCAACCATGGGCATCGATGATATTTTGTACATAGTGCAGCCCGAGACCAAAGCCTTTGGTATCATGAACATCTCCAGTAGGCACGCGGTAGAATTTATTGGTGATGTTGGAAATTTGATTCTTGGCTATCCCGATGCCTTGATCTGCAATCGAGAGATTGACATGCCCATTGCTGCGACTGGTTTTGATATCGATGATGGGGCGTGCTCGTGAATATTTGATGGAATTGTCGAGCAGATTATGCAGCACGTTTTTCAGATGATGCTGATCAGCCTTGATGCCACTGGGAGACGCCGTCAGGTGCAGGCGAATTTCTGTCTGAACATTCGAGGTGCTGTTGCGTACCTGATCCGTGACATTGCGTATCAGATCGTGTACATCAAAAAAATCTTGAGTGAGCGCTACTTCGCCTTTGCGCACACCGGCGATTTGCAAGACGCGTTCTACCTGATCGCTGAGATGTTGAGTTTGATCCTGGATGATGCCGGCATAGGTTTTCAATCGAGGGTTATCGGCAATCCGCTCATCATTCATCAAGACCTCTGAGCTTACTTTGATGCTGGAGAGGGGCGTCTTAAACTCATGGGTCATGTTGTTGATAAAGTCTTTCTGCAAGTCGGAAAGTTTGCGCTGCTTAAGTATTTCATAAATCGAATAGAGGAAGAAAAGGATGGCGCAGATAAGTAGCGCGGTAAAGAGCAATGGCAGCCACTGATTGTTGAGTACATACCCTTTTCGATCCGGGAAACGAACGCCAAAGTAATACACGTAGTCGTCGTAGCGATCGAGTATTGTTTCGCGTTTAGAGGTGGATCCATCCTGAAAATCTACGTAATTTCCGTAGACCATTTCATCACTGGAACAATCATAGATGCCGTATTCAAAGTCAGTGCGCAACGCTACTTTCTCAAGTTCAGCCTGCAGATAAAATTCCAGATCAGTGGCATCGATTGCATCCTTGATGTTTACCACATAGTAGTCTTGCGAAACTTTGGTGATGAGCTTCTGACTGGGCAGTTGTACTTGCTTGAGCTGAGAAACTTGTTCCGCTACATTTCGCAATGCGATCGAAACCTTCTCATCAAAAGTTTTTTCTGCAAGGCTGTATGAATTGACTACCCAATAGGTTTGCACAGCCGCAATAGCCAGCACGGCGAGAAATCCCGCAATGATGATCCGCCACATTGATGCATTACTCATGTTTCACAAAGGTACCTTATCGCAGTCACGCAAAATACCTAAAACGCTGGTTAACACCTCATTAACATGCATTTGAAACCCATTAACTACAGTGCCCCCGTAGGAGCCCTAGGTTTGTGACATCATTTTTTAATCACTAAAATTTAATGCTATGAAAACTTTTTTTTCGCTTCAATCCGTGCTTTTGATCTTTGCTTTTTCCGCGATGGCCTTCGCTGCCGGTCCAGTCGCCATGAAGTGGCAAAAGCATAAGCACGACTTCGGAACGATCGCCAAAGGTCTCCCGGCCACCACAACGTTTGAATTTGCCAACGAAGGGGATGAGGCCATCGTGATACATCGTGTAAAGGGATCGTGTGGCTGCACAGCGACAGATTTTGAAAAGGAGCCAATCCTTCCAGGTGCATCTTCTGAAATTACGGCCACCTACAATGCTAAGTCAGTAGGTCCTTTTACCAAAACAATATCGGTCTATACGAATCAGCAGGACGAACCCATTGTCCTGACTGTGACAGGAACAGTTGCACTCGATTAAGTATACCCTACGTATAGACTTTGCAAGCCCGATCCCGGCCACATCGCCGAGATCGGGCTTTTCTTAATGTTTCTGTGATTGTAGACCATATCCTTACATTTGTCGGGCGAACATCATCCATGTTACGACTTGTATGTTGAGATATGCGTGCTTCATGCTGCTTATCTGCTCATTTTGCCTCGAACTCAATGCGCAGAATCCTTTTGACCTAAAGAGTAGGCTCAAAGGCAATCAGGTCGTAAAGACTGATACGGCAGTTGTCGAAGCACTGCCAGCTCTGCCAGTGGTCGAGGAGAATAGTCCCCTAGAAGAAGATACGGTGAGCAGCCCAGATCTGGTGGTAGACACCGTGGTTGAAGAGGTTTCAACCATTGCGCTCGGACCAGACCTACCCGAAGAGCTTGAAGTGGAACTGCCGCCTGAGCCGGTAGAGGAAAGCTTTGCTGAGCCTGATCCTGTTCCGGAGCAGGAAATCGCAACGCCTATATCTCCTCCTCCGGCAGTATTCAAGAGAGCAAAAACACCGGGATTTTTTCAGAGCGTCAGGCATTGGAATCGCAACCTCACTCAAAACCTGCAATCATCTACAACACAAGCGCTGGTGGCAGGCAATCAAAATCTGCTTTTTGGAATCGCTTTGTTCATCTTATTATTGCTGGCTGTCTTAATGGTCTTGAATCGTCGTATGCTGCGGGATGCCTATCGGGCAATGAGCAATGACAACTATCTCCGATTTCTCTTTCGAGACTATCAAAACAAGCTTTGGATCTACCGCACATTTTATCTCTATTTTTTCATCAATGCAGGCTTTTTCATCTACCTGACGGTCTCTTTATCGTCGGGAGGAAGCAGACCATCCCTCTCCATATTGCCGATCGCGGTGGGCTTTATTATGATGGTTTATTGCGTGCGCCACCTGGTCTTGCAAATCATCGGAAGTTCGTTTCCGGTATCGAAGGAAACGGAGCTTTTTGGCTTCATTATCATGTTGATCAATATCGTCTTTGGACTGGTGCTTACACCCTTAAATTTAGCCCTTGCATTTGGACCCCCTTTTTTACTTAAAGCATTGATATACACAGGATTAGGCCTGTTTATTTTTCTATATATTTTCCGCCAGTTGAAGGGCCTTTTCCTTTCAAGCAGACTTTTGGGTACCTACTTGTTTCATTTTTTTCTGTACTTTTGCATTGTAGAAATTGCACCATTGCTGGTCATAGGGAAGCTAGCGAGTACACATTTGGGAGTGCATTAATTTAACGATCAAAATTAAGTTGCATGTCCGCTACTAGCGCAGAAGTGAAATTGATGAAAGTGAAGTCGATATTGGTCTCCCAACCTAAACCAGAGAGATCTCCATTTTTTGATTTGGGTGAAAAATACAAGTTGAAGATTGACTTCAGACCTTTTATTCATGTCGAAGATGTGACTGAAAAAGAATTTCGCAAAACCCGGATTCGTCCGGAGGAATTCAAAACGGTCATTTTCAGCAGCCGCAATTCAATCGAGCATTTTTTCCGCATTAGCGAGGAGATGCGTGTCAAAATTTCACCCGACACTCGGTACTTCTGTCTTTCTGAAGCCGTAGCCAACTATCTCCAGAAATTTATCGTCTATCGCAAGCGCAAAGTATTTGTAGGTAAGCGCAGCATCCAAGATTTGGGCAATTCGCTCAATAAGTACAAGACCGAGAAATTTTTGTTGCCTTGCTCTAATCTTGGTAGCAAGCCAATTGTGAAGTACCTCACCGAAAATAATTTCGATTTTCAAGAAGCCATGATGTATCGTACTGTAGCGAGCGATCTCTCAGACCTGCGCGATATCACTTACGATGTGCTTGTCTTCTTCAGTCCACTTGGCATCGAGTCTCTCTACGAGAACTTTCCTCAATTCAAGCAAAACGAAACCCGGATTGCGGTCTATGGCAAAAGCACACAACGTGCCGTAGAGGAGAATGGATTGGAAATAAACATTAGTGCTCCTGCACCAGAGACTCCTTCGATGACGATGGCATTGGAGAAGTACATCAAAATTGCCAATCAGTAACATATTTCACAATCGTGAACATTTAAGTCGAGCTCTAGCTGAGCCGCTCCCAGGAGCAGTTGCTCATCGGCAAATAGCTCCACCAGGCCGACTCAACTACACCATTGCGAGCGATGCACGCGAAGCGGCAGTCCTCGTCTTGATCTACCCAGAACATGAAAGATGGTCGTGCGTCCTGATTGAGCGCAATGCACATCCATTGGACAAGCACAGTGGTCAAATTTCTTTTCCCGGTGGGAAAATGGAATCTATTGACACTTCTTACGAGGCCTGCGCCCTGCGAGAGGCAAATGAAGAAGTCGGTCTGGACATAGAGCTCATTGAGGTAGTGGGTCATCTCACGCCGCTTTATATTCCGGTTAGTTTGTTTCAGGTTTATCCCATAGTCGCATGGACAGACTTACCTCTTTCGTTTGAGGCAGATCCGAGTGAGGTAGCCAGAATCATCACCTTCCCGATTGAAGATATTTTAGGTCCGGATTTGATTTTGTGCAGTGACCATCAGGTGCGTCCGGGTTTGACACT
>Ga0114956_1001845_pt1 | contig 16782 bp, 15 predicted proteins | sample MaitaG_FD_87304 | JGI IMG/M metagenome (GOLD analysis project Ga0114956, IMG submission 87304) | Marine algal microbial communities from Maine, USA - Maine_Asex2 metaG | ecosystem: Host-associated > Algae > Red algae > Unclassified | place: Maine, USA | collected 2015-01-05 | reverse complement strand
TTCTCATAGATAGCACTTCGCCCCAAACTACCTAAGTTGATTTCCTAACATGGGTTAAGGAACTTAACTACTTGAATGCAATAGATTTGAATAGCTCCGAAAACGTAGCTTCAAGAACTTTCGAAACCATAAATATGATCCAGATCAACACCTCGCAACTCAAGAAAGTAAATCAGCTACGGCCATTGCTCTTATCACTCATCTTTTGCATTCTAAGTCTGCCCGCAAACCTAATTGCTCAGGATCACTTGAAATGTGGCGTGAAAGATTCACCGTACAAAAATGGAGGTGATGATCCCATCATCATAGAAGGAAGCGGCTGCCCCGACTGGGAAAGCTTTGTTCCTCCTTGTTTTGACGGCAGCGTAATGAACATTCCCTTGAGAGTATTTGTCACACGAAACGATAAGGGCGAAAGTGATTTCACGTTGGATGACCTCATGCAGAGCATAAGCGAGCTAAACATCGCTTTTGTCGATGCCGATATGCATTTTGAGATCGATGGCAATATCAACTTTATCCATAGAAGTGACTTGCACCAGTATAACACAACTACTGATGGGAGCGGGTTTGTACAAAGCGACTCTCACATCAACTTGATATTTACAAATTCAGTCATCCCGGCAGATGGGGTTCCTGTTGGTGGAGTTGGTGGAATTGGTGGAGCGGTAGTTGCCCAATATACTGCCGCCTCTACTCTTATCCATGAAATCGGTCATGCTTTCGGTCTTATGCACACCTTCGATGGTAGTCAAGAGGCTGTAGATAGAACCCGAGACGAAGATCAAGATGGCTGTCTCGATTGTCATCAAACCGGAGACTATTTCTGCGACACCCCAGCAGACATCAAAGACATTAATCCACATTTGACGAACTGTATTTACAGCTCTGGCCCCACAGATCAGTATGGCGATCTATTGATGCCAGATGTCACAAATTTCATGTCATATGCTGGTGGGTGTAGAAATCAATTTAGTCCCCATCAGCTTAAGAAGTGTCAAGGAAGGGCATGCGTCCAGAACATCACATGTTGGCCGGCTGCCCAATTTACCAACGTTCATGCTGAATTTAAGGTGAGTGATCTGTACGTTTACGAAAATGAAATCATTGACTTTACAAACTTGTCATCCTCGGTTGATAATGCTACTCTTATCAGCTCTTGGACTATGGGAGATAACACAGAATACTCCCAATCAGATGTTGCACACAGCTATTCTGTAGCAGGTGAATACGAAGTATCCTTAGTCGCAACAGACAATCAATATTCCAGCACTTTCACAAAAACCGTTCATGTATTAAGCAATGAGCAAACCAGTTTGGAGTTTTTTGAGGACTTTGAAGATGGAACAGCGGACGGTCTTGGCTGGTCAAATGATAATATAGTTACTCACGATATTGTTTCAAGTCCATCTGGAGGAAGCACCCTAAATTTCGAAGTCATCGGTATTGGCGGAGGTGGTGGCCTTCAATCATTTCTTGAATACTCTATTGATTTAAACTCATCCCCTAGTTCCAGCAATCACCATTTTATAGAATTTGATCTAAAATTTAATGATGCCGCTTCCACTCCACATAGCGAGGCAAATATCCTTGTAAGGGCAAATGGCCAGGTGCTTAACAATGGTCGGATTTACAGAAACCGCCCATGGGATGGCTGGATGAATTATGCCTTTGAGTTACCAGCCACATTTTCACCTGAAAATGTTCATTTGGAAATCCTTTTCTATGCAGGAAATGTTTTGGAATCTGTTTGCCTCGATAACTTACGAATATATTCGACGCAAGATTATGCCGAATTTAGCAGTTCGGATAATTTCGGATTGAATCCCTTTTCAGTAAACTTGATGGGAAATGGCGATGAAAATTCTCTATTTGCGAGTTCACTGGGTGATGTATTTTGCGACGATCAAGGCAATTTAGATTTAACATTCGAGGATTCCGATGAATTCGATATAACTTACAGAAATGGGGATCATACGGTCACATCGAACAACTTAATCCACGTCAAAGAATCCATCGCTTATCCCTTTGAGTATACATTCAATGAGATTACAGGTGCCTCAACAGGACTGAGTGTTCGTACTAAAAATACCCGTTTACAATTAGATGGTGGTCATTTATTGAAAAGAATTTATGGCGCAAATTCCACATCCGAAGCAAATTACGAATTTGTGCTCAATGCTACAGGAGGCAATGAGGTGCAAATGCAGATCGATGCGGAAATTTACGGAAATATAGAAGTCTTTCGAAATGACGCACTCATTGAAACCTTTACGCCAGAATTAGAGGATGGAAAAGATGTCGCAGGAACAAGAGTTGTCAATTTACCCGAAGCTGGGTCTAGTGAGCGCATTCGCCTAAGATTTCTAACAAACTACAATCACTCTGTATTTAAGAAACTAAAGGTTTATGACTTAGTAGACTGTATAGCCGATCCAGAGGTATCGTTAAAAGGTTGTCAACAAATAGCTATTGCAGTCGCAGAAAGCTCAAGTTGCTACAACAAAGTAGTCATTGACTTTGGCGATGGAGAATCGAGCATCTATTACCCAGAGTTTTATCATCAATACGAAGAGCCAGGAAATTACATTATTGATTTCAAGTACTATTGGGACGATGTTTTAATTGGCGCAAAAAATTCTTTTGTCAACGTTTCAGCGTTCCCAACAGACTCGAAAATAAAGATTGTAAATGTTCCGGGAAATGAGTACGCAATTCTAACTTACAATTCACCTGAATATGACGTGGATCCACCTTCGGTAAATTCCATCATTTGGTCGATTAACGGAATTTCAAATAATGTCTCAGTATCAAATCTATTTGGCAATCAATATATTTTTGAAATTGGTGAAGATCCAGAGCTACAGTATGAAATTTGCGCCACTGTAGAATACTCGAACTATTTACTAAGCTGCAAGGATGTTATTTGCAAAGAACATAATTTCATGCAAAACAATCCTGAAGATTGTAATATTAATAATTACGAACCGAGCTTCACTATTGAACAAAATGGCTTAGTATTCACTCTTATCCCCACATTCCTTTCGGATAGCTACTACAATTATGAGTGGTCGCTAGAAAGTACTACAAGCACTAATATTGGAACGAATATGATTACTTATTACATAGCTGACGACCTAAGCTCACAACTTGAATTCTGTTTAAAAGTTACGAATAAAGAAAATGGCGGTTGCAGTCAGTCTGCCTGTGAAAAAATTACACCCAATCAAGAGCTGCCCATTTGCTTCATTGATGAAAATCCCGAGGGAGTATCGCTGGGATACAAGATCGAAGCAAATACAATTTACTTGAAGGCCAATTCCATTCCTGAAAATTCAAGTTCATTGGAGATGGAAGTAAAATGGGGAGATGGAACCAATGAGACTTTCATGTTTTATGAAATAAATGATCATTCACAGCCTTACCCCGCTACCAATGATTACAGCATCGAAGTTTTATTCACTGACATCAACCATCCAGCAGATTGCTCATGGGGAACTATTGTACATGTACGGGATCCCAAATTGAGCATATGGACAGGTGGCCCCAACCAGCACTCCCCCATTCGGCCAAATACTGAAGGCAACTCAGATTGGTCGAACTTTACTGTCTCAATCGCACAAGCAGCGAGTGCACAAACAATAGAAGGAACAGATCGAGGCAATTTCGCTATTCTTCCTAAATCAGATGAGGAAGCACAAGTTCAGCAGAATACTATCAATATTTTTCCCAACCCAACTGCTGGTTCCATCGAAATTTATTGGGAATTAGATGCGGTGAAAAGTTTCGAGATCCTAGACATTCAAGGTCGCGTGATTAAAGCTGAGCAAGCTATGATGGATCAATCAATAAAAGTTGAAAATCTGCCGAGCGGACTTTGCCTGATACGTTTAATCTCCCAAGATTCGAAAGGAGAAATAAAACACCAGATTCAACGGGTTTTGGTTATCAATTAAAACTGGAATGCGGAAGGGCAATGGTGATTTGAGAACTCATCGTTGCCCTTAGAGTTTCCAATAATTTCGAATTTCAAGCTAATAAACGGAATGACTTTTAACTGTCCAACACCGAACGAAAAATATCATCTAGATCAGCTCGTTTGCCCCAATCGTCACGTTCCTCTTCGGTCCATAAGTCAGGAAAGAAAGTGATCAATTGTTTAGCTGGAGGAAGGTATTCTTGCCAGTTGGTTCCGCCAGTGGCTTCAATTTCCTTACGTTTCCGGTTCAAATGGCGAACAGCGGATTTGTAATGCGAGAGCGGCCACATAATATTGGCCCTGCGATCAAAGTTGCGGAGTGATTCACGCAGCGTTTCATCTTGCTGCTCGCTTTCTGGTAAAGAAAGAAATCGCTGCCACAAATTCTTGTGATAAAAATTGCGAATGAGGTGAATAAACTCATCGCTGTACTTTTCTTCAAACTGCTTCAGCGTTAGCGTTTTCTTTCCAGTGGCCAATTCCGTGGCTCCCTGCTTCCAATACAAGTAATTGTACTTCTCTACCAAATCATCGCTCTTTTCCAGCTGATCGCGGTACCGATGATCAATGAGATTATCTACACTTGTTGAGCACAGTTCAATCATGCGGTATTGAGCAGATTGAAAACCACTCGCCGGCAATAATGACATTCTGAACTTCAAGAACTCTTCGTGATCCATCCCATCAATCATGATGTCGAAGGAAACGATGAGTTGATCGAAATAACGATTTACTCGAGAAACTCTACGGGAAAATTCTTTTGCGTCCAGATCAATGTCGTCTGCCAAAATGTGAATCTCCTGCAAGATGAGCTTAAAGTAGAGCTCGGTAATTTGGTGATAAATGATGAAGATGTTCTCATCCTTGAACGATGTTCGAGGTGTTTGTAGATTCAGCAGAACATCGAGGTGGATGTAATCCCAATACCGCAAAACATCCGCGTAAATGAGTCCGTCGAGATAAGACACCATGTCTTGTCCCATTGCAGCATATTTCTCCTGAAGCTGCTCCAATCGTTTTTGAATGTCTGTGTTCTTCTTCTCCAAGCTTGTAGCTTTAGTTCGTACTGTCGGCGAATTTCTTTGATGTCAATTGGCCCGTAATATCGTGTATTTCTTCAATACATCTCAACGGAACAAGCGCCAAGCGAGATAGCAAGCCAACAAGCAAATCAAAACGCTAGAAATAACATAAATGAATGCCGTAATAGCCTGACCATTTTTGAGCAGGTTGAAAGTTTCGACACTGAAAGTAGAGAAAGTGGAGAAGCCGCCACAAAAGCCCGTTGCCAATAGGAGTTTCCAGTAAACCACTGATTCTCCGGGCTGTTTGGCGCTGAAGTAGACAGCAAGAAAGCTGACAAGACCACTGGCAAGAACGTTTGCCGTTAGTGTTTGAATGGGAAAGTTTTGGAAAAAGGGAAAGCTGAGTTGCGAGATACCGAAGCGCAACATACTGCCAAGACCACCACCGATAAAGACGGCGAGATAGCCAATCATTAGACCGCTGATTTGCCGCCAACTTCCATCAGTTCAGCTACTTGGCGTTTGCCTTTCGGGTGCAACTGAACCACCGTAGTAGATGGATTACTCTTACTCACGACAGGAGTTCTTTCGCTCTCAAGGGAGGAGCCTTTGTTCACCACATAGATGGTTTGGAAAAGCATAAAAAGGGTGAAGATTATACCTCCGTAAAAGAAGGTATCACTTGCTGCCCAAGAACCCATGCGATTCAAAATTGAGAACGAACCAAAAACGGTACAGCCAGAAACGATCATAAAAATGATGGCTACATAGTTGTCGCGAATTCCAAGAAATGCCACATTGTGTGTAATGTGATCGGAAGCGCCCACAAAAGGTGAACGGCCTGCTCTAATTCTTCGGAAGATGACGGTTATCGTATCAATAAGTGGCAAAGCAAAAGCCATCAAAGGCAAAATGAATTGTTGAGCTTGAAAAGCAGCTCCCATTGGGTCACGGAATGTCCAGAGGTACAATGCACCCATGGCAGCCAAAAAGACTCCAAGGAAGTGACTGCCCTTATCTCCCATATACATTTGCGCGGGATGCCAATTGAAGAACATAAATCCAAAAATAGAACCGATTACTGCTACCATCAAAATGGCCATAGGATCCATAAAACCTAAGCCCATTGACATGGAGAGCAGGCAGATTCCCAGTATGGAAATAGACAAGGCACTGGCAATTCCATCCATGTTATCAATCAAGTTGATTGAATTGATGCAAGCCAAAACCCAGAAAATTGTAAATACGTAATTGACGATACCGATACCAGAGACATCAATGATGACACCAGATAGGCACAACATATTCGCAGCCAATAACTGACCCGCAAGTTTGTAGCTCGGTCGAATGTTGTAAACGTCGTCAATCATTCCAACGAAGAAACCAACACTAGCAGCACTGATGATACCCAGCACTTGACTTGTAATGCCAAGTCCTGTCCAAAAACTCACCATCGACAATATCGAGGTGGCCATAATGAAAACCAAGTAAAAATGAACTCCTCCACCGGTCGGTGTTGAGTTAGCGTTCCAACGCAATGCGCCGGGCTCGTTGCTTTTTCCAGTAAACAGTTTGGCGGGGTATTGAAGAAGAACTCTGCCAATAAGCAATGATGCAGCTACTGCAAGCAGAAATACTACTACCAAAATGGGAACAATTGTCTCCAGGGTTGTCGGCACTGCGATTAGTTTGGTTAGGGCTGATCTTTATCGATCAAAAAACGTTCGCTTCTACAAATTTACAAATTAAAAATGGAACTTTAGACTACTGACCTTTCTAAAAGCGACAAATAAATTTCTCGCATTTCTCGAACCATCCTATTCACTGAAAATCTGTCCATTACATATTCAAAACCTGCCGCACCCATTTGCGCTCTTAGGGCGGAATCGCTGGCAAGCCGGTGTATTTGACTACTGACCTTGTCGACATCATTTGATGGAGCCAGCAAGGCCGTCTTACCTTCCTCCACTACATTGGGCACACCACCCGCTCTTGTTGCTACAATCGGGCAAGAAGCGGCTTGTGCTTCGATCAAGCTCACTGGAGCTCCTTCATTGAGGGAAGTAAGGCACAAAATGTCGGTCCCAGCTAGTACTTCATCAATCTCCTTTTGCCAGGAAGTGAAAATCACATCACAGCTACTTCCGTCTTGTCCGTACTTTAGACCCAAATCTTGGCACAAAGTCTCCATGGCTGGTCTTTCATCCCCATCACCCACAATAATTGCTCGTGTAGGCTTGCCAAACCGATCGGCAAACTGCTTAAATGCCCGCAAGAACAGCCCGTGATTCTTGATCGGCACAACACGCCCTACAATAACCACGGTCAGGCAATCCATTGGTATGTTCCATTTCGCACGAAAGCGTTCGTTCTTAAGGTCTTGGTCGGTGGAGAATTTCTCCAACTCGAAACCGTACTCGACCAAGTGAGTTTTTTCCGCAAAATTCTTGAGGTAATTGCCTGTGATCTCCTCGTGATTTTGGTGGCTAACGGTGATGATGGCCGAAGTCTTCTTCGCCAACTGCCGCTCAATCTCCAGAAAGAAACGGGTTTTCAGAGGGCTGAAGTAGCTGTGGAAGTAATGGCCATGAAAGGTGTGCAAAATTGCGGGCACTCCACAACTTGCTGCTGCTGCACGACCAATTGCTCCGGCTTTGGCAGCATGCGTGTGTACAATGTCCGGCTTAATTTCTCGAATCAAGCGCTTCATCGCGCCATAAGATTTCCAATCGTTTTGCGGCCTGATCTCTCGACTCATTTCGGAGATAACCAAAGGCTCGATTCCGGTCTCTTTGAGGAAGTAATCAAAACTTGCTTCGCTGTCTTTCTTCGTTCCCACAGCCAGAAAAGTCTCAAACTCGGGCTGCAAGTATTTCGTAAGGTAAGCGGGTTGGTAAATAACCCCTCCGATGTTCAGTCGGTTAACTATTTGGAGAACTCGTGGCATAAACTGTCTCTGAATGGGAGCGCAAGGTATTCAAAATTTCGCCAGTGGCGTACAAGGAAAGCCTCGACCAATTCACGACAAGCCACTTGATAATGCATCCATTCAACAATATTTTGGTTGATTCGCACTTAGAGTGTTACATTACACGCCGCATGACACCGCTTGATTTATTCTCGCTCATTTTCTGGAGCTCCATCATTTTTGCGGCCACATTCATTGTGCACCAAACCTTCTATCGCGGAACAGCTACGGCCAAATACCTGTACGCTGCGATTGGACTAAAACTGTTTGGGGCACTTAGCTTCACTGCAATTCACAAGTTTTACTACGGCGACGGCGATACGATCGCCTACTTCAAGAGAGGTTCTTCGATCAGTTCAAAACTCTATTCTGATCCCCAAGCTTTCTTTGATGTGATGATGATGAAGAGTGGTGACTTCAGTATCTGGCACAGCGATATTTTATCAGTTTTCAACAACTCGACCATTGTTCCAGTGATAAAGTTGTGTGCAGTTCTGAATGTATTTTCTTTCCAATCAATTTGGGGCACAGCCATTTTATTTGCCGCATTATCCACCATTGGCCTCTGGGCCTTATTTCGTGTTTTCAATGACTTGTTTCCCGACCTAGAATTACAAATGGCTTTCTCGACATTAATGGTACCCTCCACTTTTTTCTGGGGATCGGGTATCATGAAAGACACCATGGTGATCGCTTGTGTGGGTTTTTTGGTCGCAGGATTTTACTACTTGTTCATCAAACGAAGTGAATTTATTCTCTCCGCTTTATTGATAGCCATCAGTATTAGCTTGATTGCCACCTTAAAGATTTACGTACTCTTCGCAATCATTCCAAGTTTGCTCATTTGGCTCAGCCTACATTATTGGCAAAAGATCAAAACATGGGAACTACGAACTTTTGCATTCATTGGAACACTGGTTTTCGTTTTACCATTGGTAGCAATTGTCTATTTATTGGTTGGCGACCTAATTATTTCCCTGTTTGCAAGGCAAATAATTATAGCGACCAGATACCAATTATGGCATGAGGTAATTCAGGGAGCAAACAATTCATTCTATAATTTGGGCCACATTGATTTGAGTTTTTTCGGCCTATTAATGAAAGCTCCTGCAGCGATTAATGTGGCACTTTTCCGCCCGTACATTTTCGAAATTCGATCGGCAATTATGGTCCCTAGTTTTGTGGAGAGCAGCTTCTATATTTTGGGATGTTTGTGGGTTCTGTTTAGAGCAGGTTTTTTCGGATTTTTCCGAATCATTTTTTCAAATCCAGCTCTAATAGCCTTTAGTTTTTTCGTGTTGGCCATGGCTTACATCACAGGATTTACCAGTTTCAATTTCGGAGCATTGGCACGCTATAAGATTCCATTGATTCCCTTCTTCACGGCCATTCTTTTTGTGGTTTCTGCGGAGGCTTCAAAGCGTAGACTGAGGAAAAAGCAACGACTTTAGACAGCGAATGGAGAATTAAGTAGTTGAAAAATATGACGATGAACAGTCGTGTCGGAGCTCCGCTAACCGTAGCACCTTTGTAGGCAATCAAAAGGCTTACCTGAGCTCTGCTAGGAGCAGCACCTCCTCACCTGTTGCAGTCCATGCATCAATCGGTAGTCGCAGGAGCGTTAAATAGGATTTCTTTCGACGGTGGAGACACCGAATGCTCAAAACAGGCATGCCTTGTCTCTACAATTTCCAATAGCGATTTCGCTACCAGCTAGCCAAAGGATCAATGTTGAACACCTCTGTCATTTCCTTCAACAGAGGAGCTAAGAACTCACTGTGATAGCCTTGGCGTCCACCTTCCACAGCTTCTGCTGACTCAACTCGCAAGTTCCATTCTTCGAGTTTGGGACTCACTGCCGCCAACCACTTCTCGCGAATTTCGCTTTCCGAATCACCTAGCCCTTCAGATTTCCGTGCTGCTTGCCAGTCACCTTCCTCAAACATGCCAAGTGCATAGGGCCACAATTCACTCAATGCTGCTTGAAGTCGTGCTTTGCTTTCCTCCGTTCCATTTGCCAACTGCTTGATCCAAACATCAGCATGCATTTTATGATAGCGCAATTCGCCTTTCACTTTTACTGCCAATTGAGCCAGGGGAGTTAAAGAGCAGTTTTGCAATTGTTCGTAGCGAATGGATTCAGCGGTATCAAAAAGAAACTGACGCATCAAACTAAAAGCATAATCACCAATAGGCAACTCCACTAAATGGCAAGAACGAAAATCCTTTTCATTGCGATTGAAGGCAAGTTTATCCATTTCACCTTCGCCCATTGCATTCAAAATTTTATACAACTGGTAAGCATGTCCAATTTTATCTTGAGCCATCGATGAAAAAGCAATGTCTTCTTCCAAAGTGGGGCCAATACCTGTCCACTCCGAATTTCTATGTCCCATGATTAAAGCGTCATCTGCCATTTGAAAAAGCAATTGACGAGTAGCATCTTGTGTGCTCATGCCTTATTCTGATTTATTTTGATTGCAATTTCACAATCAACAAATTGAGTTTTGCCAAAGAAAAATGGCATCCCAGAATTCAATTATTTGTTCTTATTTTTTTCCTTAAAAGCAGAGATTTTATCCCGCACTTTATAGTCGACAGCCTCTCGGTGAGTCTTACTTGCAGTAGTAGAAAACATGTGCATTTCATCCGGCTCGAGAACAAAAACATTCGTCGTTTTCACCACCCACAAACCTGTGGTAGTCATTCGACGACCGTATTGTTCTTTGGCCAAAAGCATGGCCATTTCGTGATCGCTGGCTTGAAGCGAACCCACATGTACAAATGCAGTACCCGTTTTCTTTTGATGAAAAACCTCGAAGCTCTCCCAGTAGTTTTCTTCAGATACCGTTCCGGCTTCCAATCCATCTACCTTCATTCGCCCCACACGCGGATCCAATGATTCCATTTCCTTGTTTTCTTTCTTTTACTTTCAACTATTGCCCAATGAATTATGAATTAGGCTAGAGGAACCATTCGTACACGATCTGGTCTCAGCAATGCATCGCTCACCCATTGGTGATTTTCACGCACCCAATTACGTACTGCCAATCGCTCCTTATTGCAAGGGCCATCTCCTTTGATGACACGAAAAAATTCATCCCAATCTGGATCCCCAAATTGCCATTCTCCTGTGCTCTCGTCTTTGATCAATTCAGCATCTGGGATCGTCAAACCAACTTCCAATATTTTCGGTACATATTGATCGAAGAACTTGTTACGCATGTGATCATTGCTCGCCATTTTCACTTTCCAGCGCTGCAATTTTTCTCCGTGAACAGAAGCTTTATCCGATGGGCCAAAGAAATGAATCAACGGCTTCCACCAACGATCGAGTGCATCTTGAAGCATTTGGTGTTGCTGATCGGTTCCCGTTGCCAAAGAAACAAAGGCGTCGTGTCCTTGCTTCAAGTGAAACGCCTCCTCTGCACAAATTCGCTTTAGAGCCCGACAATATGGACCATACGAGCCCTTCGAATTAATCAACTGATTAACGATAGCTGCACCGTCCACTAAAAATCCGATTACAGCCACATCAGCCCATGTAACAGCTGGGTAGTTAAATACATTGGAGTACTTCGACTTCCCAGTCATCAAATCATTGAGCATCGCCACTCGAGATTTGCCAAGAGATTCAGCTGCATTGTAAAGCAGTTGCGCATGACCAATTTCGTCTTGCACTTTTGCGACCAAAGCCATCTTCCGTTTAAATCCAGGAGCCCTCGTTATCCAAGCTCCTTCTGGAAGAGCACCGATGAGTTCAGAATTCGCATGCTGTTCAATCATACGAATGAGCTGTCGACGGTATTCTTTGGGCATCCAATCGGCAGGTTCTATCTTGTCACCAGCATCAATCTTAGCTTGAAAGGCTTCCAACTTCTGAGGGTCCTCCTCAGTCATATCACCTTTCTTCAAATTTTTCCACTCATCCGGGTCTACAAATGCGTTTCCGTACATGTTTTATCTGTTTTGAAGGTTACTTTTCAAAGAATTCACTGACTTACTCCCCATTGCTGTATTCCAAAAATCGTGCTTGGGAAGCCAAAAAATATGCTCATCAAAAAAAGGTCTTAGAGTAAATGTCGAGGAACTGCATTTCCAAAGCTGCCGCTCAACAGGCAGCTCAATATTTGATAGGCAAAGTTCTTCTCGATTCATTCTTTACTCATTGATTATTCCTTGGAGAAAAATTCGGGAGATGCGATCCGCTATCCCGTCTGGGCTAAATTCACCCTCTGGCTTGTACCAATCGTACAACCAGTTCATCGAAGAAAACAGCGACATGGTGTAGAATTTTTCATCTACCTGCTTGAAATCTCCACAGTCCATGCCCTCCTTAATCAGCTGCACAAATTTATCTTCGTACTGCACTCTTAAGATAATGAATTCTTGAAGCTTGTGCTCATCTAAGTAGCGCCACTCGTGCAAAAACACTGCTGCAGCATTCATGTTGCCAACAATGACATTGATGTGTGAGCGTATGTACAAGGGCAGTTTCTCACTTGGGTTTAGTCGAGAATCTTCCACCAAGGCCAATTCAGTAAAGAAATCCTCTGCCATATCAAAGGCGATGCCTTCCAACAGCTCATTCTTAGATTTGATGTGGTTGTAAAGACTAGCTGCCTCAATACCAACGGCCGAAGCCAAATCACGCATACTCGTTCCAGAGTATCCCTGTTTTCTAAAAAGGTCTTGAGCGACCTCTCGTATTTGTTGCTTTCTTTTCGACAATTTTGACAATCTATATAAACTAACGTTCGTTCGTGAAAATAGTTCTATCGTTCGGTGATTCCAACGAAAAATGTGATTTTTTTAGCGCTTTTGAGTCAAAACAATATGCGCATCCAACTTCTAAGCCTTCAAAGGCTACTAAAAGGTACCTTATTACTGGCGGTTCTTTGTCTTTTTTCTGTTAAAGTAAAGGCTCAGGTTTACCAATCTGGAGAACATTTCTTACAAGTCGGCATTGGTTGGCCGAATTCCGTATCTGGCAGTATTGCTGTTTTCAATACCATTCCCGAACAATATCTTGACACGGTTCTAGGCTTGGCGGGAATTGACGAGCCTTTCACTGAGGGCAATGGCAGTTCGTTTCCACAGCTTCAGATTAGTTATGACTACGGCTTAGAAAAAACGGTGTCACTCGGTCCCTTCTTCGGTTGGTCAACGGCGACTACACCGGTTTTCAACATTCCTGAAATCCCAGAAATTCCTTTTGTATTGCCAAATGGGCAAATGGCTGGACGTTACTCTTACAAGATCGACATCTATTCATTCGGCGTTCGAGCGCTGTACCACCAAATGGAGTGGAAGTTCGAAAAGCTGGATATTTATGCCATCGGTGTTTTCGGCATCAACTACTACAAAATCCAATCAATGGGCGCCGGAGCTGAGACCTTCGAGCAGCAGCTAGATTTGCCAACTCCTTCTTGGTCGGGAAGTGCAGGTATTGGCGGACGCATACATTTCAGCGACAAATTGGGAATGTACTTTGAGGCAGGCTATGGAGTTAATTACTTGAATGTGGGATTGGTCTATCGGCTCAATAAGAAAAAGGCCTTGCCAAATTCAGACAGCGAATAAGAAGCACAAAAGTCAAAGGAAGAGAGAACTGTTGGACTTAGGCAAAAAATAAGGCTTGATATCTGCTTATGGTCAAAGAAATTTGGCCATTCTGTAGCAATCCAAGTATTCTCCCTTGGAGTAGATGGTCTTTTCTACCTTACCCTCAATCCGAAACTGATGTTTGACGTATAGCTCCATGCCAATGAAATTGGTCTGCAGCAACTCTACTTCTATTCTTTTCACTCCGAGTTCCTGGGCATAGTCCTCAATCGTATCCAGCAAGATGCTGTCGATGCCGGAACCTCGGAAGTTGCAATGTAAACCAATGTCAAGCTCTGCCACATGTCGATTGCGCTGGTACAATCCCATTGACAGCTGAGCAAAGCCTATTCCTTCGCCTTCGTAAAAAACAAGAAAAGCTTCCCTATTCGAGTAGAGATGAAAGCTCGCGTATGATTGAACCGCTTCTTCATCAAGAATATCTACCAAATCAAAGGTAGAAATCACCCTTCTCACTACCTGTGCCAAGAGTGGCTGATCCTCGGGGACACACTTTTGCACAGAGATATTTCTTTTCAACACATTTCACTTTTCATTCGCTCCCCTCGAGATGATAGATTAAAGCCAAAAATCATTCCATCATCATAAGAAAATTATGTAATCTGATGTTGACCAAAGCATGAGGTATAAATGTGTTTTCTCCAGAAAAATTGAGTGTACAAAAAAGGATACAGCAAAACATCAAGCAGGACAAATCCTGAAGTGAACTCAATATCGTCAATGACCATGCTTCCGCTTTCAGACTTCGCAATGCCATGTCGATGCCGCCAAGATTTCAGGGGAAAAGGCAAGACAAAGCCTTCATCAACAAAGAAGTACGATCCATCCTCTTCACCGTGGTCTACAATTTTGGCAAACCACTTCATTCCAAATCCGACGTCCAAATGAACTTCATCACCTGTTTCACAACCATCGAATCGAAGCACTTTCAAGGGCATCAAAGGCGGTTTCAAAGCATTGAATAAATCCAGATCGAAACCAGCCAAAACTTGCTTTGGCGATTGATTTACTTGAGTACTGATTTTGATTCGCATTTTAACTTTTTGACTTTAAGTTGAAGAAAAAACAAAGCTCGGTTCCCAATAGTTCATCGAGACCTGGCAAGCATTTGAGAGCGTTCATTTCGTCTCAAATTCGACCAAATCAGAAGCGATGAACTTCTACAGGAAGAACTGAGATCATTCTTAAACAAATTGCACAATTTCATGTTATGAAAACAGGCCCGTAGAGAAGGGGAATTTCTCTAAGTTTGACCAATGAAAGAGCAGAAAATTGTAAACACAGAAAAGGCAGCAAAGCCAGTAGGCGCTTATCCCCACGCACGTCGGGTGGGAAACTTGCTCTTTTTGTCCGGCATTGGTCCAAGAACTGCCGCCACGAATGAAATTCCTGGTTTGGAATTGGATGCCCGTGGAAATATGGTCAGCTTTGATTTTGAAGCGCAATGTCATTCTGTATTCAAGAACATCAAAGCGGTTTTAGCAGCCAGTGGATCTGACTGGAGCCAGTTGGTTGACATCACTGTTTTTTTGACAGATATGAAGCGTGACTTCAACACTTACAATCGGCTTTATGCTGAGTATTTTAAGGGAGTCGATGCCTGCCGAACCACAGTTGAGGTAAAGAGTTTACCAACACCCATTGCCATCGAGCTAAAATGTATTGCCGCTGTTGCGGATTAGGAGCATTATTGAAAATAGGAAAACAGTAAGATGCGTATAGGAATAGTCTGTTATCCCACCTACGGTGGAAGTGGAGTTGTGGCGACGGAGTTGGGCAAAGCCTTGGCGGATGCGGGGCATGAGATACATTTCATCTCCTACAAGCAGCCTTTTCGATTGCCTCATTTTCATGAGAAAATCACTTTCCATGAAGTCAGTTTGAGCAATTATCCTTTGTTTGAATTTCCGCCCTACGACACGGCTTTGGCCAGTAAGCTGGTAGATACGGTTAAGTTTTCAAAACTCGATCTCATTCATGTGCATTATGCCATTCCGCACGCCTCGGCTGCATTTTTGGCCAAGAGTATTTTGCGCGAAGAAGGCATTGAAATTCCGGTAGTTACCACTTTACATGGAACCGATATTACTTTGGTTGGCAGAGATGTGACTTATGCGCCGGTGGTATCTTTTTCCATCAATGCTTCGGATGGGGTGACAGCAGTTTCGGAAAGTCTAAAAAAGGATACCTATTCGTATTTCAACATCAAAAATGACATCGAGGTGATTCCAAATTTTATCGATTTGGAGGCTTTTCAAAAATTCGATAAAAGTCATTTTAAAAAGGCCATTGCTCCCAGTGGGGAGCCGATTTTGGTGCACACTTCAAATTTCAGAAAAGTAAAACGCGTGGAAGATGTCGTACGCATCTTTTCTAAAGTTCGGGCAGAAATGCCTGCGAAGTTGTTGCTTATTGGCGATGGCCCTGAGCGGCAACCAGCAGAGGCGCTTTGCCGTGAATTAGGCACCTGCGATGATGTGCGCTTTCTGGGTAAGCAAGATGCTGTAGGTGAATTGCTGGCAGTGGCTGATTTGTATTTAATGCCCTCGCAAACCGAAAGTTTTGGTTTGGCTGCCCTCGAAGCCATGGCTTGTCAAGTGCCGGTGATCAGCTCCAATGCTGGCGGAATTCCCGAAATTAACATCGAAGGTGTAACGGGTTACATGAGCGATGTAGGAAATGTAGAGGAAATGGCAGCCAATGCGATCAAGCTTTTCAAAAATCCTGATTTATTAGCTGAACTCAAAGAAAATGCTTTGGTGCAGGCCCGAAAATTCGATTTGCAAAACATCATGCCGATGTACGAAGATTTTTACCGATTGCAAATCGAAAAGGTGAAGCAGCAGGCAGTTAGTAGTTGATACAGTTTCGAAGAAATTTTTACTAAACTTAAATAAATGCGTTCAGAGCCTTCAAAGTTATTGAGAAAAAAAGAACTCCAATCAAGCCACTCAATCACTCGCTAATTCAGTAACTCTCAGTAACTCTCCTCAGTAACTCTCAGCAACTCTATTTTGAGGCGTAAACGCGCAGTTCCTTTTCAGTAAGAATGAAAAGTCTATCTTTTTCGAGGTGTACACTTTTTACGTTCTTTCCGCCATTAGGTAGAGGCAATTCGCGTGCGTCGTTCAATTTGTAATCGTACACCACCAAATTTCCTTCATTCAAAAAAACCAAATTCTCAT
>Ga0114956_1001843_pt1 | contig 16787 bp, 20 predicted proteins | sample MaitaG_FD_87304 | JGI IMG/M metagenome (GOLD analysis project Ga0114956, IMG submission 87304) | Marine algal microbial communities from Maine, USA - Maine_Asex2 metaG | ecosystem: Host-associated > Algae > Red algae > Unclassified | place: Maine, USA | collected 2015-01-05 | reverse complement strand
ATCCTTATGGAAATGGATGAGGACGATCGTGAAAAAATCTTAGCCACACTATCCACAAAAGAAATTGCCGAAGAAATAGAAGAGCTTGATACAGATGATGCTGCAGACATGATTGCAGAACTCTCTGAAGAGAGACAAGAACAAGTTATCGCACAAATTGAAGACGAGGAACACAAAGCCGAAATTCAAGAACTACTTACTTACGATAAAGACACTGCTGGTAGTTTAATGGCAAAAGAATTAATAAAAGTAAATGAGAATTGGACTGTTACAGAGTGTGTTAAAGAAATGCGTGCTCAAGCAGAAGAAGTAACCAGAGTACACTCTATATACGTTGTAGATGGAAACGAGAAACTAATTGGTCGCTTATCTCTAAAAGATTTATTAATAGCTTCACCAAGAGCACATATTTCTACCGTATATGTGCCAAAAGTAGATTATGTAGATGTTAACGAAAATGTCGAAGAAGTTGCAAAAGTGATGCAAAAATACGACTTGGAAGCTATTCCAGTTGTCGACGAAAACAAAGTCTTATTAGGACGCATTACAATAGACGATATTGTAGATGTTATAAAAGAAGAAGCCGAAAAAGATTACCAACTTGCAGCAGGTATTACACAAGATGTAGAAGCCGATGATAGTATTTTACAACTTACCAAAGCACGTTTACCTTGGCTATTTTTAGGTCTAATAGGTGGTATTGGTGCTTTTGTAATTATGTATTTCTTTGAAGGTAGACTACCAGAAGAAGCCGTAATTCTATTTTTATTTACACCCTTAATCGCAGCTATGGCAGGAAACGTAGGCGTACAATCGAGTGCAATTATTGTACAAGGTTTAGCAAACGACGATGTAAAAGGAAGTATAAATAACCGTTTAATAAAAGAAATGCTACTTGCAGCTCTAAATGGACTTATACTTTCAATATTTCTGTTTCTTTTCGTTTTCGCTTGGGAACAAAATTTTAAATTAGCACTCGCCATATCTGTGTCACTCGTAGTAGTTATAATAATTGCAGGCTTAATAGGTACTTTTATTCCTTTATTTTTACACAAAAGAGGCATCGATCCTGCCATTGCAACTGGTCCATTTATTACAACCAGTAATGATATTTTTGGGATAGTAATTTATCTACTTATTTGTAAAACAATTTTAGGGTTTTAAATTTTTAGGGCGTTACCTTTTACGCATACCTATAAGGTTTTAAAAACCTTGTAGGTATGCGTAAAACGTCAGGCTATCCGCTAAATCTTTTTTGCAGAAAAAGCAAAAAAGGATACCGCTTCTATCCTTAACGCAAAACTTCGTAACTTTAAAATCTGTAACTCAATTAAGCTATGAAACCAATAAACATTCAAGAAAAACACAAACTGTTTTCTAAACAATGGCATCCACATCAAATTGCTACTGTAGATAATATGCAAGTTATTTTAGCCAAAATTAAAGGCGAATTTGTTTGGCATAGTCATGAAAATGAAGACGAACTATTTCAAGTATTAAAAGGCACTTTATACATGCAATTTAGAGACAGAACCGAAGTTATAAAAGAAGGCGAAATAATTGTTATACCAAAAGGTGTGGAACATAATCCTTCAACACAAAATAACGAAGAAGTGCATTTACTCCTCTTCGAAAAACAAAATACAGCGCATACTGGCAATGTAGAAAATGCTATGACACAAACCGAATATCCAAAAATTTAAATAGTTAAAGACCTCACAGGTTTTAAAAAACTGTGAAGTCTAAATATATAATAATGAAAATACTTCACTTAGATTCAAATCATAAATTACTTATAAATCAGTTAAACGATTTAGGCTACACTAATCACGAAAATTATTCAGATTCAAAAGCAGACATTCAAAATATAATTCACGAATACGATGGTTTTATAATTCGCAGTCGTTTTAGTATCGATCGCGATTTTATAGATTCAGCAAAAAAGCTAAAATTTATTGGTCGTGTTGGTGCAGGATTAGAAAATATAGATTGTGGTTATGCAGAGTCTAAAAACATTACTTTAATTGCAGCTCCAGAAGGCAACAGTAACGCAGTTGGCGAGCATAGTTTAGCGATGCTTCTATCTTTATTTAATAAACTTAATAATGCAGATAAAGAAGTTAGAGCAGGTAAATGGCTTCGCGAGGAAAATCGTGGACTTGAATTAGATGGTAAAACCGTCGGTTTAATTGGCTATGGAAATATGGGAAAAGCATTTGCTAAAAAACTAAAGGGTTTCGATGTTAAAGTGCTTTGTTACGATATAAAACCTAACGTTGGAGATAAAAACGCGACTCAGGTTACCTTGCAAGAGCTTCAAGAAAAAGTAGATGTTTTAAGTTTACACACTCCAGAAACCACTTTAACTATAGGTATGGTTAACCAAACGTTTATAAATTTATTTAAAAAACCATTTTGGCTTATTAATACTGCTCGTGGTAAAAGTGTAGTGACATCAGCTTTAGTATCAGCCCTAAAAAAAGGTAAAATTTTGGGTGCAGGTTTAGATGTTTTAGAATACGAAAAAACATCGTTCGAAAACCTATTTATAGAAAAGAATATGCCAGAGGCATTTAAATATTTAATACAAACGGAAAACGTAATATTATCACCTCATGTTGCAGGTTGGACTAAAGAAAGTAAAGAAAAATTAGCGCAAACAATAGTAAATAAAATTAAGGCTAAATTTTGTTAACTTTAGGGTTTAACTAACGTAATAGAAAATGACTTATAATGCAGAAACTCCAGCAGATTACATCGCTCTACTTCCTAAAGATAGAAAAGAGGCAATTACTAAACTAAATAATCTAATATTAAAGCACATGCCTAGGGGCTTAGAGGCTGGAATGAGTTATGGTATGTTGGCATATTATGTGCCTAAATCTATTTATCCAAAAGGGTACCATTGCAAGCCATTTTCGCCTTTACCATTTATAAATTTAGCGTCTCAAAAAAATTTTATAGCACTTTATCACTCAGGAATCTACGCAAAAAAAGAGTTGTACAATTGGTTTGTAGCCCAATACCCAAAACACTGTAAATATAAGTTAGACATGGGAAAAAGCTGTGTAAGATTTAAAAAAACAGAAGCTATTCCCTACGATTTAATTGAAGAACTTTTAGGTAAAATGAGCGTTAAAGAATGGATTTACATTTATGAAGAAGCTTTAAAAAAATAATAAAGAATATTTTAATTTTGTTAAAATCTTGTAAGGATAAAAACAAAAAAAATAATACTCAGGATTACTTTTAATGAAATCCTGAAAATAAATTTAGGATTAAATGAAAAGAGTAACAGGAATTGGTGGTTTATTTTTTAAAAGTAAAGATCCAGAAGCAACAAAAGATTGGTACAACAAACATCTTGGTTTTAATACAGACGATTATGGCTGTGTATTTTGGTCTAAAGATAAAGAAGGCAACGATATTTCGACAAATTGGTCTCCTTTTAAAGACAATACCAACTATTTTGAGCCTTCAAAAAAAGATTTTATGTTTAATTATCGTGTAGAAAATTTACACGAACTTTTGTCTGTTTTAAAAGCCGAAGGTGTTACAATTGTTGGTAAAGTTGAGGAGTATGACTATGGAAAATTTGGTTGGATTTTAGATAACGATGGAAATAAAATTGAACTTTGGGAGCCGATTGATAAAACTTTTAAATAGTTAACTCTTTTTTTAGTAACTTTAAAATCTAATCAAAAAATTAAATCACAAAAATGTCTGACGAAAAAAATTTAAGCGAAGACCTTAACGATATGTTAGGAGACGCAAAAGAAGGCGCTAAAAAAGCTAGCGATAAAGCCGGTGAATTAGCTGGAGATGCCAAAGAAAAAGTAGGAGAATTAGCAAATGATGCAAAAAAAACTGCTAATGAATTCTCTAAAGGAGCAAGAGAAGCTTTTGGAGGAGAAGGCGAGAATAAAAAAGTATTAGTAGGAATTTTAGCAATTTTATTAGGTTCTTTAGGAGTGCATAAATTTATATTAGGCTACAATAAGGAAGGTGGTATTTTACTCGCTTTTTCTATAGTTATGTACCTTTTATCTTGTTTAGCTATAGGTTTATTATTTGTATGGATTCCTGCTGTTGTTGGCTTAGTAGAAGGTATTATTTACCTTACAAAAACTGACGAGGAGTTTTATAATACTTACCAAGTTGGTAAAAAACCCTGGTTTTAGAATATTAAGAATTTAAACCCGAATACATTTTGTTATGTATTCGGGTATTATATTTAATAAATTAATTGTAATATTGCAATAACACATTTAAAAAATATTATATGTCTTTAGAAAATAAAAATGATAAGGAAATAGATAATGTTGAAAAGTTAGCAAATACTCTTGCAGAAGATACACACTCGAATCTTGACGATTTAAAAGAAAAGGCTTCTTAAATTGCAGAGGATGCTAAAGAAAAATTTGAAGACTTAAAAGATAAAGCAACACATTTTATTAATGAGGTTGGTAAAGAAACCTTAGATAAGGTAAAAGCGAAAGCTTATGACATTAGTGAACATACAAAAGAAACGTTCGATAAAGTAAAGCATAAAGCTACAGATTTTATTAATGACGATGGAAAAGAAATGTTAGATGATGCCAAAGAAACTTTAGAAAAGGCTAAAAACAAAGCAACAGAATTAGCAACAGGAGTAGGAGAAAAATTAGGAGATTTTTCAGACAATGCAAAAGAAGTAATAGAAGATACACCTAAAAAAACTAAAATTTTTTTTCAAAAATTATTCGGTAAATAAAATAAACACAATGGGATTTACAAAACGACACATTTTCGATGCACGACAAAACCAAATTGCTAATTTTACAAAAATGATTGGCCATCCAGCAAGAGTATCTATAATTCAACATATTAGCCAAAACAAAAATTGTAACTGTAACAACCTTGTAAAAGCTATTGGTTTAGCACAGCCAACGATTTCACAACATCTTGCCGAGATTAGAAAAACTGGTTTACTAAACCAAACTGTAAAAGGTAAAAATTTATTTTATAGTATAAATCAAGATAAACTAAACGAGTGTAGACGAGTGGTAAACGACTTCTTCGTTAAAACACAAGTAAACTGTTGTAAATAAAAAAATTACTAAAACTATGCAAACTCAAGAATTTCTATCACTTATTGCAGCACATCCAGAAAAAGCATTGCTTTTTAAATATGCTCCTAATAAATATGTAGGTACAAATTACCATATAACAGAAGTTAAACACATTACTGTAGACTCTGTAGATTGTGGTGCACAAACTTATAATTGGAAGGAAACAATAATCCAATTATGGGAAAGCCCTTTAGACGTTTTAAATACTAAATACATGACAGCAGCAAAGGCTTTAGGAATTTTAAAGAAAGTTGGCACTATAAAATCTTATATATTAGATGCTGAAGTAAAGTTTGAATACAGCAACAAAAACTTTAACACAGCACAACTGTTTGTTAATAATTACGTAATAAAAGACAGTAACTTAATTATTAATTTAGAGGTTAAAAAAACAGAATGCAAAGCCTCTGATGTCTGTGGTATTGTAGATAATATAAAAGAAAAAATTGAATCTTGTTGTACTCCAGAAAGTGGTTGCTGCTAAAATTAAATTTCTGTTTTTAAAAAAAATAAAACTACATTTTTATGAACAACAAAGTATTTAAAGATATTTCTAAAACAATAAACGCATTAGATATCGTTTTAATCCCTGAAGTACGTAAACAAACACTTCAGCCTTTAATAGATTACATAAATAAAAACATAAAAGATGATGCGTTTACACGCTTAAACTTTATTTGCACTCACAATTCTCGACGAAGTCATTTATCTCAAGTTTGGGCACAAACAATGGCTGCTTTTTATAATATTAACAAAGTTTATTCTTATTCTGGAGGAACAGAAGCAACAGCATTATTTCCAAAAGTTGAAGAAACATTAATTAAGCAAGGCTTTAAAATTGAAGCCCTTTCTAAAGAAAAAAATCCAATTTATTCTATTAAATATAATAGTAACGAACCTGCAATAATTGCCTTTTCTAAAGTATTTAGCGCTAATTTTAATCCTGCTTCCAAATTTGCAGCCATAATGACTTGCTCCTCTGCAGATAAAGGTTGCCCAATTGTTATGGGTTGTGATATACGTATTCCTATTACTTATGAAGATCCTAAAATAGCTGATGGAACACCTCAACAAAATGAAACCTATTTTAAACGTAGTTTAGAAATAGCTACAGAAATGAAATATGTTTTTTCTAAGGTAAGATAAGAGTAATTTATTTGTCTAAGTTTCCATTCTTTTCAGAATGCTTTCTTTCTAATTCTGCTTGAAACTCTTCCATTACAGGACGTACAGTACTATCTGGCAGATCTGATATTTTAATATACATTAAACCATCTACAGCGTCATTAAATAAAGGATCTACGTTAAAACCAATAAGCCTACAGTTTTGTTTTATGTATTTTTTAAGAAGTACTGGTAAACGTAACACACCAGGTTCTATTTCGTCTATAATTTTATCGAATTTATTTAAATCTGCTTCAGTAGCATCAAAAACAAAATCTTTATCTGCATCATTTAATTTTACCTTAAATTCTTTTTTAGGATGCACATATTGTGCTACATAAGGATCATAATAATGAGATTTCATAAACTCAATCATTAACGATTTTGAAAAGTTAGAGAATTGATTACTAATACTCACACCACCAATTAAATATTTATGCTCTGGAAAACGAAAAGTAGTATGTACAATACCTTTCCAAAGTAAAAATAAAGGCATTGGTTTTTGTTGATATTCTTTTATTATAAAAGCACGTCCAAGCTCTAAAGACTGGCTCATCATTTTATAAAGTTCTGGTTCAAAACGAAATAAATCTTGAAGATAAAAACCATCGATACCATATTTCTCGAAAATTTTAGCACCTAAACCCATTCTATAAGCTCCTGCTAGTTTATTAGCCTCGCAATCCCAAAGAAACATGTGGTGGTAATAGCCATCAAATTTATCTAAATCGATAGCTTCATTTGTTCCCTCCCCTACCTCTCTAAAGGTAATTTCGCGTAAACGCCCTATCTCTCTTAATATGTTTGGAATTTTTTTTGCAGCAGACAAAAAGACTTCGTAGTTTTTACTTTTTAAAAGCCTGTTATCGTCTTCACGAAGAAACGCTACTTCTTTTAGCATTGCTTTAGTGCTAACAGGAGTAACAATTTTTTTAGGTATTTTAACTGGCTTTGGTGCTTTAAGTGTTGATGAAATGGTTTCTCTTAGGTTTTCTTTAGACTCGAAGGCATTAGACAACATGTATGTTTTTTTGCGTACAAATTCTGAAAAACTTTTAAGCGTCTTATGTTCGTTTTGGTCTTTTATAGAAATTGGTCGACCTATTCTTACCTTAATTATACGGCGCTTTTGTGTTAATAATTCTGAGGGTAATTTTGCGGTTCTAAAAATGTCACTAATTTTAGATAATTTATAAAACAACTTACTATTTTTCGCATGAAAATAAATAGGGACAATAGGCACATTAGCTTTTTGAGCTAATTTCATAGCAGATTCTTCCCATGGTTTATCGACCATTAATTTTCCATCTTTATAAGTAGACACTTCTCCTGCAGGGAAAATACCTAAAGGATGCCCTTCTCTTAAATGCATAATTGCATTTTTAAAACCTGAGATGCTTGATTTTACATCTTTACGATCTTCAAATGGGTTAACAGGCATTATATAAGGCTTCATTGGCTCTATACGATGTAATAAAAAATTGGCAATTATTTTAAAGTCGTCTCGTTGTTCGAGCATTAATTTTAATAATAAAATACCATCAATTCCGCCTAATGGATGATTAGAAACGGTTATATAAGCACCATTTTTTGGAAGTCTTTTTAAATCTTCTTCTGGTATTTCGAATTTAATTTGAAACTCATCTAAAATAGAATCTAAAAATTCAAGGTCGCTTAAATGCTTATTACGGTTATAGATTTTATTTAATGTAGAAATTTTTAAAACTTTCATTAATATCCAACCCAAAAAAGTGCCAAATACACCATATTTATTAAGGTGTATAGCTTTGGAAACTTCTTTTGCAGTTACTAAAGACATAGTTGGTTATTATGGTATTAAGCTTACAAATGTAAGCAATAGATTATTTAGTTACAATTTGTACAGTTTCTTGAAATAACTGCTTTAATAAGACTGTTTTATCTTTTTCTAAATTTTTTATTGAAGCTAAATCGTAATGTCTAATAGTATATAATGAAACATTATCGATACATTCTACTTTAAATTTAGCTTTTAAATGTAATAAGAGTTTTTCTAAATTATTATAAGAATTCTCGAAACAAACCGAAAAACTAATAGCAGAGTTTTGAATAACAACAACTTTCATTTTATAAAAAGCCAAAAGGTTAAAAATCTCACTAATATTTTCTTCAACTATATAAGAAAAATCTAAAGTAGACAACGATAATAAAACTTGGTTTTGCTTTAAAATAAAACAAGGCACATTTGGTTCTATTCCTTGAGATTTATTAACCGTTGTTCCAGTATTTTCTGGATTTAAAAACGATTTTACATGTAAAGGAATTTCCTTACGTTGCAATGGTTGCAACGTTTTTGGATGAATAACAGAAGCACCATAAAAAGCTAACTCGATAGCCTCTGTGTAAGAAATAGTATTTAATAATTGTGTGTTATTAAAATGTCTTGGATCTCCATTTAAAACACCAGGAACATCTTTCCAGATGGTCACACTTTCTGCATTTAAGCAGTAGGCAAAAATAGCTGCAGTATAATCGCTTCCCTCCCGTCCTAAAGTGGTTGTAAAATTATTATTATCGCTACCTAAAAAACCCTGTGTTATGTATACTGTTGAAGCTTTAACTTTTTTAGTTATTATGTCTTGTGTTTTTTCCCAATTAACGTTAGCATTACGATAATAATCATCGGTTTTAATGCATTGTCTTACGTCTAACCAAGTGTTATTATAATGTTTATCGTTTAAATACTCACTAATTATGGTTGTAGAGACGAGCTCTCCATAACCAATAACCTGATCGTAAATGAAGTTATAATTTGGCGATTTATTACTTTCAAAAAACTGAAGTAATTCTGCAAATAATGCTTCAACTTTATCAAAAGCAGTGTGTTGTTTATTATTAAACAAATCTAAAATAATTTGTTCATGGTTTTTTTTTATGCTTTGCAATTCAACTTTAAAACTATTACTATTACTTAAATATTTTTCGATAACAATTTCTAAAGCATTCGTGGTTTTACCCATAGCAGAAACAACAATAAGTGTGTTTTCATGTCCTACTTTCTCTAATACCTTTATTACATTTTTTACACCGTTGGCATCTTTTACAGATGCACCTCCAAACTTAAATACTCTCACTATATATTATTTAAATAATTTTTTATCCCGTTTTCGTTTAAATGCACAACATCCCAATCGCGCTTAACATCTGCACCTTTTTTCTCATAAAATTTTATAGCTGGTTCATTCCAGTCTAGCACTTCCCAACTTATGCGCTTGACACCTAATTTATCTCCAAATTTAACAACTTCGTTTAAAAGCGCAGTTCCTAATCCATTACCTCTCATTTTTTGCTTTACAATTAAATCTTCAAGATGTAAAATATTACCTTTCCAAGTAGAGTACCGCATATAAACTAGAGCTGCACCTAATATTTTAGAGTCTGCTTCTGCCACAAAACAAGTAAATTTTGGAAGTTTTCCATAACCATCTTCTTCAAGGTTTTCTAAAGTAACTTCTACTGCATTGGGTTCTTTTTCAAAAATAGCTAATTCTACGATTAAGTCGAGAACGCTTTTCATATCGTTTTTATTTGCTAAACGTATAGAGGTGTTCATATTTAAATATATTTAAAATCAAATATAGTTTAAAGTTAAATAGAGTAACAAATTTAAATTAACGAAAACCTTGTAGTAATATAAAATATACGATATTTGTAAAAAGCTTTAGCTAAATATGTCAAGAAAAAATCAAACCTTAGGTGAGTTCATTATTGAAAACCAGTCGTCTTTTAAATATACTTCTGGAGAATTATCGAGACTAATTAATTCTATTCGTTTAGCAGCAAAAGTTGTTAATCATGAAGTAAATAAAGCTGGTTTAGTAGATATAATTGGTGCTGCGGGAGACACTAACATTCAAGGTGAAGACCAGCAAAAATTAGATGTTTATGCTAACGAAAAATTTATACAAACCTTAACAAACAGGAATATTGTTTGTGGTATTGCAAGTGAAGAAGAGGACGATTTTATTTCTATAAACAGCCAAGACGAAAACAACCAAAATAAATATGTTGTATTAATAGATCCTTTGGATGGTTCAAGTAATATTGATGTAAACGTATCTGTAGGAACAATTTTTTCAATTTACAGACGCGTTACTCCTGTAGGAACTCCTGTAACTTTAGAAGATTTTTTACAAAAAGGAAGCGAACAAGTTGCCGCAGGTTATGTGGTTTATGGCACGTCTACAATGTTAGTTTACACAACAGGAGATGGTGTAAATGGCTTTACATTAAATCCTGCTTTAGGCACACTCTACTTATCGCACCCAAACATGCAATTTCCTAAAGATGGAAATATCTACTCTGTAAACGAAGGTAATTATAACCATTTCCCTCAAGGTGTAAAAGACTATATTAAATATTGCCAAAAAGAAGAAGAAAATAGACCTTACACGTCAAGATATATTGGTTCTTTAGTATCAGATTTTCATAGAAACATGATAAAAGGAGGTATTTATATGTACCCAAAAAGTTCTAAAAATTATGATGGGAAATTACGCTTACTTTACGAGTGTAATCCTATGGCCTTTATTGCAGAACAAGCTAATGGTAAGGCAAGTGATGGTTTTACACGCATTTTAGATATTGAACCTACTAAACTACACCAACGTGTTCCTTTTTTCTGCGGAAGTAAAAATATGGTAGAAAAAGCCGAAGAATTTATGCAATTAGTAGAATAAACATCATATTGTAATTATTTTTATTATTTTTACATTCGCTTTTAATTAAAAATATTGATAATGGCAGAACACAATAAAACTACAGAAGATAATACTATAGCTAACGATCCTAATTCTAAGATTGATGCAATTAAGCAACTTATTTTTGGAGACAATATGGTTGAATACAACCATGAATTCGAAGCTGTAAAGAAAGATATTCTTAAAAAGAAAAAAGAGCTAGAAAACTTAATGGACGACGTTAAGGCAGAGTTACTTCAAAACGTAGATAATTTAGGTACAGATATTAATATTAGAATAACTGAGCTTGAAAATAAAATAGAAAATAAAGTAGATTCTTTCGATGATAAATTATTAGATCGTAAACTTTTTGGGGATTTACTCATTAAACTTGGAGAAAAAATAAGTAACTAATTTGATTCTCGCGTTATGAATCAAGAGGAAAGACTTTCTATATTAAAAGACATCTTACTTACAGATGAGCGCGAATACGCAAAAAAAGTTGAAGAAAAATTAAAAATTGTTGAAGATATAATTAGTAAACAAAACCAACTTACAGAGCGTGTAAACCCAATAATAGATCAAAAACTTAATGATTTTATTACAGAAATTCCTGCAACTTTAGGAACGTCAATTACCGAAGCTTTAAAAAATGAAGTTAAAAACTCTCAAGATGCAGTTGTTGAAGCATTATTTCCAATTATTGGTAAATTAATTAAAAAATACATTAAACATGAAATGCAAATCCTCTCTGAGAATATAAACTCTAAAATGAGTAATGCTTTTTCTTTTAGAGGTTTAAAACGTAAAATTAAATCTAAAAAAACAGGTGTAAGTGAAGGCGATTTAATACTACAAGAATTAGCGCAACCTAAAATAGAACAAATTATGGTTATCGAGAAAGGATCTGGTATTATTATATCAGAATTTTCTAAAACAGAAACTATAGATGAAGATATGGTTTCTGGAATGCTAACAGCCATAAAAAGTTTTGCTGAAGATGCCTTTGAAAAAAACGACCAAGAACTACAATATGTAGAATATAATAGCTTTCACATTCATTTACAAAACTTTTCGGCTTACTATATTGCTGTAATTATTTCAGGTCCCTATAATGTTATTTTTAAAAGCAAACTTGAAGATAAACTTTTAGATTTTGCTCAAAATCATATTAACAAAGAAGACGTTAAAAATAAAGATGCTTTTAATAAAAAATTAAAAATGTATTTTAGTTAATAAATCTTGTCTAAAAGCAATTAATCTGTTTCTGTTTTTATACTTTCGCTTTACATAATTATAACCCTATATATAATTAAAAAATTAAAATTATATTTCGACTATGAAAGTATCTAAAAAAATAGTTTTACTAGGTCATTTTGGTGTTGGGAAATCATCACTAATAAGACGTTTTGTAGAAAACACCTTCTCTGATAACTATAAGGTAACTATTGGAGTGCATATTTTTAAAAAAAATGTTACAATACCAGAAAAAAACACAGATGTTTCATTAGTTATCTGGGATTTAGAAGGTAATGACGATATTAACAATACTAGATTATCTTATCTTTTAGGAACACACGCGTTTATTTATGTATACGATGTTACTAGACCTGCTACTTACGAAAACTTAGAGTCTGAAATAAATTTTCTAAAAGAAAAACACAAAAACACATCAATAACCGTTGTAGGAAATAAAGAAGATTTAGTAACAAAAGCCTATTTAAAGCAAAACAACGAAGATTTTGGTAAGTTAACAGATTTGTATATTAGTGCAAAGACAGGAAACAAAGTTGATTTCCTTTTTTCTAATTTAGCTGGATCGCTTATTTAATAAGCAAAAACCAGTTAGATTATGCTTGACATTTATAAAGAGAAGTACACCAAAGCCGTTTTACAATACTCCATATTAGATATTAATGGAACTATATTAGAAAGTGATAATGGATTGTTTTTAGATTTTAAAAATAATTACATAGGAGATATCCATCCTTTTTTTGAAACCTTAATTCCGTTGCTGCCACTCAAAGAAAATGAAACAATTTTTTCTTGCATTCATCTTAATATAGAAGAAAAAACCATTACTGCAGATATTATACTTCAAACCTTTAACGATGGTAAAAATCCGTTATTAATAATTCACGATTTAACTAAGCATTACAATAATTACCAAACAACAGCGCAAGTAAGAAACGAATCTGTAATAAATTCTCAAATATTAGAACTTAAAAATACATATTTAAAAGAAAAGGAATCTTTTAAAAATACTTTTATTGCTAATTTTAGTCATGAATTACGTGACCCATTAACTGGAATTTTAACCTTTACAGATATATTAGGTAAAACGAATTTAGATAACAACCAAAAAGACTATTTAAAGGTATTAAGCTCTTCATCAACATTTTTAAAAAAAATGATTGACGATATTCTTGATATCTCTAAAATTGAATCAGGAAAATTAGAATTATCTATCGAGCCTTTTAATTTTTTAGAATTATTAAATGAAATAAAATTTAATTACAAGTTAAAAGCAGAACAAAAAGGCTTAGAATTTAATTATAATTTTGATGAAAAACTACCAAAAATACTTGGTGGAGACAGTAAAAGATTAAGACAAGTATTAACTAATTTATTAGATAATGCTGTAAAGTTTACCAATACTGGTAGCATTAATTTTAATGTATCATTAAACCAAATAAGAGCACAAAAAGCAAGTGTTCATTTTGAAATAACCGATACAGGAATAGGAATAAAAGAAGAGAAAATTAAAGATATATTTACAAGCTTCACACAGGTTAATAGCGAAGACACCTTTAAAGGTACTGGATTAGGCCTTGCCATAGTAAAATATTTAGTAGAACTAACCAACAGTAAAATAAGTGTAACATCAGAATATGGAAAAGGATCCACATTCTCTACAAATATAAACTTTATAGCTAATTCTTCTTTAGCTGTAAGCGAAAAAGAAGTTAACGAGACTGTAATATTTAATGGCTCAAGAAAATACAATATACTATTAGTCGAGAATTCTGAAATTACGCAACTATCTGTTTTAAAAATTTTAGCATCTCAAGGTCATTTTTTCTTAGATATTATGACAAATCCAGAAGAAGTACTTGCAAGAATATCTAATTATGATAGTGAAGTAGATTTAGTATTAATGGACATAAATCTTACAGAACAGAAAGGAGACGAAATCGCAAAACGTATTAGAAAATTACCAGAACGTCACCAGAGAAAAGTACCAATTGTAGCAGTAACAGCAAGAGTTTTTAAAGAAGACTTAAAAGCCTACAAAAAAGCTGGAATTAATGATGTTTTAAAAAAACCGTTTAACGAAAACCAGTTATTAGAAATAATTGCGAAAAATTTAAAGTAGCAAAAATTATCTCTGCATAGTTCATAAAAATACTGTATATTTATATTACACTATATTTTATCCTTTACTTAATGCTTGAGACCTACAATACCTCACATAAACAAACTACTAACCAAATCTTATTAATTAGCGATCAAGGCATAATTATTAATGCAGAATCTATTCTTTTTAATAACTGTATAGGTAAACATATAAATAGTTTACATCCTTTTTTTAGTAGTATTATAAAATTATTATCTAAAAAAAACAAGACCTTTAATTTCGAGTGTATTAATCTTGAAATTAACAACACTACATACACTATAGACGCGACTTTACATTGTAACGGAGGAAAACCTGCTGTCTTTATTTTTCAAGATTTAACAAAGCAATATATATTACACCAGCTAACTGCACAAAAAAAAAATGAAACAGAGATTAAATCTCAAATTCTTAATTATAACAACATACAATTACAAGAAAAAGAAGCCTTTAGAAACAATTTTATAGCAAATTTTAGTCACGAAATTAGAATGCCTGTTAATACAATAAACGGCTTTGTTAGGCTTTTAGAAAACACAAATTTAGAACAATCTCAACGTTACAATCTTAATGTAGTTAAAAATACAAATGATAAATTAAAAACAATGATTAACGATATTTTAGATATCTCTAAAATTGAAACTGGTCATTTTTCCATCCTTCCAATACGCTTTAATTTAATAGAAGAATTAAATACTATTATTCAAATTTATTCTCAAAAATGTGAAGAAAAAGGAATTACATTAAAGCATGCTATCGATCCCGAATGTCCAAAGTTTATAATTGCAGATAAATACAGACTTGCACAAATAATAAACAACCTTATTGGTAACGCTATCAAATTTACACCAGCTGGAAGCATAGAATTAAAAGCAGAATGTATTACTAAAAAGGACGACTCTGTAACAATATTATTTAGTGTTAAAGACACAGGAATAGGAATTGCTGCGAAACAAATAGACTCTATTTTTAAAGGCTTTTATCAAATTAATAATAATATAACTAACGATGGTACAGGATTAGGTCTCGAAATTACTAAAAAACTTGTACTTGCCTTAAATGGTGAAATCACAGTAGAGAGTAAACTTGGAGAAGGCAGTACCTTTTTAGTAACCTTAAATTTTAAAATAGCAAAAAACCAAAAAGAAAACAAAAAAATTAAAAAAATATCTGAAGAAACCTCTAAAAACGATTTTAAAATATTATTAGCAGAACCCTATAAAAAAGATCAAGTAAAAATTTTAAAAATAATTGATAAATTAAAAAACTGCGATGTAGTAGTTGTAGATAATGGAGACAAAGTAATAGAAGAGCTCTATAAATCTAAATTTAATCTTGTTATATTAAACATTAAGCTACCAAGCATGGATGGTATAGACACGGCAAAACATATAAGACATTCAGAATTAGAACTTTTTAATAAAATACCTATAACAATAATTAGTAATAAACCTTCAAAAGAAGAAGAACGCTATTGCAAAGAACACAAAATAAACAGTTACATTGGAAAACCATTTGATAAAAAAGAAGTTATAAGAAAAATTAAATACATACAACAAAAAAAGCAAGCTAAATAGCTTGCTTTTTTTATATAGTATTAAAATAAAAATTTACCTATTCATTTTTTTAATCTCCTCTATAAACGTATCCAAATCCACACCATTACTAACTAAAGTTAAAGCTTTATCTATAACGTACTTTACGTTTTCTGGATTAAAACCTAAACCAACAGCAATTTTACGCAATAAAATCTCTTCGTGGTCACCTTTAATATGATCTACATAAACCATACGCGACAAATCAAACAAACGTTCTAAACGCATATCGTAAGACGTTGGTGGATTAATTGGGTGCGATTGATAATCTTTTAAAATTAACTTATAATCGTTTTCACCAATATCTAAATTACGCGCCAAACGGTCTAAAAACGTTTTTTCTTCGTCTGTAATAATTCCGTCGTCCATTGCCACTCTTACAATAGATGCAAAATGGTCTTCGTTACGCTTTTTAAATCCGCTATCAAATAAATCTGAAAATGACATATATTTTATTGTTTTATAACGCCAAAGATAGTTAAAGATTAAATGTTTTGAAAGAACTCAATTATCTTTTTTTAGGCATTTATTTTACTACTTATAATAGTCGTAAAACACCGCGCTTTTACTATTCGTTTCCAGCAAAAAAAGCTGGCGAGTTCAAACATACCTTTCAACTGCAAAGCAATCATGAATTCCTATTTATAAAATAAAAATAGACGAATAATCACTAATGCATCTGCCAATGGTTGGTTCTTAAATTAAAAAACATAAAGTAAACTAATTTTCAACTTAGAAATGGAATTAACCATTCTATCTCTTATATTTGTTGTCCAATAAAAAATTACGTGAGCAAATCGCT
>Ga0114956_1001830_pt1 | contig 16833 bp, 11 predicted proteins | sample MaitaG_FD_87304 | JGI IMG/M metagenome (GOLD analysis project Ga0114956, IMG submission 87304) | Marine algal microbial communities from Maine, USA - Maine_Asex2 metaG | ecosystem: Host-associated > Algae > Red algae > Unclassified | place: Maine, USA | collected 2015-01-05 | reverse complement strand
TATCCTACCTTCCGCTGGTTGCCTTCGTGGCATTGGTTTGGTTTCGCTTTCGCAGTGTCCTGATTGACCCCTGTGCCTATCTTTTTGCGAACAGCGTCGATGGCTTAAAAAATTACTTTAATCTTGCCTACTACCTCAAGCATGACAAAGGGCTATTGACATCAGGATTTAACTATCCCTATGGCGATCACCTGTTCTACACCGATAGCCATCCGCTCTGGGCACTTATCCTCAAGCAAGTAGACAACCTCATCCCAATCGCGCCAGCTGCCATCGGCATCATAAATTATGGCATTCTCATTGGAGCCCTCTTGGGCGCTCTACTCACCTTTCGCCTATTGAGACGCCTTGATATTCCAATATGGGTTGCAAGTTTGTCTACGTATTGCATCATCTTGTTGTCTCCGCAGTGGGATCGGATGGGCGGTCATTTAAGTCTGTCTTACCTATTTGTGGTGCCCGGAATCTTGCTCCTTATTTTGAGCTACAATGCTAAGCCTGGTGTCAAATGGGCATTGCTCACAGGTTTATACATTGCTTTCACGGGGGGATTGCACGCGTACTATTTACCGCTCCATCTTTTGCTGATCCTTGGCTTTGTCTTCTGCCATGGTCTGATGAACAGAGATCGGATCTGGCAAAATCTGCCTCTCGTCTTCGCCGCCCTGATCCCTTTGTTTTTGTTTCAGGCTGTGCAGGCCACCGATGTATTCAATGATCGAGCCACGAAGGTGTATGGGTTCTTCACCTATACCGCTTCTCCCGCCAGCATCTTGATGCCTCGTGTTGCCTGGGCCGAATCTCTACCTTATCTGTTGTTTAAAGATCGCATCCAATGGGAGGGAAGGGCCTATTTGGGGCTGCCGGTGGTGCTTCTGCTGCTATCTACCATCGTTCTCTTGCTCCGGTCCCGGAAATCTTTCTGGAAGAAAATGCGTGAGGCATTGCCCCCGTCCCTCATTTCGCTGCTGGGTGCATCTAGTCTCCTCCTGGCATTCTCCATGTGCCTGCCTTTTCGGTTGGGCATGGAGTGGCTCCTGGACATTTTATCACCCCTTGGGCAAATCCGGGCATTGGGGAGGTTTGCCTGGCCCTTCTACTACGTCGCAGGGATCATCGCTGTCTATTTTTATCATGCATTGCTTTCTAAAAAGATTGCAAATGGAAGGCTCAGACTGGCAGTGCTAGCCATCTCCTTACTACTCGGCAGCATCTGGATTTTTGAATCAACACGGTTTTTCCTTGTCTCAACAAAAACCCGGATACAGCCAAACACGTTGGTTACAAATCTAGTCGACTTGGACCACACAGTCGTTGATGCTCACCAGGCAATTCTCCCATTGCCACTCACCGCCATCGGAACAGACAAGCTCACTCGGCATACCGATGCTTCAGGACTTAACGCTGCCCTTCCGCTTTCATATGAAACCGGTCTTTCGATTGTAGCAACCATGTCTCCCCGCACCTCCCACCAACATGCATTGTCTGCGATTCAACTCATCAGCAATCCCCTGATCAGGAAAGAAAGACTTTCCGATATGGATGCGAGGCCGCTCCTACTTGTCTTCGATAAGAGATCTTCATTCACTCCGGAAGAGACCAGCCTTTTGCATGCGGCTTCCCCGCTCTACGATCTTGAAGATCTTTCGATTGCAAGCCTTCCCATGTCGGCTTTTGCCCAAGTTTCGCCGGACTCGTTAGCCCTATATGAAGATCGGGATTCATCTCAAGGCAACTTTCTATGGTTAGACTATGATAGTTTGCCCACTCCCGTCGCTATGATCGGAAATGGGGCGTTGGCCGTGCTTGAAGACACGAAACGCATACTCGATTTCTCAAATGATCTAGCGCCCCAAATCGAATTGTCTTTTTGGGTCTACATCGATCCCGACCATCAGCCCATGCCTCACTTCCTCTTGGAGGCAAGTGATCGTGATGTTTGGAGCCAGGTGGGGTCCTTAAAAGTCTTTGATCAGACAGATGTTTGGAAAAATTGGGTCCGGATTTCCTTCTCCTTTGATTGCCCCATGGGAGAGTCCATCAGACTCACATCGAGCAATACACCATTCATAATGGATAATTTATTGCTGAGGCCAGCAGCTACCGATGTCCTTCTCCGTAGCGGCGAGTATTTGATCTACAACAACTTTCTCCTTACGGAAAGATAGTTTCTTCGCTAAAAAGCGTTGAACTAAAGCATTAGAAATGCGGTTTTTAAGTTGTTAATCAGTTGACTTATAGCTAGAAAGGGTTTAATTTGGGCTGTAGTGTTGCAGTTCTCCTCAGATTTACACACACCGAACAGAATTAATAAGTAGAAAGCATGGCGGGTACGTATCAGCTCCTGATCGAAAAACTTGATCGTTTCATTCGTAAGTTTTACATAAACCAATTGATCCGTGGGCTACTCTATAGCATCGGATTGGTGGCGTTTTGTTTTCTCCTTTTTGCACTTGCTGAGCATTTTTTCTATTTCAGTAAAGGTGTGCGCAAGGTGCTTTTCTTTTCTTTCATCGGGATCACCGGGCTGGCTTTGGTACAATGGGTCTTCTTGCCTCTATCTCGGTATTTCCGTCTAGGTAAAGTAATTTCTCATGAAAAGGCGGCCGATATCATTGGTGTCCATTTCGAAGATGTTCAAGATAAGTTACTCAATGTGCTGCAGCTCAAGAGACAAAGTGATAACAGTCCGCAGCAGTCACTCCTCCTTGCGAGTATTGAGCAAAAGACGAGTGAGATTTCACCCGTGCCATTTCAGTCCGCCATAGATCTGCGTAAGAACAAGAAGTATCTTCCCTATGCACTGCCACCGCTACTCATTTTGCTCGGCCTTTTGGTTGGCGCCCCCAGTCTGATCAAGGATAGTACTTCGAGAATCATCAAAAACAATAAAGATTTTGAGCGTGCAGCTCCCTTTCATTTTTCTTTGTCAAATGCCTCTTTGGATGTACCTCAGTATGAAGACTTTAGACTAGATGTCAATGTGGATGGAGACGTTTTTCCCGACCAGGCATTTATCGATATCAAGGGCTTTCAGTATCGCATGAAGAAAGAGGGTCCTAATAGCTACTCCTACCTCTTCAATAACGTGCAGGAGAATCAGAATTTTCATTTTGTTGCGGAGGGCGTCTCTTCAAATGCATTCGAACTCAATGTGCTGCGCAAGCCCAATATTGTCGATCTCACTACCGAGCTGGATTATCCAGCCTATACCGGCAGGCGAGACGAGACGATGGAAAACGTCGGTGACATGGTCGTGCCTCAAGGCACCAAGATTGACTGGATCTTGCAAGCAATACATACGGATGATCTTGATTTCATTCTGGGTTCACAAGAATCGACAGAAGCAGATCGCATCGGTGAAGAGAATTTTACCTACACATCAAGAATATATCGAAACACACCGTATACGATTCGAGTCGGAAATGCTACGTTGCCAAATGCTGATTCGGTCAGTTACACCATTGCTGTTGTGCCCGATGTGCATCCGTCTTTGTCCGTAAAGCAATTTATCGATAGTTCTGATGTAGCACTGATCTATTCAGTAGGAGATGGTTCTGATGACTATGGTCTGACGCGTCTGACCTTCAACTATCGCATCACCAACGAGGGCAAGAACAAAACTGATCTCGTCACTCAAGAATTGACTAAACCCGCCTCCAAGCGCATCAATTTTGACCATGTTTTTGATATAAACACGTTAGAATTGGTTCCGGGAGATGAAGTCTCGTATTACTATGAGATTTTCGACAATGATGGTGTCAATGGTGTAAAGAGCACCAAGTCATCCATCATGTCCTTCAATAAACCGACAGTCGAGGAGTTTGAAGAAAAAGAGGATAAGAATGAGGACGACATTAAGAAGACACTAAAGGCCGCAAGCAAAGAATCCGAGAAAATTAAGAATGAGTTTAAGTCGATGCGGGAAAAAATGCTCCAGGAAAAGTCTGTCGATTGGCAAATGAAAAAGGAGTTGGAAGATCTGCTATCGCGTCAAGAAAGCCTCGAAGACGAGCTAGAGAAAGCCAAGCAAAAATTTGAAGAAAATCTCGAAAACCAACAAGAGTTTGATCAAGTAAGTGAAGAGACGCTCGAGAAACAAGAGAAGCTTCAAGAGATGTTTGAGGAACTGGCAGATGACGAAACCAAAGAGCTGATGGAAAAAATCCGCGAGCTCATGGAAGAACTTAAGAAAGAAGAGGCCCTCAATATGCTCGAGGACATGGAGATCAGCGAAGACCAGTTGAAGATGGAGCTGGATCGACTGGAAGAGCTCTTTGAGCAGTTGGAATTTGAGCGTGATCTCAAACAGCAGCTTGAAAAGCTACAAGAACTTGCCAAGAAAGAACTCGAGCTTAGCGAGGAATCAAAAAAATCAGAAGAAAATACCGAGCAAGAAAATCAGGAAATCAAGGAAGAGCAGGAAAAGATAAATGAGGAGTTTGAAGAGATCAAAGAAGAAATGGAAGATCTCAAGGAGCGCAACGACGAGCTCCCACAACCCAATGAAATAGAGGACCCCGAAGAAGGCATGGACGAGATTCAGGAAGATCTGGATAACGCCATGGAGCAAATGGAACAACAGCAGCAACAAGATGCAGGAGAATCTCAACAGGAAGCTGGCGAGAAAATGGAACAGATGGCCCAGGACATGCAACAGCAAATGGAACAATCTGACATGGAGCAGATGGAAGAAGACATGGCTGCCATGCGCCAGTTGCTTGAAAACCTCGTTGCTCTTTCTTTTGATCAGGAGGATCTCATCGCAGACCTAAACAAGACCAATATGTCCACTCCCAGGTATGTTGATCTGGTGCAAGACCAATACAAACTCAAAGACGACTTCGGCTTGATCGAAGACAGCTTGCAGGCCTTGAGTCAGCGAGTGTTTGAGATTGAATCTTTCGTGCTTGAAAAAACCGCAGAAGTCAAGACGCATCTCAATGACGGCATCGAGCTTCTTGAAGACCGCAAGAAAGGCGATGCATCAAACCATCAGCAACGCACCATGAAAAACGTCAATGATCTCGCACTCATGTTTAGCGAGTCAATGGATGAGATGCAGCAGAAGATGTCTGGCATGATGTCCGGAAGCCAAATGTGCACCAAGCCCGGCAACAGCAAAGGCAAGGGGCAAAAGCCTTCTGATAAGATTTCTGAGGGGCAAAAGAGCCTCAATGATCAGATGAAGCAGATGAAAGAGGGGATGAAAGAAGGAAAGGGCTCGAGCAAGCAATTTGCTCAAATGGCAGCTAAGCAAGCAGCCCTGCGAAAGGCACTCAGAGATCTGCAAAATGCCAAACAGCAACAAGGCAAGGGTGGGTCTAAGCAGCTCGAAGAAATCCTAGAGCAAATGAACAATATTGAGACTGATCTAGTAAATAAGAAGTTGACTAATGAAATGATTAAGCGGCAAGAGGAAATCTTGACCCGCCTTCTCGAAAATGAAAAGGCAGAGCGTGAACAGGAGTTTGAGGAGAAGCGAGAATCGAAAAGTGCTGAAAATTTGGAACGAAAATTGCCTCCTGAGGTTGAAGCGTACATTAAGGAACGAGAAGCACAAATCGACCCTTTTAGGACAGTCTCGCCTGCATTGAGACCCTACTACAAGGCGTTGGTTGAACAATATTATAATTCGTTAAAAGGAAATTGAGATGTTGAAACTTTCTTCTTGTCAAGAGAGTATTTGCCAGTTGGAATGCTTTGTCCAGGAAGTCGCAGCGCAGTATGGGATATCGGAAGAGCGGTACCCAGACATTCTCATCAGTCTCACCGAAGCTGTCAATAATGCAATCATTCACGGTAATTGTGAGAACGAAACAAAAAATGTCCTCATCAATCATTCGTACCGAAAACAAGAAGGTCTGACCTTTGAGATTTCTGATGAAGGCAAAGGTTTTGATCACCACAAGCTTCCAGATCCGACCCAAATGGCCAATCGCGAAAACATTGGCGGTAGAGGAGTCTTTCTTATAAAGCAGCTATCTGATCGGGTGCGTTTCGTCAACAATGGACGCACTGTGGTAATCAACTTCAATGTCTGATTTACCAAACCATAGCCTTGGCAAATAATATTGCGAAAGTCTCTGTCTCTTATCACGAGATCGATCCATCTACGAATCCTCTCAACGCCCTTTCACTCGAAAAATGGCTGACGCAAGTAATTCGAGCAGAAGGGTTCTCCTTAAATGAACTGGATTTGATTCTCTGTCTGGATACCTATCTCTTAGACCTCAACAAGAAGTACCTCGACCACGATACGCTCACTGATATCATCACCTTTGACTACAGCAGCAATGAAGCAATACGTGGCGAATGCTACATCAGTGCCCAGCGAATCGAAGATAATGCGCAACGCTATGCAGTCAGTAAACGAGACGAATTGCATCGAGTGATTGTGCACGGGGTTTTGCACCTCTGTGGTTATGGTGACAAATCAGACCAGGAGAAAGAAATCATGCGGGCAAAGGAGGAGATGTATCTGGCATTGCGAAATTAGTCATGTTTCTACAGCCGTATTTTGATATTCATCATTTTACGACCGTCCTATTAAGGGATCAATAGTATCTTTGCGTATCATTTAATAAATATGAATAATTACAATGTGTAATTAATTCATTTGTAGGGAATAATGAAGGTATTAAAGTTTGGAGGTTCGAGTTTAGGTAGTGCCGACAGCATTCGGCTGGTGGGTACGATCATATCGCAAGGCCTATCAAGAAAAGAGATTCGGGCTGTGGTCGTTTCTGCATCAGGCAAATCGACTGATCATTTACAATCAATGGCTCAAAGAGCTTCTTTGGGCAAAGACAGTTATTTGACCACATTGGCCGCATTTCAAGATCATCACGAGCTACTGATCTCAGAACTGCTGCCGCCCAGCGCCCAAGGAAGTTTGAGGCGAAAGTTCGAGGCACTCAGCAAGACATTGGCAAATTTGCTGCATGGCATTTTATTGGTTCGAGAAGCAACTCCCCGGACCATGGATTATGTCTTAAGTTTTGGTGAGCGATACAGTGCCCTGTTGCTGACCACTTACCTCAAGACTCGGAGAGTAAAGGTAGATAGCTTGGATGCCCGTGAAATTATCAAGACCAACAAGCGTTTTGGATCAGCACAAATAGACAAGAGGCTTACCACGCGCAAAATTAGAGACTACTTCAGGCAGAACAAGCAGCTTCAGATCGTAACGGGTTTTATCAGCTCGGCTAAAGGCGGCCTGACCACTACGCTGGGTCGAGGAGGCTCTGATTACACCGCTTCGATCATAGGGGCAGCTCTAGGCGCTGACGCGATTGAAATCTGGACCGATGTAGATGGCGTGCTAACCTCCGATCCTCGCAAAGTGGAAAAAGCACTGACCATACCCCAAATGACATATGCTGAAGCTGTAGAAATGTCTCACTTCGGAGCAAAAGTCATCTACCCTCCCACCATGCTGCCAGCCCTCGAGAAGAAGATCCCGATAAATATCCGCAACACGTTCAACCCTGAGCATCCGGGCACCATCATCTCCGGCAAGCCATCAGTAGATACCCGGGCTGTGAAAGGCATCAGCTCGATCTCCTCCCTCACCCTACTCACTCTGCACGGCAGTGGTCTGTTTGGTGTGCCCGGCATCGCTGCTCGACTCTTTGCGAGTCTGGCTGCGGCAAAAATCAATATCGTGCTGATCACACAGGGATCATCCGAAAATTCGATCAGCTTGGCCATCGAGCCACGCCACTATCGGTCCGCTGTCAAAGCGATATCCGGAGAGTTTGAATATGAGATGAAGACCGGGTCTGTAAATCCTGTAAAGGTGGAGGCAGACTTATCGTCCATTGCCATCATTGGTGAAAACATGCGGCTTACCCCTGGCATCGCTGGGAAGATGCTTACAGCTCTGGGTAACAATGGAATCAATGTTGTCGCTATTGCACAAGGTTCTTCAGAGCTTAACATCTCTGTTGTAATTGCCAAAGAACATGAGACAAAGGCTCTCAACGTGCTTCATGAGGCTTTCTTCCTTTCGCCTACAAAGGTGCTGCACCTCTTTATGGTCGGTGTCGGGCTCATTGGTGGCACACTTTTGAAACAACTCCAAAAGCAGACCGCCTTCCTCAAGGAAAAGAGGTCCCTCGAAATCCGGGTTGTAGCACTGGCCAATACAAAAAAGATGCTTTTCGATTATCGGGGCATTGGTTTGAAAAACTGGCAGAACCGGCTGGCTTCGGCAGACAATACTGAGATTGACACGTTTGTAGAAAACATGATTGAGATGAATATGTCAAACTCCATCTTTATCGACAATACGGCAGATCTCGTAATCCCCGACCAATACAGTAAGGTATTGGACGCTTCGATATCGATCTCCACGCCAAACAAGGTGGCCACCTCCTCAAATTTTGACCACTACCTGGATCTGCTCGGCAAGGCCGAAGAAAACAACGTCTACTTTGGCTATGAAACCAATGTGGGAGCAGGACTGCCAGTGATCTCAACCCTTCGGAATCTAGTAGATAGTGGCGATCGAATCGTGAAAATAGAAGGTGTTTTGTCGGGATCCCTGTCATACATCTTCAATCATTTTGATGAAAACACCTCGTTTAGCGAAGCAGTAAAGCAAGCCGGTGAGCTCGGATACACAGAGCCTGATCCTCGAGTGGATCTCAATGGGCTGGATGTAAAGCGAAAGATTCTTATTCTCGCTCGTGAAGCAGGTTTGCCTATGGAGTCAGACCACATTTCTGTTCAGAACATTTTACCTGAATATTGCCAAAAGGCAAAACAGGGTGCTGATTTATCTCGGCAGTTGAAAAAGGCAGACCCGCATTTTGAGAATATTCGCAAGAAGGCCGCGGCGAAAGGAAAGAAATTGCGCATGATTGCAAAGCTTGCCAGGGGCAAAGCAACCATCCGTCTTGAAGAAGTAGGAAAAGAATCACCTTTCTATTTTCTCAGTGGAAGCGATAACATGCTCGTCTTTACCACCGATCGATACGATAGCAGACCTCTGGTGATCCAGGGTCCTGGCGCGGGTGCCGAGGTTACGGCTGCGGGTGTCTTTGCGGAGATTATTCATATCGGAAACCTATTATGAGCGCCGGTGTCAAAGCTTTTGCCCCTGCATCTGTCGCCAACGTAGCTTGTGGCTTTGATGTATTGGGCTTTGCGCTCGAGCGACCGGGTGATGAAATCATTGCCAAGCCTGGCGACACACCAGGTCTAAAGATCACGAAGATCACCGGCGATGGTGGGCTCTTGCCAAAAGAAGTAGCAAAAAATACCGCCGGTGTGGCAGCCCAGTCATTGCTGGATTCACTGGGTCGCGCGAGCGAGCCAATATCGCTGGAAATACACAAAAAAATGCCGTTTAGCAGCGGCCTCGGGTCTTCTGCTGCAAGTGCATGTGGAGCGGTCGTTGCTGTGAATAAACTCTTGGGCAATCCGTTGGAGAAAAAAGATCTTCTTCCTTTTGCTGTCCTTGGGGAGCAAATCGCAGACGGAGCATATCATGCAGACAACGTGGCTCCCTCGCTACTTGGTGGCATGGTTTTGATTCAAGACACCCAAAAACTCTCATGGTGTCGCATTCACACCCCAAAGGGGCTCTTGGCATTGGTCATCTATCCTCAAATCAAGATCCTCACCCGAGAGGCACGGGAGATTATTTCTCCCACCATCACTCTCGCTCAGCACATCAAGCAAAGCAGCAACCTTGCCGGGTTAATCTTAGGTCTGGTAAATTCAGACTTTGGATTGATCGGAGAGAGCCTTGAAGACGTCGTGATCGAACCTCAGCGTGCAAAACTGATACCGGGATTTGCAGAAGTAAAAGCAGCCGCGCTGGATGCCGGCGCACTGGGGTGCAGTATTTCAGGAGCAGGACCATCCATCTTTGCCCTTTTTGATAACTCTCTCAAAGCCGAAATCGCTCAAGAGAAAATGCTAAACATCTTCTCCGCGCGCGGTGTCTCCGCCGAGGGGTTCCTCTCTGCAATGAATCATCAGGGCACATACATCTGCTAGGACCAATGCAACTATACAGTACGAATGACCGCAGCACAACCGTATCACTCAGAGAGGCCGTGCTCAGCTCTCTCCCGAGAGACGGAGGCCTTTACATGCCCCGCGAGATCAAACCCCTCGAGAAGTCCTTTATCCAAAGCATCTCCAGTCTCTCCTTTCCTGAGATATCCTATCATGTTGCGCATCATTTGATCGGCGATTCAGTACCAGCAGCGGATCTACAAGATTTGATCTTGGCATCGATTACTTTTCCCGCCCCGGTCGTCCCAGTGACAGACCGCATTTCTTCTCTAGAGCTTTTTCATGGGCCATCCTTAGCATTTAAAGACTTTGGTGCGCGTTTTATGGCACAATTGATGGCGCATTTCAACCAAGAGGCCGATGAAACACTGACCATCTTGGTGGCAACCAGCGGAGATACCGGCGGGGCGGTGGCGGCCGGTTTTCTTAATACACCCGGTATCGAAGTCATTATTTTGTATCCTTCGGGCCGAGTGAGCGCCCTTCAGGAAAAGCAGCTTACCACTCTCGGTGGCAACATTCACGCTTGCGAGGTCGCTGGAAGCTTTGACGATTGTCAAAAAATGGTGAAGGAAGCCTTCCTGGATACGCGATTGGCAAGTAAGTATCGCCTTAGCTCCGCGAATTCGATAAACATTGCCCGGCTTATTCCCCAAACATTCTACTTTTTCGAGGCCTACAAGCAAGTTGATTCAGACTCCATAGCCTTTAGTGTGCCGAGTGGGAATTTTGGCAACTTAACCGCCGGTCTTATTGCGAAGAAGATGGGGTTGCCTGTCTCTGCTTTTCTTGCTGCCACTAACGCCAATCGGGTCGTGCCTGAGTACCTACGCACCGGCGTTTTTACACCAATGTCTTCTATCTCTACTGTTTCCAACGCCATGGATGTCGGAAACCCATCCAATTTCAGCCGCATGTTGGATCTATACAGTTCCACGTGGAACGACATGGCTGAAGACGTAATTGGCTACTCTTACAACGACGAGCAGACTGTTCGAGCCATCTCAAGGATCGCTGCCGAATCCTCCTACATCACCGACCCACACGGTGCTATCGGCTACCTCGCCGCACAACAATTTCTGAGCAAAGAGACTGGTCATCACGTTGTGTTTCTAGAAACAGCCCATCCTGCTAAATTCCTTGATGTCGTCGAGGAGGCCATCTCTCAGAAGGTGGAGATACCTCGCAGGCTTGCCGAGCTAGCTCAACGCACCAAGAAAGCGACTCCTCTTGGCACAGATTACGCCGACTTCCGAGACTTCCTTCTCGATCGGTGACGTTTCACGTGAAACACTTCGCGAACGTCGCTCATTGAAATGCAACCGTTTTCTTTATTTTAGCTCCTTCTACAAAATTTGGATCATGAAAAAGTCTCTACTCTTCCTTTGTCTCTTTTCCGCTCTATGCCTCTGTGCACAGGAGAACATCAATAACAACCCCTTCCGACAGCTAAACACAGACTTACCCTCACCCAATTCTTACCGAACAGCTTCTGGTGCACCAGGACATGAGTACTGGCAGCAGAAAGCAGATTACAAGATCTCAGTTGTACTGAAGGATGCCGAACGCCAACTTCATGGAGACGAAACCATTACCTATACAAACAATTCACCCGATCCTCTCCGGTATCTCTGGTTGCAACTCGACCAAAACATGCGGGCAAAGGATTCTGACACGCATAAGATCAGAGCATCATCTTTGGGAGGACGGGCGTCCGGGAGACAGTTGCAAAGCCTCCAGCCTGCCTTTGATGGTGGCTTCAAGATTGAACACGTCAAAGATGCAGATGGAAAAGATCTTCCTCACGTGATCAATAAAACGATGATGAGGGTCGATCCACCGCAAACTCTGCAACCTGGTCAAAGTTTCACCTTTAGCATCAAGTGGTGGTACAACATCAACAACACACGCGAAATCGGTGGACGATCTGGATATGAAAACTTTCAACCCGATGACAACAATGTTTATGTGATCGCCCAGTGGTTTCCCCGAATGTGCGTATACAGCGATAACGAAGGATGGCAGAATAAGCAGTTTCTCGGACGTGGAGAGTTTGCCCTCGTGTTCGGAGATTACGAAGTAGATATCACTGTCCCAAGTGACCACCTTGTCGCCTCAACAGGTCTTCTCCAAAACCCAGACAATGTGCTCAACAAAACCCAGCGCAATCGACTTAAAGAAGCGGCAAAAGAACACATACAGCCCGTGACAATCGCAACATATGACGAAGCAGAAGCTCGGATGGAAGACCGTGCTGAAGACACCAAAACATGGACTTTTCACGCTAAAAACGTGCGTGACTTCGCCTTCGCATCATCACGGCGCTTTATCTGGGACGCAATGGGTGTGCCTATGGCAAACGGGGAGACCGTCATGGCTCAATCCATGTGGGTCAAAGAAGGCGATTGCCTTTGGAAAAAATATTCTACCAAGGCTGTCGCTCACACGGTCAAGTGGTACTCACACTACACCATTGACTATCCCTATCCCGTCGCATGGTCCATCGACGGGAGCATGGGCATGGAGTACCCGATGATCTGCTTCAACTATGGCCGATGCCAAGAAGATAGCACCTATTCCGAACGCACTAAATACGGACACATCGGCGTAATTATACATGAAGTTGGTCACAACTGGTTTCCCATGATCATCAACAGTGATGAACGACAATGGACCTGGATGGACGAAGGGCTCAATACCTTTGTGCAATATCTCACCGAGCAACATTGGGAGCACAACTACCCCTCGCGCCGTGGCCCAGCCGATAAGATCACCAGTTATATGGGTGGTGACAAGGATCGCATCTCTCCCATCATGACAAACTCAGAATCCATTCATCAGTTTGGCCCGAATGCCTATGCAAAACCAGCCACAGCTCTCAATATACTGCGTGAAACTGTCATGGGCCGTGAGCTTTTCGACATGGCGTTTAAGGAATATTCCGAGCGGTGGGCATTCAAGCACCCCACGCCTGCCGATCTCTTCCGAACACTCGAAGATGCTTCTGGAGTTGATCTTGATTGGTTCTGGCGCGGTTGGTTTTATACCAATGATCATGTTGATCTAGCAATGGGCGAGGTCCAAAATTTAAAATTGAGCACCGGCAACCCTGACGTTGAAAAGGACCTCATGAGAAGGAACCAAGAAGACGGACCTCAAGATATTGGCTCCATCCGCAACAAAAACATCGAAACACTTGCTGATGCAGATCCCTCCATTCTTGATTTTTACAGCAAGCATGACCCCTTGACTGCTGATGCCATCGATCGACAGGACTATCAGAATTACATGAATTCGCTCTCTGACAAGGAAAAAGCCCTGCTAGAGGACGACAACAACTACTATCAGATCAGCTTCGAAAACCGAGGGGGTTTGGTCATGCCCATCGTCCTTGAGTTTGAGTACACTGATGGCACCAAGGAAGTCGAGCGCATCCCTGCTGAAATTTGGCGCCTTCACCCCGACAAAATCACTAAAGTCTTTGTCAAAGAGAAAGAAGTTAAATCAATCACACTCGATCCTTTTCTCGAAATCGCTGATGTGGATCGCAGCAACAACCATTACCCGCCAAAGCCTGAAGTGAGCCGCTTTGATCTATTTAAGCAAAATGCTAGAGCCTCAGAAAATAAAATGCAACGCGCCAAACGAGCTAAACGTACCGGAAGCTAATCAGAACTGGAAGGTTAGTCACTTGATGAGACCAGGAATTGCGATAAGAACTTGCCCTGGGCTTCATTAAATTTCTCTGGTATCTCGAGCATCGGTGCATGGCCGCATTTGTCAAGAAAGACCAGTTCGGAATTCGGCAGAAGTTCGTGAAATTTTTCGGCCACAAATGGCGGTGTTATGGTGTCTTGCTTTCCCCAAACCAGCAACGTAGGCTGCTTTACTTCGTGAAGCTGTTCACCCACATTATGCCGTATCGCAGATTTTGCAATCCGTATAATTCGTATAGCCCTCGATCGGTCGTTGACAATTGAAAATACCTCATCAACCATTTCCTTTGTCGCTATGGATGCATCATAAAAAGTAAGCTCAATCTTTCGCTTGATGTACTCATAGTCCTCTCTTCTCGGGAACCCCGAGCCAAACGCATTCTCAAATAAACCCGAACTACCTGTAAGAGTAAGAGACTCTACCATTTTCTGGTTCTGCAACACGTACATCAGGGCAATGTGGCCACCCAGCGAGTTACCCAGCATGTGGATCTTCCTATAACCCTTATATTCAACAAAACTTGCAAAATAGTCCATCAAGCCCTTTACCGTCAATTTTTTGATCGGCATTTCAAAGATGGGTAGGATGGGAAGTACGACCCGCATCTTTTTGCTGAATTCACGTATCACTGCATCAAAATTTGATGCAGTTCCAAACAAGCCGTGTAGAAGGAGCAGTGGTGTGTCTTCAGAGTTGTTGCCCATCTCCATGTACTTGAACCCTGCTTCTTCTATGATATCAAATTCGGTCATACGCTTTTCTCTGACACGAAGTTACCAAATGCTATTGCAACTTTTCCTCACTACCACCCCCACGCAAAAAGTAGTAGATGGCAAGAGACGCAGCAAGCAACAGCATTGCCACCGCCTGATGCAGCACGCCGGGTATGACTGGTATGACTCCCGTGCTCCCAATCAGCACAGCAATACCTAGGCATATTTGCAATACTAACAATGTTATCCACAGTGTTGAGATCCTAGCTAGAAACCGCTCCCTGATCCCTCTAAATCGATTCCAATAGATATACAAACCACTGATTATCAAGCAATAAGCTATTCCTCTATGAATCACTTGAACAAGGGCAGACATGAAGGGGCTCGTGTCGTAATTCACAATGTTTTCCACAACCCATGACTCTGACGATCTTAATACACCCGGTATCCACTCACCCTGGAAATCCGGAAACGATGGATACACCAATGATGCTTTCATCCCACTCATCAGACCCCCTACAAATATCTGAAGAAGTAGTAAGCCCGTAAAAACTCTAAATATCCCAAATGATCGAGACTGAGCTGTTTTGCTGACATCGTAGCTGGCCTTTAAGACTGTCATCTCCAAATACCCAAAGACCAGCAACGCCAGACAAAGATGCACGGTCAGTTTATATGCATTTACCCATGGCCTGTCTACCAGACCACTGGCGACCATGATCCAACCAAATAGACCTACCAACCCAGCCAACACAAAAGTAATGGTAAGACGCTTGACCAACATTGCTGATAGCCAACGTCTCATCAAAAAGAATGCAAATGGAATAATAAATATCAATCCCATCACTCTTGCCCAAAGGCGATGCAGGTACTCCCAGAAATAGATCCACTTAAATTCGGTAAGCTGCATACCTTGATTAAGCTTCTGGTACTGCGGAGTCTCCTTGTAAAGCTGAAAAGCCTCGTGCCAGCCGCGCTCAGTCAGCGGCGGTATTGATCCTGTTACAATTTCCCATTTAGTGATGGAAAGTCCAGATCCAGTAAGCCTCGTAATGCCTCCAATGACTACTTGAAAGAAGATCAAAACAAGACCAAGGATCATCCAATAACGCACCCATTTGTTTAAAGCAATTTTCTCCACACTGATATCTATTATAAACCTTTCATAAATTAAGAAACCCTCTTCATCATTAGCTCTGTGTACTTGTGGAAAACAGCTGGAACGCCAGTCAGTTCATTTGATTTTCAAGCAGTTTAGGCAATGATTCAGTTGTTAGAAGAGGGTCGATAACGATAAAAGATGCACTCATTCGATCGCCTAAATGAACAAAAAGCTACGACGACGAAATGGAGATGTGGATAAAACGGAAAATTGTTGGGAACAGAAGGAGCTTTCCACAAAAAATGATGATTTAGCGCTATTTGTAATAAGCTCTTTACAAGGGTTTAATAAGTTCACTTATTTTCACATGTTTATAAATACAGTAGCCAGTGCGAGTCATTTTACAAAGAGTGAGTGAAGCAAAAGTTGAGGTAGCGGGATCGGCGGTTGGGTCTATTTCCCAGGGTCTGATGATCTTGGTAGGATTCACGGTTCATGATACCCGGGAGGATCTACTTTGGATGATTGGTAAGATCTTACGACTACGTATATTTTCAGATGCAGAAGATAAAATGAATCTGAGCATTGTTGATGTGGGCGGAGAAATACTAGTGGTCAGTCAATTTACCCTGTTTGCGAGCACAAAGAAGGGGAATAGGCCGTCATTTACACACGCTGCCAGACCGGAAATGGCACGAAGAAACTATGATGAGTTTGTAGACCTACTGCAACAAGAATTTGGAAAACCGGTTGAGACGGGAATATTTGGTGAGATGATGGAGGTAAAAATAAGCAACCACGGACCCGTCACTATCGCGATCGACAGCAAAAACAAAGAATAATGAGTATTAAAGACTTGCAGAAAGAAGTAGATGGCTGGATTCAAAACCATGGGGTTCGATATTTTGATGTCATGACAAATACGGCACTCCTTTCGGAGGAAGTGGGTGAGTTATCTGGTTTATTGGCGAGAGTACATGGCGAACAATCATTTAAGAGCAATACCACAGAAAAACCCCTGACCATGATCGGAGACGAAATGGCTGACGTGCTATTTGTGCTTGTGTGCCTGGCCAATCAACTCGGAGTAGATTTGAATGAAAGCATGAAGGCAAATTTGGAAAAGAAAACAGAGCGAGATCGCATGCGACACCGACAGAACCCCAAGCTGAACAACTAGAGTCCTATTTAGTGGATGTAATCCATACTATACGATCGACTTCGTAGACGATAAAAGAAATCTTGAATATAGCGCACAGCTTCACTTCG
>Ga0114956_1001826_pt1 | contig 16845 bp, 13 predicted proteins | sample MaitaG_FD_87304 | JGI IMG/M metagenome (GOLD analysis project Ga0114956, IMG submission 87304) | Marine algal microbial communities from Maine, USA - Maine_Asex2 metaG | ecosystem: Host-associated > Algae > Red algae > Unclassified | place: Maine, USA | collected 2015-01-05 | reverse complement strand
TTGGGTCTAATAGCGGGCTTACGTGCAAGACCTGATGGCCAGGTAGCTCAGTCGGTAGAGCAGGGGACTGAAAATCCCCGTGTCGGCAGTTCGATTCTGTCCCTGGCCACCATTGTTATCAACGGTTTAGCACCCCTCCCCTGATATTTTAATTCCTCCTTGCGTGAATTTTGCGGGAGCTAGCGAAAGTACACTCCGCGCGCAATGGTCTCCCCAGGTGAACACTCTCTGGTCTGCGACTGTACTGCTGGACTGATTTTGCTGCATCACATGGCGGGCACTACTCACGGTGTTTGGTTACCCTCTTGCGTCTCGTTCTATACGAGCATTTGTTGCCGTACAATACTGTTAGGCAGAAAATGTAACCTTTGTACAACGCGCGGTGTTAAACGAGAAACATTGCATACAGGAGCGTTGCAAACTGACCATGCGAAGATTGGAGATGAATCCGGATAGCTATCAGATGATCGAGTTCTCAAAGTGACCGTTCCCGCTCAACGCAAGGTCTACCACATAGTGCATGTGGATCGATTGCCATCGATTATTGCAAGCAAAGGTTTGCATTCGGATTCAACAATGAATAAGTACACTGGGCATGGAACAACTATCGGTATGAGCGATATCAAGGCGAGGCGTCTTAATGAATTGGAATTGGACAGTCACGCTGGATTGCATGTTGGAGAGTGTGTACCTTTTTACTTTTGTCCACGTTCGATAATGTTGTATTTGATTCATTGTGCGAACCATCCAGAGTTATCGTATCGTGGAGGTCAAGCACCAATTGTCCATCTGGAGTGTGATCTTAAAGCATCGGTAAATTGGGCGCAGGATAATAGCCAGCGATGGGCATTCACTCTCTCAAATGCTGGTTCATATTACTTCGAGGATCGAAGTGATATGGGGAGTTTGCATGAAATAGACTGGGATTCAGTTGGTACAAACCGGTGGAGCGGTAGGGGAATTTCGAATTTGGTCAAGGAGGGGAAGCAAGCTGAATTTCTGGTCGAAAACAGATTCCCGTGGGAATTGGTTGAACGAGTCGGAGTATCTGGACAACCGACGTATCTCCAAGCTATGCGAGCATTGGCCGCAAGTGCACACAAGCCTCAAATAGAGGTAAAGTCAGACTGGTACTACTGATTGAGGGTTGAATGATGATTGAATATAAGACAGGCAACATCCTCACGGAAGACGCAGAAGCGATAGTCAATACCGTCAACTGCGTTGGCGTTATGGGGCGAGGTATTGCGTTGCAGTTTAAAAAAGCTTACCCGGCGAACTTCAAGGACTATGCTGCCGCTTGCAAGCTTGACCAAGTTAAGCCCGGTCGTATGTTTGTGCATGACTTGGGAGGCTTAACCAACCCACGCTACATCATCAACTTTCCCACCAAACGCCATTGGCGCGGTAATAGCCGCTTAGAGGACATTGAATCGGGCTTGACTGCATTAGCAGATGAAATCCGAGAGCGCGGAATAAACTCAATTGCGATTCCTCCGCTGGGTAGCGGCTTAGGAGGGCTTGAGTGGGCGGACGTACGAAAGCGTATAGAGAACGCGCTGTCCAGCCTAACTGAAGTTCGCGTCATTGTACTTGAACCTAACGGCACTCCTGCAACCGCGAATGCAGTGAAGAACCGAGAAGTGCCTAAGATGACGCCTGGTAGGGCAGCACTGGTGGAATTGATGCACCGGTATCTGGCAGGATTGTTAGATCCATTTGTGACGCTGATTGAAGTGCATAAACTGATGTATTTCATGCAAGAGGCAGGAGAGCCACTTAAGCTTAATTACAGACAAGCCGCTTATGGGCCTTATGCTGAAAACCTACGGCATGTTCTGAACGCCATTGAAGGGCATATGGTTTCAGGCTATGCAGACGGTGGCGATGATCCAGACAAGCAGATGCAACTTGTCCCTGGAGCGGTTGATGATGCCACTGCATTTCTGGATGCTCATGCTGAGACCAAACATCGATTCGACAGAGTAACCGCACTTGTTGAGGGATTCGAATCTCCCTTCGGTCTGGAATTGCTAGCTACAGTCCATTGGGTAATGAAACACGATCGCGTTAATTCTGTACCTGACGTCGTTGACCGTGTACACGCTTGGAACAAGCGGAAACTTCAGTTTAGTCCTCGTCAGATTGATCTTGCAGTTAGTGTATTGTCGCGGCAAGAATGGGTAGGCAAATGAGCGAGTCGCCTTGTGTCAAGCCCAGTGACTCGCTATTTGAAGATTAACTGGAGCTGAGTTTGCGCAGTACGACCATTTCAGGCTGACGTTTTTCACTGCCATCCTTGCATACAGTGTTCGCAGCTCTCTCCATACCCTATTTGTAAGAGCTTTGAGTCATGAACAAACAAACGGGAGAGGAACGGCAGGCGGCTATTCCTTTGAAGTGGATTCCCGTAACCCTGAAGTTATGCAAGGCCGAGCTTGCATACGAGGTATGCGCGTTACGGTGGGTATGATCGTTGGTCAGATCGGCGCTGGGCGATCTATCGAGAATGTCCTGGACGACTTTCCCTATCTTGAGTGGGAGATGTGCATGAAGCACTTCAGTATGCTGCCTGGTTGTCGCAGGAACGGGAGTTTGTACTAGATGCAGGATGAAGATTTTTTTGGGTTTGAACCTGTCGCCTCGTTGTTAAGTTCAAAATGCAAATCAGCTTGTGCTTAGTCTTCTAAGGAATACTATTTCCGGCTGTTGGTTTTCACCTTCGATTCTGCAGACAGTGTTTGCTGCTTCCAATAGTCGCGAAAGTTCTGCTGCCGAGTAGTGGGTAGTTATTCTGCCAGAGCGATGGCCAAGCAAGTCCTGTCGATCTTCAAAACTCACTCCTGCTGATCTTAGGCGTCTGCCGTAGGTATGTTTAAGATCGTGAACTCGAACTTGCTGCAGCCCAACTGATTTTCTTGCTCGTAGCCATGCTGTGTTTAGCATACGAGTAATTGGCTTGCCATGAAATGTGAATACATGAGAATGGTGTTTTCCAGTTTGTTGTTTCACAACATCGAAGGCCGTTTTGTTCAGCACAACAAGTCGGTCGTCACCATTCTTCACTTGTTCACTAGGAATTATAAAAACGGCGGTATGGAGTTGCGGAATATCGACCTGCCAACTCCATTGCAAGTTGCAAACTTCACCATCCCTACAGCCGGTATTCACGGCAAACAAGGCCATATCAGTAAGATGGTCTGGTAGTGCTTCAAACAGTATTGCCTGTTCTTTCCAGTTGAGCGGATAGGGCTTTCGTTTATTGGTGTCGCTCAGCAACTTTATTCGTGGTGCTGATTGAAGCCACGTCATGCCGAATTCATCCACCCACTCAGTGCTTGCAAGATTCAGTATTCGTCGGACAATCTTAAGCCCATGATTGATTGTTCCAATTGCTGCCCCTTGCTTACGTCTATGATCTATCCAAGATTGCAGGCTACCTGTGTGCATTTTGTCTATCGCGATATCACCAATCCATGGCATCAGCAGATTTAAACGTCCGACGTCACTGTGCAAACTGCGCTTGTGCTGATTCTCTATAACGAACTTGGCAGCTGCTTGTTCGAAGGTGCGTGAAGGCCTAACGCCATAGACAGATGCTTGTCGTGCCTCCTCAGCTAATCGTGCTATGAACCGCTCTGCTTCTTCGAGTTGATCAGTTCCAGTGCTTGTGCAAACGCGCCTTCCGTTGATGAATTTGTCGATGTGCCAGATACCTGCCCGTTTGATGAGGCCTGGTGTTTTCTTTCGTGCCACTGTTCTGCTCCGTTTGAACGAGCTTGCCGTCCGTGTTGCGAAATGTAGTCGTCAATCCATGCATCGAGTTCGAAACGATCGAAGGCAATGCCTTGTTCACCGATTGGGATTTCCACGAGATTGGGCCTTACCTCAACATTGAAACGATTACGATCCATGCCGAGGTAGGTGGGAGCATCCCGCAGCCGCAACAGGCGCGGCAGCAGAACGATGTTGGTGGTGGATATAGGCTTCATTTTGATGCCATTTAGAACTCGGGATGACTATCAACAACCCTTTTAAAATCACTTTCAAGATGGTGCAGATCAGAAGTAGAGCTGTCTGGCAATTTAGTGTTGAGTTGGATAGCAATCCACTTTGTTAGCTCGTCAAAGTTGTCTAGTGATTTTCCAACGCCCAGCAAACCGACGATAGTTGATGTTTGCGGTATCCAGAGTCGATTCATCATCGCCACAGTGAGGTGCCTAATTTCGTGTGAGTTAGCCGATTTAAGTAATGACTTTCCTGGCTGTTCGATAGCTGGTCGCGTTGTATTGCTACTAACAAGTTTCAGGTATTGGCAGCGCGTATTTGTATTCACATTTTTCGTTTTATGCATCATAATCTCCGTCAAGGTGAGGATTTGTTATCCTGCATAGCATTTTACCGCTCAGAATGTCTTTCTGCAAGCGATAATGTCATCTTGGAGTTAATATTTTGATGCTGAATGACTTTTGGGGTGGAGCGTGATTCGATGTCATTTATCTCGGCTCATGGGCGAGCGGAAATTGAAAATTGCCGATGTGGCGCGGGAGACTGGATTGAATCGGAATACAGTGACATTGCTGTACAAAGAAACAGCTACACGTGTGGATCTGGATGCAATCGAAAAGCTATGTGAGCTATTCGATTGTGAGGTTGGGCAGCTGTTGGAGCGCACAAAGCAGTGACTGCGCTTCGAGGCTATTTGAGAGACTTAAGTGCCACCTTGGCGAAGGGTGTCATTGAGCTACCGATCGATCGGTTTGTTTTTTTAAACAAAACTTACTGTTATTGGTTGAATCTCCTATCTACTAAAAGATATGACCGGCGTAGTGTGGTCGGGCGGTGGGTAAGTGTGGGGTACCTGAGGTCATGCACTCTTATTAAACACTTCCTCCGACACTCGTTTACCTGCATGTCCACAGGTAGTCCATACGCTCGTCGCTCAGCGACGATATCCACGGGCCGTCCACACGGAGTCCGGCGCGAACGATGTCGGTCTGCCTTTCGATGCCTATAATCAAGTTACGCCAACAATATTCGAAGCTGTTTCCGAACAAAATCCAATTTAGACACAAGTAGCTATGGATAACAGTTTTTTTGAGAGGCCGATTCTCAACTCACCCTACGACTATCCGAGCAAACATTGGGAGCTCGACGAGAGTGGGCAACCAACACATAAAACTGTGGATCGGCGACGCAGCGCCGAGTTCATAACACCGATCCCAAAGACTCAGCGGCAAAAAAATGCTGTTGCTGAACAGGCTCCGCTGCTTTTTGATGAAGGCAAGGGGCTATCCTCGGAGGATCAGCAGTACGATCACATGGCAGTCATTAATGGCGTACGCGAGGAGGTTGATCGCTGGCGCGCATTGCCCGATCCGGCGCAATGGCAGGTCACACCTGAAACCGTCAGATTGCTGCAACACTGGCGTTCAGATTCGTTTAGCGGAATTCGTCCCTTTTTCTGCCAAGTAGAAGCAGTCGAGACTGCAATTTGGCTGAGTGAGGTTGCACCGCGAGCCGGCAAAGCAGGCTCTAAATTTGTTGAACACCTGAAAAAGGCAAATGAAGCCGCTAGCTCGGATCCACTTGCACGTCTTGCGCTGAAACTGGCCACAGGTGCTGGTAAGACGACTGTGATGGCGATGATCATTGCATGGCAGACTATCAACGCTGCGCGCCATCCGCAAAGCAAACGCTTCACTCGCGGATTCCTCTTGGTCGCTCCCGGTATCACCATCCGAGACAGATTGCGAGTGCTGCTCCCCAACGATCCTGACAGCTACTACCGCAGTCGGGAGCTTGTACCTCAGGACATGCTTGCAGAGCTAGACAAGGCGAAGATCGTCATCACTAACTACCACTCTTTCCGATTGAAGGAGAAAGTCGAGCTTTCAAAGGGTGGTCGGTCACTGCTACAAGGCCGTGGTGAGCAGCTGCAGACTGAGGAAACCGAAGGGCAAATGATGCAGCGAGTGATACCGGATCTTATGGGCATGAAGAACATCATGGTCATTAATGATGAGGCGCACCACTGCTATCGAGAGAAACCTGAACTGTCAGAGTACGATACCCTGCAAGGAGATGAGAAAAAGCAGGCAAAGGAAAACGCAGATGCAGCGCGTCTGTGGATATCCGGGCTGGAAGCGATCCAGAACAGGTTAGGTGTATTGCGCGTGATTGATCTATCCGCCACACCGTTCTTTCTCAGTGGTTCCGGCTATGCTGAGGGCACGCTGTTTCCTTGGACAATGAGTGATTTCTCTCTGATGGATGCCATCGAATGCGGAATTGTGAAGCTGCCTCGGGTGCCGGTCACCGACAATATTCCGGGTCAGGACGTGCCGGTATATCGCAATCTTTGGGAAAACATTAGCACTGGCATGCCTAAGCATGGGAGGTCGAAGGCAACAGTTGCTGATCCGCTGTCGCTGCCGTCGCTACTGTATACAGCTCTCGAGGCTCTATACGGTCATTATGCTAAGACATTTGATCTCTGGCGGCAGGAGAATATCGAAGTGCCACCGTGTTTCATCGTTGTATGCAACAACACGACGACATCAAAGCTAATATACGATTACATCTCTGGCTTTGATAGGGAGCTTCATGATGGCAGAGTGCAGCCGGAAGCCGGTCGGTTGGAGCTATTTCGTAACACTGATGAACACGGCAATTCACTAGCCAGCCCTCGCACACTACTAATAGATAGCAAGCAGCTGGAATCAGGCGAAGCTCTGGACGCAAATTTCCGGTCTATGGCAGCCGAAGAGATAGAACATTTTCGTCGGGACATCATTGAGCGCACTGGCGATGTACGTAAGGCAGAGACAATTACCGATCAGGATCTGCTTCGAGAAGTCATGAACACCGTTGGCAAGGAGGGCAAGCTAGGAGAATCAATCCGTTGCGTAGTGTCGGTCTCGATGCTGACTGAAGGCTGGGACGCCAACAACGTGACTCACGTTCTCGGTGTACGAGCGTTCAGTACACAGTTGTTGTGTGAACAGGTGATCGGGCGTGCACTTCGGCGACAAAGCTATGAGATCAATGAGGAGGGATTGTTCGATGTGGAGTATGCCGATGTACTCGGTATTCCTTTCGATTTCAATGCCAAGCCAGTTGTTGCACCACCCCAGCCGCCACCAGTACAGCTACATGTCAAAGCGATCAGTCCAGAGCGTGATGCGCTCGAGATAACCTTCCCGCGTGTTGTAGGCTATCGCGTCGAACTTCCTGAGGAGAGGCTGACAGCTGAATTCAATGCGGACTCGGTGCTCAAGCTAACGCCCGAGCTAGTCGGGCCGACAAAGGTTCGCAATTCGGGAATCATTGGTGAGGAAAACGACTTAAGCGTGCAGCACCTTGAGGATATGCGTACTTCGACTCTTGTTATGCGACTTACACAGCGCCTTTTGTACACAAAGTGGCGTGACCCGGGAGACGAGCCAGAGTTGCACCTGTTTGGCCAACTCAAGCGCATTACGCGCCAGTGGTTGAACGAGTGCCTCGAATGCAGTGGTGGGACGTACCCGGCGCAGCTGCTCTATCAGGAGCTGGCTGACATGGTCTGTGAGCGCATCACTCAAGGAATTACGCGGGCCTTGCAGGGCGAGAACGAAATCAAAGCGATGCTGGATCCGTACACTCCATCCGGCTCAACCAGTGACGTTAACTTCAGGGTCTCGATGCGAGAGCATCACGTGGCAGATGAGCGACGTAGCCATGTCAATTACTCGATTCTAGACAGTGGTTGGGAGGGGGAGTTCTGTCGCGTTGCTGAGGCGCACTCCAAAGTGCTCGCCTACGTGAAAAATCACAACTTGGGCTTTTCGGTTCCGTATCGCTATGGATCCACGGCACGAACGTATATTCCAGACTTCATCGTCCTTGTAGATGATGGTTGTGGGATGACTGACCCTTTGTACCTCGTGATAGAGATCAAGGGTTACCGTGGTGAGGATGCGAAAGACAAGAAGAGCACCATGGAGACCTATTGGGTTCCAGGTGTGAACAACAATGGCCAGTTCGGGCGTTGGGCGTTTGCTGAGTTCACTGATGTATTTGAGATGCAGGATGATTTCGAGGCAGTGTTGCAAGGGCATTTTGACAAAATGATCAACGGTGTGATTTCTGATGCCTCCTCCAGCACTGACGCGGAATAGAAGAAACGATCATGGCAGCAAAGAAGAAAGCGCGAGCAAAGAAAGTTGCAAGCCGCAAGAAGGTTGCAACGCTCACCCATGAGGAAGCGTCGCGCAAGAACATCCCGACTGCAGAACATCAGTCCGTAATGGACAAGGATCAACAGGATCCGATTCGAGTGGCTTATGAGAGACGCAATCGCGATCTTGACCCGCAACTAGTTTGGCGTGGCAAGGACGATCAGGATGCGTCGGACTTGATCGTTGATGCGCCGCCGCTTTATATCCAGGAGAAGGTGCATCCGAAGGTGCTAATTGACGACCTGCTGAAAAAGACTGAGCGGGATGATCAGGAAGCGGATGTGCAGGCTGATCTCTTTGCTGATTTCAATGGTCTGCCAGATGAAGATGCTAAGACCGATTTTTACCAGCACGATGCGAATTGGACGAATCGAATGATCCTCGGTGACAGCCTTCAGGTGATGGCGTCACTTGCTGAGCGGGAGGGGTTAAGGGGCAAAGTCCAGTGTATTTTTTTAGATCCACCTTACGGAATTAGATTTAACTCGAATTTTCAGTGGTCGACAACCACACGCGATGTTAAGGACGGAAAGATTGATCATATAACTCGAGAGCCTGAGCAGGTGAAGGCATTCCGGGACACTTGGAAAGACGGTATCCACTCTTATTTGACATATTTAAGAGATCGACTGCTCGTCGCTAGAGATTTATTGTCTGACTCTGGTTCAATCTTCTTGCAGATAAGCGATGAAAATGTTCATAGAGTAAGAAGCTTGTTTGATGAGGTTTTCGGAGAGGATTCATTTATTTCACAGATTGGTTTTTCTAAAACATCCGGACTAGAAGCCTCGCAGCGGATGTCTGCAGGCTTTGACTATATCGTGTGGTACTCAAAAAGTCCTTCTGCAAACAAGTACAGACCGTTGTTTCGCCTAAAGGAGTCTTTGAAAAAGGGTGGTTACAGTTTTGTCGAAACGAGGATCGGAGAGAGGGTGTCGATGGCATCGCTGAGTGCGTTGAGCAAAACTGATAGACCCTACGCAGTCTCCGATCTTACTAAGCCTGGGCCAGGATCAAAATTTGAGTTTGGTTTTAGAGGTAGCGAATTTGTTTCGGGTCGGCGATGGTGGGGAACTACTAGTGAGTCGCTAACTAGGCTTGGTTTGTCGGATAGGCTTCAGGTTTCAGGTAGGAACCTGAGGTTCGTGCGTTACCTTGACGATGCACCTGCAGCCGGTATTAATAACTATTGGGAAGATACTGGGATTGCTGGGTTTGCGTCAGAGAAAGTGTATGTGGTTCAGACTAACTCGAAGGTAGTTGAACGATGTTTGCTGATGGCAACGGATCCAGGTGACCTAGTTCTTGATCCTACCTGCGGCTCTGGAACAACCGCGGCTGTTGCTGAGCAGTGGGGTCGACGCTGGATAACGATCGATACATCTAGAGTGTCGCTTGCGCTTGCCAGAGCCAGGGTCATGGGTGCTAGATACCCGTTCTTTCTTCTCAATGATTCCTGTGAAGGTAAAGAGAAAGAGGCGGAGCTATCTCAGACAGTGGCCAGTAGCCAGCCTGCCAGCAACAATATTCGTCATGGTTTCGTGTACGAGCGCGTTCCTCACATAACGCTTAAGTCAATCGCTAACAACACTGAGATTGACGTTATTTGGGAGCGATGGCAGGAGACCTTGGAGCCGCTGCGAGCGGAATTGAATTCTGCCAAAGGTGAATTTTGGGAAGAGTGGGAGATTCCTCGAGATGCTGAGGATCCGTGGGATCAAGCCACCACGAAACTATTCGCGACGCTTCGAGCAGAGCAGTCAAAGGGTGATAAGTGCAACCCAAGCAAGGTCGGTAAACATCTTTTGGGTATGAACATCAACTTAGGGCGTGAGTTCGATCTAGAAACACTTCCTAACCGTCCGGCTGATCCATGGCTGGAGGAGCCGACACGTTTACATGGCCTTTGGTGGGAGGCTCGGATTGGACGTCAGGAGGAAATAGACGCGTCGATCGCCGCTAAGGCTGATTTTGAATATTTGTACGACAAGCCGTACGAGGACAAAAAAACCGTTCGTGTTGCAGGTCCATTCACTGTAGAGAGCCTCTCCCCTCACCGCGTGCTGGCGGTTGACGAAAACGATGAATTGATCGATACAGTCGCAGACGTGCGCGTCAGCCGCATGGGTGGGGCGGGCGTTCAGGACTTCACAACCATGATCCTCGATAACCTGCGCACTGCAGGAGTGCAGCAGGCTCATAGGGAAGATCGTATTGTGTTCACTGCGTTGACGCCTTGGCCGGGCGACTTGATCTGTGCAGAAGGACAATACCACGAGGGCGGTACTGGGGAAGAGGATGACAATGGTCCAATCCGGCGGGCGGCAATATTCATTGGCCCCGAATTTGGAACCGTATCTCGGTCTGACCTTGTGGAGGCAGCTCGAGAGGCCGGCGATGCAGACTATGACGTACTGATCGCTTGTGCATTCAACTTCGATGCTCACTCGTCCGAGTTCGACAAGCTTGGTCGCATCCCGGTGTTAAAGGCTCGGATGAATGCGGACCTTCACATGGCAGATGATCTGAAGAACACGGGCAAGGGCAACCTCTTCGTGATCTTTGGCGAACCTGACATAGATATCATCGACGCAGAGGACGATCGCATTCAAGTCATAGTCAACGGTGTCGATGTGTTCCACCCGCAGACAGGCGAAATTCGTTCTGATGGTCCTGATGGAATTGCCTGCTGGTTTATCGATACCGACTACAATGAGGAGAGTTTCTTTGTGCGTCAAGCCTACTTTCTTGGCGCGAACGATCCTTACAAGGCGCTCAAGACCACTCTCAAGGCGGAAATCAACGAGGAGGCCTGGTCAACTCTTCATAGCGATACCTCACGGCCTTTCTCGAAGCCTGCTACCGGTCGTATTGCTGTCAAGATCATTAACCACTTGGGTGATGAAGTGATGAAGGTGTTCAAGGTCTGATGAAGTTTCGGATTGCTGACACCTTCACCGACAGTCTGACGCGGCTGACCAACGACGAGCAGAAGGCGACCAAGATCACGGCGCTTGACCTGCAGCTGGATCCGGCTAGCCCAGGACTGAAATTTCACAAGCTTGACAGGGCGCGTGACAAAAACTTCTGGTCAGTGCGAGTCGGGCGTGACATTCGTCTGATCGTGCATCGTTCCTCAGCGAATCTCTTGCTGTGCTATGTCGATCATCACGACAAGGCCTATCGCTGGGCAGAAAAGCGCAAGCTCGAGACGCACCCGAAAACAGGTGCTGCCCAGCTCGTCGAGTTGCGAGAGCGAGTAGAGGAAAATTCCTCTGCATCATTGCCTCAGGACAAACCGGTTGAACAGCCCAAGCAAATGCTGTTCGAGCATCTTAGTGATGACGAGTTGTTGAGTTACGGCGTACCGGAGGAATGGCTGGAGGATGTCAGGCAGGCCGATGAGGATTCGCTATTGGAGCTTTCTGACCACCTTCCAGCAGAGGCAGCCGAAGCCTTGCTTGAGATCGCTACTGGAGGCCATCCGACGCCAGCTGTCCCTGCTACTCAGGCAGAGGATCCGTTCGAACACCTGGACGCTCAACGCCGTTTTCGCACCCTGGACAATGCCGAGGAGCTGGCCCTCGCGCTTGAGTATCCTTGGGAGAAGTGGACCATATTTCTGCACCCCGCTCAGCGGCAGGTGGTCGAACGTACGTTCAACGGCCCAGCGCGTGTCGCGGGCTCAGCGGGTACTGGCAAGACCATCGTTGCATTGCATCGTGCGGTGCACCTCGCGCGGAGCGACGATGATGCTCGAGTCCTCCTGACAACCTTTTCGGACGCGCTGGCGCATGCTCTCAAGGGCAAGCTAAGACGATTGATCGGGGAAGAGCCGCGACTAGGCGAACGAATCGAGGTACACGCCATCGACGCGATCGGCGAGCATTTGCACGGCAAATTGATCGGCCCAGTATCCTTGGTGCAAGACGAAGAGATCGAGCGTCTGATCAGTTCGGGTCTAGCTGACATGGTAGATCAGCGATTCACTAAGCGTTTCCTGATGGCCGAGTGGTTTGACGTGGTGGACGCGTGGCAACTACGCACTTGGGATGCCTATCGTGACGTTCAGAGGCTTGGACGAAAGATTCGTCTGCCGGAAACTCAACGAGCGTTGCTTTGGCAGCTGTTCGAACAAGTGCAGAGCCGACTCAAAGACCAAGGTCTGATGACACGCGCCGAAATGTTCAGCGCTCTGTCCGAACCTTTGCAGGCTCGTCGTCATCCCCCTTTCACCCACGCGGTGGTTGATGAAGCACAGGACATCAGTGTTACCCAGCTTCGGTTCCTCGCGTCTATGGTCGGTGAGCAGCCCCAAGGACTGTTCTTCGCAGGTGACCTAGGGCAGCGAATCTTCCAGACCCCGTTTTCATGGAAGTCGCTCGGTGTCGATGTTCGCGGACGCTCGCGGACGCTACGAATCAACTATCGAACGTCACATCAGATTCGTGGGACGGCGGACCGGCTTCTCAATGGCCAGGTAAGCGACGTCGATGGCAACGTCGAGGAGCGCTCGGGAACCGTATCCATGTTTAACGGTCCCGCACCCGACATTCAGATGTGTGATAGTGAATCTGATGAGATTGCAGAGGTAGGTAAATGGCTGAAGGGATGCACCGACGCGGGGCTCGCACCTCGAGAGATTGGCGTCTTTGTGCGCACGCAATCGATGCTGCCCCGCGCCGAAGCCTCCGTTCAGGCGGCTGGACTATCCGCTAGAGTACTCGACGAAAAACAGGAACCCAGAAGCGGTCACGTCTCCGTCAGCACCATGCACCTCGCCAAGGGACTCGAATTCCGGGCGGTGGCCGTTATCGCCTGTGACGATGAAATTCTGCCGCTTCAAGAACGTATTGAGGCAATTTCTGATGAAGCCGACCTGCAGGAGGTGTACGACACTGAGCGACAACTGCTTTACGTGGCGTGTACCAGGGCGCGAGATCAATTGCTGGTTACAGCAGTGGAGCCAGCTTCAGAGTTTTTGGATGATTTGGGAGCGTAAATCTTGCGGTCTTCAGATCGATAGGTCGTCGGTAGTGGCATTTGCCAATGTAACTCTCTTAATTCACTACAGCAAAAGGTAGATAAAATTTGATCCCGTGATGACTCTCGATTTGGCATATGAGTCACAACTGCTGAGGTTGGGCAAGAAGAAGCCAACAGCCACATTGTATGCGGGCAAGCCCGACTTCTTGTTGTACAAAAGGTCATCCCGGGCAAGAGTTTTTGTCTCCAGGTAGCCCATGAACACAGGTAGTAATTTGGTCTGCGTTTTCGGACCATTAGGAAAAATCTCCGAACCATGCATTTAAGTGATCGATTGAAACTATCCGATTTTCCAGTAGGGTTTGAAGAAGACGATAAATTACGATCCGATTTTGTTCGTCGTTTGACTTTGGATTTTATTGGCTGTATGCCCATTGAGAGCGACTCGCATTCAGCTGCGATAGTGTCAACAATTCCCCGCACCCTTGTCAGATACTGGCATGACGCTAACGATGTACCAGACGATGTCTGTGCCTGTTTAGACAGCTGGAAGAAACTCCGAGACGAAGGGTTTGAGATACTGACATTCAACGACATATCAGCGACCGAGTACATAAAACAACATTTTGGCAAGCGCGAACTTGCAGCGTTTCGCCGCTGCCGCCACCCGGCTATGAGAAGTGATTACTTCCGTATGTGTTATATCTTCGACGATGGCGGCTTTTACGTCGATGCCGATGACGTCATGATCGGTAGCTTGTGGCGAAAGCTCTACGCAGACAACAGGCTTAAGTTGCAACCCCTGTGCTATGACATTGGAAGTGGCACAATGCTGACAACGTCCCAGATCTGGAGAGCGGATTTGGAAACTAATGGGCGTATCTTTTATGTGAATAATAATCCATTGATTGCACCTGCTGGAGATGCGGTGGTGTATCGCGCTCTGGAGCGAGCCACCAAGTTGCTACTTGCAAATGATTCTCCGCAGGAAATTCAATCAACCACTGGCCCAGGAAATCTTAGTGCTGCGTTGGTTGCGTATGTTCGTGAGTGTGAACTAATTGGTGAGCAAACTGGAGTTGAGCTAATGAAGTATTGGGATGATATCGCCGAGACGCGCTGGGAGCTCAGCTATCGTGCAGATAGTCGAAATTGGCGGCACATGGATAGATGTTGACTCTTGCCTGATTTTTGAGTTAAGACCTTGAACCTCCTCGACGCAACGAATCCTTTACGAACTACGCTATTCAAATTTTCGCGGTTTGTGGTCCGTATGATGCCGCGCCGGTGTATCAAGTCGTTCGGAACGAGCAACCTGCAAATCAGTTCAATCGTGGTGGTGAATCTGGATCGGCAGCCAAGTCGCTGGCGTCGTGTTCAGCATGAACTCAATGGCTTTGCCTCAAGTGATGGTGTGCCACTCAAAAATATTGCTACTAGGATGTCGGCGATTGATGCGCGTGACGGTCGAGAAACCGCAGCTACGGCGGACGTCGACCCTCTGTACACCATGGGCGATCAGCTTTTCGTCGAGCCAGACCCCAGACTCGAAGAGTGTTTTGGTCATGATGAGCCGATAAGGATGACTCGTCAGGAAATAGCTGTTGCACGATCGCATATTGAGACTTGGAAGTTGATTGCAAATGGTAATGACGCTTATGTTTTAGTGCTTGAGGATGACGTTTGGTTTGCACGAGATGCGGCTAAGCTAATTGACAATGGGTGGAGTGCAGCACATTCGCAAGATTCTATAGATGGTGCTGCGGCACCACAACTTCTTTACTTTTCTTATAAGGACGCGGGGGGAAAAGCGAAGAGAATCAACACGTGCGATGCGCTATTTCAGCCGGTGCGCGGCTTGTGGTATCTGTCGGGTTATGTACTCTCTCGCGAAGGTGCTTCTGAGTTGCTAAAAGCGATGCCGGTTGTTGGTCCAGTCGACTTATGGATCAATCACCAGTTTGCGAAAATGAATGTTATGGCGCTTTCCAAATCAGCCATATTGCAGCGCGAGGATGGCGGATCGGACAACTCCTATTCGATATTACCTTATTTAGCTCGTGCTGGAATTGTTAACTCGGAAGCTGTTCCTACACCTCCGTCCACTTCGTCTAGCGGCCTGTTGTTTGCGTGGACACCGATGGAAGAAACGAATAGCTTCGCAATGGCTCTTTCGATGTTAGGGCGGCGTGTACGGTCATTCTACAGTGAAGATGAACTACTCTTAGACCCTCAAGTACTCACTTCAGTGGATGAGCCATTCGACGCTTACGTCAATCCTCCGGCTGATTCGAAATTCTTGACCGATCTCGTCGCTCATCCATCTTGCAGATTTGTCTTGGCAGCTGGATTGGAGAATGCTGAATTCGAAGTCCTTCCTTCCTCTCGGACACTAACACTATGTGAAGGTCCAACAGTGGGCGATCCATGGCATGCTCTATCTGATTTCCTAAAGGTCAAGCCACCAGACGCCTACTATCCGCGTGATGTTCCCAGTGATTGGAGAATGTTTATAGATGCTCGGTCAGCAGGTGCTGTGAATGGCACCGTACAACGTCCATCAAACTACTTGAGCATGGATGAGTCGCCGTGGGTACTGCCTGCCGACGCAGGTTGGATGCCTCGCGAAATTACGACACCGTCTTACGTTGCTGAAAATGGGACTTCTGTTCAAGCGGCCCTGAATTCTCCATCACCTAGTGTCACTACATTGGTGGAAACCTTTCCAGGTAACCTCGCGTCGTTTGATCAACGAGGCCTCTTATATACTAAAAACGGTACTGAGTTGGTTTTGCGTGCTTCATCCGACGATGTCAGGCCTTATCGATCCGGTGCGTTCGCTTCTACACGTATCTTCAATCACGGACGGTTTGAGGTAGAGATCAGAGCTGCATCTGGTTCTGGCCTAGTCACTGGCTTCTTCCTTCATCGCGATTTACCTCGTCAAGAGATTGATGTAGAGATTATGGGATCGGATCCGTGCAGTATGCTGGTAAACGTCTACTTTAATCCAGGAGACGATGGTGCGGCTTTTGGCTATGGCTATCGAGGTTCTCCTTTCAAAGTCAACTTGGGTTTTGACGCAACCCTCGAATTCCACACTTACTCGATTGATTGGTCGCCTGATCGGATATGTTGGTCAGTTGATGGAAAATTGGTTCATGTGCGCAAGAGTTGGGATCCAACGCCGATCCCTCATCTGCCTATGAGATTGCATGCCAATCTATGGGCGCCAGGGTCAGTAGAGTTGGCAGGTCACTTAGACGAGACGACGCTTCCAGCGATAGCGAGATTTAGAAACTTGACCATGCCCGTTTCCTAGTAATAAGGCATAACCATTCCATCGTGATTGTGAGTATTTCGTGTGGCGGCTTGGTGTTAGTAGGTGGTTTATTCTTCCTTTACTCCCTGCGTGAGTTTTGCGTGGATCAGTGATGCACAGTCAGGCACCGTGATGCATTGATCACAATTCGTAGCCGATAAGTTATTGAATTTGCATGTGCTGTAGAGCGTTACGAGGACTGAAAATCCCCGTGTCGGCAGTTCGATTCTGTCCCTGGCCACCATTTGATGAGTCCTCTCAGCGTGAACATCCCGCATCGATTTAGATCTGACCGAACTGCCGACTTGTCGGCAC
>Ga0114956_1001825_pt1 | contig 16847 bp, 15 predicted proteins | sample MaitaG_FD_87304 | JGI IMG/M metagenome (GOLD analysis project Ga0114956, IMG submission 87304) | Marine algal microbial communities from Maine, USA - Maine_Asex2 metaG | ecosystem: Host-associated > Algae > Red algae > Unclassified | place: Maine, USA | collected 2015-01-05 | reverse complement strand
CCTGCCGTGGAAGAGCGGTTTATGTTGTCCGAAATCTTATCGGTATCACGTGATCAGCACCGAAATACGGTCACGATTGATAAAGGGGCAACCGATGGTTTGTATCGGGGTCAGGTTGTTCTATCGGGCCAGAGTATTTATGGCCAGGTGTTTGAAGTTGCACCAAATTCATCAGTCATTCTAAAGTTGACGGATACAAAGCACGCTATTCCCGTCAGAAACAACAGGACGGGTTTAGGGGCAATTGCTGTCGGTTCAGGTAATGCCAATCAATTAGAATTAAAAAACATTGAAGCTAATATCGATATAAAAGAGGGTGACACTTTTTATAGTTCTGGTTTAGGTCAGTTATTTCCTGCAGATTTTCCAGTTGCAACTGTAAGGTCGGTTGCTTACAACCCAGGCGACTCTTTCATGCGGGTTAAAGCGCAAACTAAAGTCGATTTCAGCAAAAGCCGTGAAGTCATCTTAATTTGGCGCAGTAACCACCTGATCGTGCTACGTGCTGAAGACGCGCTGGAGAAACCCTAATATATGGAATCTTACGTTCCTCGATTTCGCGGGGCAGTGATCGTTTCTATACTGTTCGCACTGATTCTTACGTTATTGCCTGTTCCTGAAGAACTTTTGAAATGGCGACCTGAATGGGTAGCGCTCACGCTGGTTCACTGGGCACTAGTGCTGCCTAAAAAAATGGGGATTATCATTGCTTGGTTTACAGGACTGTTACTTGACGTTCTATACGTATCGAGCCTTGGTCAGCATGCGTTAGGCTTGACTATTATCGTCTTTATTACACTGCGTCTGCGTTTACGGATCAATCCCTTTACCTTAACGCACCAACTGACTGTATTACTAATTGCTTTAGGCAGTTATCTATTGATCAACCTTTGGGTGCTTGGATTTACGGGAAGTGCGCCTTTAGCTTGGCTATATTGGCTGTCCTTAGTGGGAAGCCTCATTGTTTGGCCAATATTTCACTGGATGATGATGCGGCTATTTCTGGTAAATAACCGCTTTGATGATTAACATTCGATTCTAGTTTGAGTACTGACTGAATACGGGTACTAAATACGGTATTGAGGTTTTAGTCTGTCATCGGCTAATAATCTATCCAGATAATCCGTCTCAATATATTCAACGTTATTCGCATAATGTTTCAATGCGATCTCCGCAGACTCTACCCCATAAACCATCCATTTCCAGTTGCCTTGCCATGGAGTCTCATCAAATTTCAGCGCAGCTTGATCAGTAATTAAAAAGTCAGGTTTGCTTTGCTTTGCTGCGGCTAATGATGCTTCATCATAGTGATAAAGTACCCAACCTATTGCTAAATCACTCTGTTCGCGGATTAGATTTAAAACAGGTAAATCAAATGAAATGACCGTGCATTGCGCCGAATGTGCTTGCACGATAGGCAGAATTGTATCGATTATCTTCTGGCGTCCCCATTTCTCAAGGCTCTCTTCTTTTACTTCAATATAGGCATGTGCGTTGGGGAAATCTTTAAGTAATTTAATAACGCGTTTAAGTGTGCTTATAGGTGTCGGTTTATTCTGATCACCTAGGCGGTCAGGCTCGTGTACGCTGACCGCCTGAAGTTGTGAATAGGTAGAAGAAAATACTGACTGTTCGATGCCAGAGGTGCGGAGCGTATTATCATCGTGCAATACAATAAGCACCTCATCAGCTGTCATTTGGATATCGAACTCAACTGCTGTGCAGCCCAGTTCAAACGCTGACCGTAAGCCTGCTAATGTATTTTCAGGATAAGTAAAGTTATTGCCACGATGCGCGATAATGATAGGTTTCATGAAAGTAGGCTCTAGAAAGATAAATAATGACGAGCAATTACTGTTGTACCAAGCAAAGGTCTTGGTTACTCAAAAGCTTCACTGTTTGTAAATATACACAAGTGTTGATCTATCTACCATTGCGTAAAGGTCGATAATTGCTTGGTTTGACATGCGGATACAGCCATGAGAGGCGAGGGTGCCGAGCCGGCCTTCTTCATCGGTACCATGGATATATATGTATCGGTTATAGCTGTCGACACCTTCGCCTTGGTTATAGCCTCGTTCAAGACCTGAGAGCCACAGAATACGCGAGGTAATATTATCGCCATCACTCTGCTCGCCCGGATTGGTTAGAATTTTTGGTATATGGCCAGTGAGCTGTCGCGCCTTGAATTGACTGCCGATGAGTGCGCCATCTCCAAATTTTTCTCGAATAAAATGCGCACCTAAAGGTGTTTTTCCACTATTCTCGATGTTTCCTGTTCCATTAGATGCGCTAGAAATGATGTGCGTTTTTATTAAACTCTGAATTTTTATTTGATAAAGTCGCTGCTGAGAGATATTGATCAGTAGTAAGCCGTTTTGGGCATACTCAGGGTATTGTTGTTTTAACTCATACAATAGTGCATCGTTGGTGAGTTGTGTCGAGTAAGTTGGCAATGTTTCCATCGCTCCATTTACTGGCTGTTGCACATGTCAACTGGTGCACGTTTTTTCTTTTTTTTCTTTGAGGTGTCACCGCGCAACTTTTTCAATTCGTTGAAGTAATCTTCATCTTCCCCTGTTACATAGGTACCGTTAAAAACAGAACTATCAAATTCTGTTAAGTCGGAATTACCTTCAGTTATTGAGTCTTGTAAATCTTCAAGGCTCTGATAGATAAGACGATCTACTCCCATATGTTCTGCTATCTGCTGCTCGGTTCGATCATGTGCAATAAGCTCTGAGGCTGCGGGCATATCTATCCCGTAGATATTTGGAAATCTAACTGGGGGTGAAGCTGATGCAAAATACACATTCTTAGCACCGGAGTCACGAACCATCTGCACGATTTCTTTTGAAGTAGTACCCCTGACAATAGAATCATCGACCAGCATGACATTTTTACCTTTAAATTCAAGGTCGATAGGGTTTAGTTTTTGTCGGACAGATTTTTTGCGTTGTCCTTGACCTGGCATGATAAAGGTACGCCCAATATAGCGATTCTTGATGAAACCTTCGCGATAGCTCACGTCTAATGTCATCGCCATTTCTAGCGCAGAAGTGCGACTAGTATCAGGGATTGGTATCACAACATCAATATCATGATCCTTCCATTCATTTTGAATTTTCTCGGCAAGTTTATGCCCCATCCGCATGCGAGCTTTGTGCACAAATACATTGTCGATCACAGAATCAGGACGAGCAAAATAAACATACTCAAACAAGCAGGTTTTATAACTTGGGTTGGTCGCACATTGGCGGGTATGTACTTCGCCATTTAATGTGACATATATGGCTTCGCCAGGCTTAATATCTCTTTCTATTTTGTACCCTTGTGTGACTAGTGCAGTACTCTCAGAGGCAATCATATAATCCATGCCTTTGTCAGTTTTTCGGCTGCCAAACGTTAATGGACGAATACCATTGGGATCTCTAAAGCCAACAATACCATCACGAGTGATCATTGCGACAACCGCGTAAGCGCCACGACAGCGTTCGTGAACACCAGAAACGGCTTTGAAGATGTCGTCAGGGTTAACTCTGTATGAATTTTGACGGTGCAGCTCTTGAGCAAATATATTTAACAGTACTTCAGAGTCAGACTCAGTGTTGATTTGACGCCGGTCCTGTTCAAATAGCTCACGTTTCAGTGTGTGACTGTTGGTTAGGTTACCATTGTGCGCTAACGAAATGCCGTAAGGAGAATTGACGTAAAAAGGTTGTGCCTCTGATTCGGAGGAGCTTCCAGCAGTAGGGTAGCGTACATGACCTATACCCATATTGCCACGTAGCTTACGCATGTGTGAACTGGTTCGGAATGCTTCCTTCACTAGACCATTTTTTCGGCGCAATGACAGATGTTTCCCATCGCTTGTAACGATGCCAGCAGCATCTTGCCCACGATGCTGTAAAACGGTCAAACCGTCATACAGCTCTTGATTGACCGCATCATGGCTTACGATGCCGATTATTCCACACATTCAGTGCTACCTTTGCATATTATTGGAGCTTAGTTGGACTGTGTTTCGGGCGTATTAGTTATTCCTGCATCTTTTAGCAAGCTTGTCATCTGAGCCGGTGCATTTGCCTGAATCCACTCAGCAGCACTTGCAAATTTAGGTACCAAAACTGAACTTTGCCACATCGGTTCTTCAACATACTTGGTCAGATCAGTAAACATCACGGCCATTGCAACAATAAATCCACTTAACGCCAAGCCTAAAATGACACCTAGTAAGCGATCAACGCTTCCTAGGCCAATGGCGTGAATGGCTTTACCCAGTAAGTAACTGAATAGCGTCCCGATAAACAGTATGACAAGGAAGATAATTAGCCCCGCAACAATCATTTGAAATACTTCACTGGACAGCTTAAACGGCAAAGCCTCCATTAAATCCTTGTGATATAGGAATGCTAATACGGCGGCGGCAACCCAGGTCACTAAAAATAGTGCCATCCAGATAAAGCCTCTTCCTAGTCCAACGAGCGCGGTGATCACTATGAAAACTACGATACCGATATCAATAAAATTTAGTTCCATTTCACTCACCTGTACTATTTAATCAAGGTTAATAATAAAGCACCAATCACATTTTATGAAAGGTGCTTTTTTCATCGTTATCTCGCGACAACCGCGCTGCGATTCACATTGGTGTTTTTCTTGTAACGACGTTTCATAGCCGCCTGTGCTGTAACAGCTTTAGACTTAGTCGGATACTGTCCGATCCGCACACGGTATAAAGTCTTACCATTCTGCTTGGTTTTTGTGACATACGCAGGATAACCTTCACCAGCCATTACATTTTTCAGATTATTGGCGCGTGTTGAACTCGAGGTAGCCAAGAGCTGGATAGCATAACCATTTCTAGCTGAGCTAGTAGCAGGTTGTTTCACACTTCCAGATTTGGCAGGCGCTTTTTTGGTGATGACCCTTGCTGTGCTGGATGATTTTACAGGAGCTGAGCGTCTCTCACCGATTAAGCGTGGCTGGGCTGCGCTAGCGCTTGCACCGCTCGATTTTGGCGTGGTGCTTGCAATGACGACACCTTGATCTGTATTACTTGAACTATCAGGTACTGCTTGCAAAGTATCTGCTGCCGCCGTTGTTACAGCTGCATTCGCTGAAGCAGTAGCGTTTGTTGATGCTTTAGATTGACCATTATTGACCAAATCTAAATCTAAAAATTCACTAGATGCTTTCGAAGCTTTTGGCTTGACAGAAAAGTCAATGCTCTTAGTGACATCACTTGCTGCACCAGCAGTTGCGGCGCCAACTGCAGCGGCCGAAGCAACAATCGTTCCATCAGAGCTGTCGCCTGAACCTGAAGCAGCGTTTCCACTCGCGTTTGCTGAAGTATTGCCTGTCGCTTCATTCCCGCTTCCACTGCCCGCACCAGCATTGGCAATTACGCTACCGTTGCCACTATTGTCTGTGGTCAACGTTGGTAAACGAGTCGTTGGATTAGAGGTTTCGATACTGCCATCCGTTCCTGGTAGTGCAATTTCAACGACTTCCTGACGCTGTGCGGCTTTGTCTTTTAGCAAAAACGCAAGTAATGCAGCTGCAACCAATGCCAGAATAACTGCCCCTATGCCGCGTTTAACTGTCGTTCTATTCATACCTTATCTTCCTTTATTAAGCTGAATACTACAAACAAGTATCAGTCCTTGACGTGATAGAGTGCTTGCATGCTTTATATGTTGGCTAAATTTATAATTTTACGGCAAAAGCTAGAGTAGGGCATCAGGAGTATTTTGTAATCCATTGATACATATGGATTCATTTACTCTATACCACTTGCTTCAAAGCCTTGCATAACGCCGGATACTACCAGAAAAGAGCCAAAGGCTACTACTCTATCTTGCGATTTCAAGTCAATTTGTAGTGATTTTAGTGCAGTTTGAAAGTTTGTGTGTGTTTTAAGCGTCTTTTGTATGCCTAAAGACTTTAACTCATCCGCAAGGCGGGCGTTTTGATAGGCTCTAGGACCTTCTAGTTGAACAAGATGCCATTCTTCAAAATATTCAGTAGTTGGGGTGATAATGCCCGCTAGGTCTTTATCAATTAGAGCGGAGAATAGTGCAACTGTTTTCCCCTTAATCGGGTTGTCTGCTAAGTAAGTGCCAAGCGCTTGTGCTGACTGAGGATTGTGCGCAACATCAACGATTAATTGAGGTGATTCAGCAAGTTTCTGCAAGCGGCCTATCACTACCGCATTTTTTAGGCCCTGACATATTTGCTCTCTATTAACAGCTAACGTTTCTTGAAAATGATTAACTAAAGTAATTACCGCAGCTGCATTGTTTAGCTGAAATTTACCCTGTAATGATGGGGTGGGGTAGTTAATAGCATCTTTGTTTTTAAACAGATAAGCCCATTGTTTTCTATCTGTGCTGTAACGCCAGAAAAAATCGACACCTTGTTGTACTAAGTGTGCCCCAACTCTAGTAGCTTCAGATTTCATACTGAGGGTTGGGTTGGTGTCACCACAAATAACCGTTTTACCTTCGCGCATGATGCCCGCTTTCTCAACGCCAATTTGTTCACGGTCATTGCCCAACCAATCGACATGGTCAATGTCTATATTAGTGATCAGCGCGATATCCGCATCCCACAAATTGACGGCATCCAAGCGACCGCCTAAACCAACTTCAAAAATTGCGACATCCACCTGATGCTTTGCAAATAAATAAGCGGCTGCAAGTGTTCCAAATTCAAAATAAGTAAGGCTTGTCTCACCTCGTGCGGTGTCGATGGCTTCAAATGCTTCACAAATGTCTGCGTCAGTTGCCTGAGTGCCACCCAAGCAAATACGCTCATTGTAACGAACTAGGTGTGGAGACGTGTAACAGCCCGTTTTATAATTCGCTGCACGATAGATGCTATCTAAGATGGCAACACTTGAGCCTTTGCCATTGGTTCCAGCGACGGTTATTACAGGCATTGATAGCTTCGTTAGTGCTATATTTGACGCTACTTCGCTGACTCTGTCTAAACCAAGATCAATGCTAGATAAGTGCAATGACTCCTGCCAATCCAGCCATTCTGAGAGTGATCTGCTCATGCTGCTATTTTTTAGGCTTTGCTTTTTTTGTTCTTAGTGGAATCGGTGCTTCGACCTCATTAGCTTCAGGTATTTCTTCCACCACGGAAGCTGCTACAGGGGGAGGGAGTATTTCACCTTCTGAAGGCAGTGTCAGTTTAAAAGGCACTTCTTCTTGTATCTGGTCAAGTTCGATCGGCCTTGGGCGATGCTGTAGCATGCATAGTAGGTCGGCGACTTCTCGTCGTAGTTGGTTGCGCGGTACGATTTTGTCGATAGCGCCTTTTTCCAGTAAGAACTCACTGCGTTGAAAACCTTCTGGAAGAGTTTCACGCACTGTCTGCTCAATCACGCGTGGACCGGCAAAACCTATGAGCGCTTTTGGTTCGGCAATTTGTACGTCGCCAAGCATTGCAAAACTTGCCGATACCCCGCCCATTGTTGGATCGGTTAATACTGAAATGTAGGGAATTCCTTGATCAGCCAAGCGAGTCAATGACGCACTAGTTTTAGCCATTTGCAGGAGTGAAAATAACGCTTCTTGCATGCGAGCACCACCGCTGGCGGTGAATACGATGAAAGGGATTCGCTCACGTAAACTAACGTTAACCCCTTGAACAAAGCGCTCCCCAACCACTGAGCCCATTGAGCCGCCCATAAATTCAAAATTAAAAGCTGCAACAACGACAGGCACACCAAATACCGTTCCTCTCATTGCTACTAAGGCATCTTTTTCGCCGGTGCGTGCCTGCGCTTCCGCTAAGCGGTCTTTATATCTTTTGCTATCTTTGAATTTCAATATGTCAATTGGGCCAACATTCGCGGCAATTTCTTCACGCCCCTTGGTATCTAGAAAAGTGTCTAGTCGCCTACGTGCATTCATACGGTTATGATGGCTGCATTTTGGGCAAACATCATTGTTGCGCTCTAAATCTTGCTTGTACAAGACAGTGCTGCAAGATGTGCAGGTATGCCACAAACCCTCAGGAATCGATTTGCGTTTTACTGTTGAGCCTTCAGTTCGAATACGTGAAGGAATTAATTTCTCAAACCAACTCATAATGTTTTATCCATCGCTTGACGCATATCGCTGAGCAATCCAGCGATGTTGCTAATGATAATAGCATCATTGCCTGCATTGTCTTCGATCATTTTCACCAATACGCTGCCGACAACAACTGCATCTGATACTTTAGCAACAGCTGCTGCTGTCTTTGCATCTTTTATTCCAAAGCCGACACCCACGGGAAGGTCAGTGTATTGTTTGATGTTGTTTACGTGCTTTTGTACGTCATCGACATCTAACGCATTGGAGCCGGTGACACCTTTGAGTGAAACATAATATAGGTAGCCACTGCTGGCCGCAGCTATCCGTTCGATTCTGTGTTGGCGTGTTGTGGGTGACAACAAGAAAATTGCATCGATACCTTGCTGATTGAGTGGTGTGAGCAGGTCCTCAGCTTCTTCCGGTGGGAGATCAACAGTTAGCATGCCATCAACGCCTGCCGCTTTTGCAGAGACTGCAAACTTCTCATAACCCATTGCTTCTAGCGGATTGAGGTAGCCCATTAGAATAACAGGGGTCTCATTGTCCTGCTGACGAAATTCGCTGACCATACCGAACACGTCATCTAAGCTGACGTTGTGCTCAAGTGCACGCTCACAGGCCAGCTGAATCGTTGGGCCATCTGCCATTGGGTCGGAGAAGGGCACACCCAGTTCAATTGCATCAGCACCCGCTTCAACCATCGCATGCATTAATGGCACGGTTAGTTTTGGATGTGAGTCACCTGCGGTTACATAAGGAATCAGCGCGGCTTTACCGGCTGCTTTAACTTGTGCAAGTTTGGTTTCGATACGGCTCATAATGTAATTCCTTCCAAATCAGCCACAGTGTTAAGGTCTTTATCACCGCGCCCTGATAGGCAAACAATAATTGTTTCATCAGTTCTCATTTCAGGTGCTTTTTTCATTGCGTAGGCTAGGGCATGACTCGATTCCAAAGCCGGAATAATACCTTCGATGCGGGTTAGCGCATGAAAACCTGCCATTGCTTCATCGTCAGTCACTCCAACGTAATTGGCACGACCAATGTCTTTCAACCAGCAATGCTCGGGGCCAACACCAGGATAATCCAACCCTGCCGAAATCGAGTGAGTCTCAGTGATTTGACCATAATCGTCTGACATTAAGTACATGCGATTACCATGTAGTACACCAGGTTTGCCTTGGCAAAGCGGAGCAGCGTGTTCTAAGGTGTTTAATCCGCGACCTGCTGCTTCAACACCGTAAATATCAACGGATGTATCGCCCAAGAACTCATGGAACAGTCCAATGGCATTAGATCCACCACCAACACAGGCCATAATGGCATCCGGCAAACGGCCTGTTTGCTCAATGCATTGTTGCTTAGCTTCACGTCCAATGATCGATTGAAAGTCTCTAACCATTTTAGGGTAAGGGTCAGGGCCTGCCACAGTGCCGATGCAATAGAAAGTATTGTCAACATTGGTCACCCAATCGCGCATGGCTTCGTTTAGCGCATCTTTAAGCGTCTTAGATCCTGATTCAACGGGACGAACTTCAGCGCCTAGCAGCTTCATGCGAAATACATTTGGTGCTTGACGAATGATGTCAACCGCACCCATATAAACGACACACTCCAAACCTAATCGTGCGCAGATGGTCGCTGTCGCAACGCCATGCTGACCCGCACCCGTTTCAGCGATAATACGAGTTTTGCCCATGTGTTTAGCGAGCAATACCTGACCTATGGTGTTATTAATTTTGTGCGCGCCAGTGTGATTGAGGTCTTCGCGTTTTAAGTAAATCTGTGAACCACCAAGCTCACGCGACCAGCGTTCAGCATGGTACAGCGGGCTAGGGCGGCCGACATAGAACGCCAAATCGCGATCGATGGTAGCTAGTAGTTCAGGATCATTTTTTAGTTTTTCGTAAGCATCCCCTAACTCTTCGATCGCTTCCATGAGTGTTTCGGCAGCAAAGCGTCCACCATAAATACCAAAGTGACCTGCCTCATTAGGCATCGCACTCCAGTCAACTGTGTTTAGATCTAATTCAGGATTCAACATTGTTTTACCTCTCGCATTAATGCGTCGATTTTAGCTTTGCTTTTGATGCCCGGTGAAGATTCCACACCGCTACTCAGGTCAAGTGCATAAACCGAAGTTTCGTGAATTGCCTCTGCAACATTCTCAGGGTTCAAGCCGCCGGCAAGTATAATCGGTTTTGAATAGTTTTTTGGTAATAATTTCCAATCAAATGTTTGGCCGGTGCCGCCCGCTTTGCCCAATACATGGCTATCAACCAAAAGAGCGAGGGCATCAGGGTATTGGTCAGCATGTGCAGCGAAGTTTTCTAAGCCATCTGTGCCAATTGCCTTTATATAAGGTCGAGCAAAAGAGCGGCAAAATTCGGGTGATTCATGTCCGTGAAACTGCAGTAAATCTAGACTGACCTTATTTAAGGTTTCTTTGACTTGGTCAGATTCAGCATTGAGAAACAGCCCAACTGTTGTGACAAAAGGGGGAAGTGCAGCGCAGATTTCGGCTGCTTGCTCAGGCGTTACAAAACGTGAGCTTTTAGAATAGAAAACAAAACCTAAAGCATCTGCTCCGGCGTTAGCGGCGTTAAGCGCATCTGAGATAGATGTGATGCCGCAAATCTTTACACGTTTTGCCATTGAATTAATCGGTGAGGCCAAATAAGTAGGCTAACATAACGTGGATTTAGTGTCATCTCGGTCGTTCGTCAGATTCTAGAGTAGGGGTATCTGTTTGGCCTTACGGATTGCTAGGAGCGCAAGATGCAGCCATATCAGTCTAAGATAGGCATAAGTTTCGCTTTGAAGAGCTTAGCGAGCTTCGAGCTGCATAGGTAGGCTGCCTTTGGGGCGCAGGGTCAGGCGGCACTCATGCCGTACTGCTGTGCCTTTTGGTAAAGTCAGGCGATAGCGTTGTGCAATCATAGCGATAGACAGCACGGATTCAACAATACCAAAGCTTTTCCCAAGGCAAACTCTAGGTCCCGTGCTAAAAGGCAAGTAAACAAATTTATTGGGTTTTGGTTCTGCACCCGGTAAGAATCGCTCAGGAATAAATGTATCCGGCTGATCCCAAAAGTTCTTATGGCGATGCAGCAGCCAAGGTACAACCAGCATCATAGAGCCTTTAGGGATCGACGTTTTGCGGATGACATCATCCTCTGATGCTTGCCTAGAAAGAATGGGCACCGGTGGATATAACCTTATTGTTTCATCAAAGATGGCACGCGTGTAGGTTAGCTTGGCGACATCAGCAAAACTTGGCAATCGATCTCCAAGTACTTCATCAAGTTCGGCGTGTAGCTTTGATTCAACATCCGGGGACTGTGACAACAAGTACCAGCACCACGCCAGCGAATTAGCGGTCGTTTCATGCCCTGCCATAAACAGTACAATGATTTCGTTACGAATTTGTTCTCTACTCAGCGAATTTTCAGAGTCCCTTCCATCATTGGCCGCTAATAAATGTGCAACTAGTGTATCTTGATTGCCTCTTTCGCTCGCCCGGTCAATAATTTCATCGACTACAGCATGAATACGCTTAGCGGCACGTAGGGCCATGTGGCTCTTGATACTAAATTTATCCACCCAGTTTGGGAGGTCAGTAAAGCTGCTTAGTGGCGTTTGTTTAATTGAAGACTGGTAATTCGCAAATGCTTTGACGACCGACGCTGCTTTTTCTTTACCAAGGTTTTCACCAAACAGCGTGCGTGAGATGATTTCAGCCGTCAAACGCCCCATTTCGGGCAATACATCAATTGAGCCATTGATATTATGATCAGACCATTCATCGATAACCTCAGTAATCGTGGAAACCATAATTTTACTGTAATTTTGGACAAAACCGGTATGAAATAGTGGCGTTTGAATGTGTCGGTGCGACGTCCAAGTGTCCCCATCACTGATAAACAAGCCATCCCCAAGTAGCGGCTCAAGCGCGCGTCGCATCTGTGGGCTTTTCTTTTGGTAGATATGATGCTTGGTAACAAAGACGTCTTTAACAATTTTAGGGTCATTGGCAATAAAGATTTTCTGCTTGAGAATCTGCTGTGACATAAACTCAAAACGGAACGAGTCTTCTGACCAAATGGATAATAAGTCTTTCCTAGCGCTCAGTATTGCTTGTAAGGCAGTGGGGTTGGTTTTGTGACGCTCAGGAAAAGGTGGGGTAAAATAATTCATTATTTACCCTTGATCAAAGAAACGCTTTTACGGGCGATATAGCCAAAGACTTTAAGTGTATCCCAGTTGATTTCAAGAGAGCCGAGCGCTTTTAACAAAATTAAAACCTGCCATAAATTATTGCCCTGAGTGGCTGCAATGTACACTTGTGTTTGCTTGCCCGCAAACTTCTGTTTATGGCTGGCATTGCCTTTAAATGGATAAATATGATTTAGTTTGTTGAAAGTATGTTTGAGCGCTCTCTGCGTTCGTTGGTTTTTATTGTGATTTGGTTTGGATCTAATCATAAATAGAGGAGACATGCCTAGGCTAAGAAACGCTCTACCTTCTTGTTTAAAATGATCCATGGCCTCAAGAATCAGGTAAGCGCCTGTTCCGTTGGGTGCTTTAGGCAAAATGCGATCTACATTGTGGTAATACCCAATCACCTCATTGTTTTTGTAGATAGGATCAAAAGTGGCCATCGCAACTAGTTCGTCATTTTGATAAGCCCAAAAATTTCGTACATCCGGTTCGGCTTGATAGGAAAAAGGTCGAGATAAAATCCCATACTCTTGCGTGCCTTTTGTACCGAGCCAAGCGTCACTTAGCGCTTTAACAGATTTTATCTTTGTAAAAGATTCAATGGGTTGTTCTTGTACAGTAACACCTTCACGCTGGCATTTATTGCGCCACTGACGAAGTTTGGCACGCGCTTTTCCTGCAAGCTCAAAATCATTACAGGGAAGTATTGTTTCAATACCAAAACCGTTTACCTGAACATTAAGCGTTGTTAGCGCGTCTCCGCAGGGTGCCCCTATGTGTACGAAAATAGCGCGTTTAGTTTCTGTAAGGAAAGCGTTGAGAATCAGCGGGAAATGCTCAGGGTCGCAGACCGGGTCACCAATGACAATGCGGTGACCGCCTGGGCTCCATAGTAGATGACGAAATGGGAGGTAGGCGATGTAACCAATTCCGTCCAGCACGAAATGACGGAGTTCAGTTTGTAAGCTTGAATAACTCATGCAGTTACTACCGTGCATACGCAGGTAAGATAGCAAGGTATTCTTGTTTACTTGAAGGGTAATATTAGGATTCATTTTCGAGCTGTGCTTAGTGTGAGCGAATACTAATATGACCAAGGCACGAATACCACCTAAAATCGGTCGGTATCGTGGCTTGGCCATTTTTGCTACGTTTAAATCCGTATTATTGGAATCTAACGCTCACGAACAAAGCGGCGGATCTCAGCAACGTGACGACGGCTAACTTCTAGCTCGTCTTCAATCTTATCGATAGTGACTTTAACACGACCGATTGGTGACTTAGAAAGACCGCTGATACGGCTCTTTGCTACCAATGCGTTACGATGGATGCGAATAAAGCGCTCAGATAGATCATTTTCAAGAGACTTCAACGACTCTTCGATGATTACTTCACCTTCTTTATGACGCACGGTTACATACTTCTGGTCGGCCTGGAAGTAGTAAACATCTTCAATGGGAATAAGTTCGAGGTTACCACGGCGACGTGCACAAATGTGCTTTCGGTTTGCCATCGCATCATCTGTGCGCTCCAGCATTTCCGAGCGTTGAGCGCGGTTTAACGAACGGGCTTGTTCAAGACTTTTTAATAATTGTTCTTGTCTTATTGGTTTCATTAGATACCCTGTTGCTTTTGTTGAAAAGGCTTCAAGTGCATATTCTCCGTATGCAGTCGTGAAGATTACGGCTGGTGGGTTCGGCATGCTAGCCAGATGCTTGGCCACTTCAAGGCCATCCATCACGGGCATAGTAATGTCCAGTAGGATTAGATCCGGTTGATGCCTTTCCACCATCATTAATGCCTCGGCCCCGTTTTCGGCTTCGGCACATATGTTATAGTCTGACTTTTCTGCAAGCAGACTTTGTATTCTTTTTCTGGCGAGTTCTTCGTCATCGACGACGAGTATATTCATTGTCATTATTATTACTCCTTCGGAATCGAGAATGAGACACGGTATTGATGCCGCGATCGTTTTATTTGTAAATTTGCACGGCTGCCATAGGCTAGCTGTAAGCGGTTTTTAAGGTTTTCTTGAGCGATATGGTTTCCCTTCTGATGCGTATTTGTTCCCTCAGGAGGGACTGGGTTTGTGATAACAATGTCCAGTCTTTCGCCTGCATCGTACAAACTGATACCCAGTGTCCCGCCTTCCTCTCTTGGTTGAATGCCATGATAAATAGCGTTTTCAGCGAGTGGTTGTAGCAGTAGAGGAGGAATCTCCATTTCAAATGGGAGTGTGTTGCGATCCATATCCCAAACAACATTCAAACGACGTTTGCCTAGGCGCAGTCCTTCCATACGCAAGTAACGCAATGTCACATCAAGTTCTTCTCGCAACGGGATACGATTACGTCTGTCTAAAGTGGTGCGGAAAATATCAGCAAGATCAAGAATAGCGTCTTCAGCCTGCTGGGGATCTTGATGCACCAGCATCGCAATACTATTAAGACTATTGAATAAGAAATGAGGGCGCATGCGAGATTGCAGCGCATCATATTTGGCATCGGTGTCGGCGACAACATGCGCATCACGTTGATGTTGCACATAGAAGTAACGAAGTGCTAAGGCGCTAATGACTAGGCTAATGAAAAGGTTTCTCAGTATAAAGGGTGTATCCCAGTAGAAGACTTCACCAACCTCCTTGTAGCTATCGGCCATAATAGTCAATATGGATGCGCAGATCGTAAAAAAGCAAACAATGCCTGCTGTAACAATGACGATCTGCATTGTTTCTTTATATTTGGCAAACTTATTGTAGAGGCAGATGCTTATTGTTGAGCTGATGACTACCCACTGAACAAACAGTGAAGTCATTACTAATTTCATGAGAGAGGCTTGATAAGTTTCCGCAGCTGCTGCTAGTGCCAATACCATCGCTAGCACTTCGGCAGCTACAGCGACACGCAATATTGCCTTTAAAGAGCAAAGGTTGGGCAGGAAGCCCAAGCTGTTTGTATGGTTTTCAGGTGATGGCATTAATATTTTATTTCTTTGTCTAGCTTTTGTTAAAGCGCCAAACTTCGGAAAAATACCTCAATTGTTTATTGTTATTATTCTACTTAAACCGTACTAAATCGGTTGTTAGGTTATCGCCTAATTGCTCTCGTTGGTCTGGACGTATAGACAGCTATCGTTATTTTATTATCGCCTGTCGCCCATTACTCAACGCTTATCAATTGTTCCATACTATGATAATCTCCACAACCTTATTTTACTTGCTGGAAGCTTAACGCAAATGTCAAAAACTACTGTAGAAACAAGCACTAATGAGACTGAAAATAAACTATGGGGCGGTCGTTTTTCTGAGAGTACCGACGCATTTGTACAGGCGTTTACGGCGTCAATAACCTTCGATAAACGCCTCGCAAATCAAGATATTCAAGGTTCCGAAGCACATGCTGCAATGTTGCACAAAGTAGGCTTGCTGACAGCTGAAGAACTGACTTCAATTAATGAAGGTTTAGCTGCGATTCGAGAGGAAGCGGCAGCAGGTAAAGTGGAGTGGTCGGTCGCGCTGGAAGATGTACACATGAATATCGAAGCAAGGCTCACCGACCGCATAGGCATTGCGGGTAAGAAGCTTCACACCGGTAGATCAAGAAATGATCAGGTGGCCACGGATATTCGTTTATGGCTGCGCGAAGAGGTCGATTTTATCTGTGAAGAAATCACCCGTTTACAGCAGGGATTGGTTCAGCTTGCCGAGCAAGAAGCGCACACGATTTTGCCTGGGTTTACCCATTTACAGGTAGCGCAGCCGATAACCTTTGGTCATCACATGATGGCGTGGTACGAAATGCTTCAGCGTGACTACGAGAGACTTGTCGACTGTCGCAAACGTATCAATATTATGCCACTGGGTGCAGCAGCTCTTGCCGGTACCAGTTATCCGATAGATAGAGCGTTCACTTCGGAGTTATTGAATTTTGATCGGCCCTCGAATAATTCGTTAGACAGTGTCAGTGATCGTGATTTCGCGATTGAATTTACCTCTGCTGCCAGTGTGATCATGATGCATCTGTCGCGCTTTTCAGAAGAATTGGTGCTTTGGACATCTGCGCAGTTTGATTTTATTAACTTACCTGACCGTTTTTGTACTGGCTCTTCGATCATGCCGCAAAAGAAAAACCCAGATGTGCCTGAGTTGGTAAGAGGTAAAACAGGGCGTGTCTATGGTAATTTGATTAGCCTGATGACGTTAATGAAAAGCCAGCCGTTGGCCTATAACAAAGATAATCAGGAAGACAAAGAGCCGCTATTTGACACGGTCGATACGCTGATGGGTAGCTTGCGTGCGTTTGCTGACATGATTCCGCACGTTGAGACTAAGCCTGACAGTATGCGCCGTGCGGCGATGCAAGGTTTTGCTACTGCGACTGATCTTGCGGATTATCTTGTGGTTAAAGGGATGCCGTTCCGTGATGCACATGAGGTTGTGGGTAAGGCGGTTGCGTTTGGCGTTGAGACCAAGCAAGACTTGAGTGAAATGACGCTGGCCGAGTTGCAGCAATTCTCTGATGTGATTGGTGATGATGT
>Ga0114956_1001822_pt1 | contig 16858 bp, 14 predicted proteins | sample MaitaG_FD_87304 | JGI IMG/M metagenome (GOLD analysis project Ga0114956, IMG submission 87304) | Marine algal microbial communities from Maine, USA - Maine_Asex2 metaG | ecosystem: Host-associated > Algae > Red algae > Unclassified | place: Maine, USA | collected 2015-01-05 | reverse complement strand
GGTTCTCTTATTTAAAGCACTTTCGTACTTTATTCGACTACGTCGAACTCATTCGTTCTTGCCTTGATCCATTTTGAACAATTCTAAATCCTTTTCCGTCATCTAAAAATAGAAATGGTATTAAGAAAGATTTCTTCATTTTCTTTTTAGGTTGGCTATAACTAAAAGACACTAAGCAATAATGTAACAGGGCAAAGCAAAAAAAAAGATGCTCCACAAAGTGAAACATCTTTTATTTTATACTTTTTGCAAGTATTTTCTTAGTTACATTCGAAACCTAAAACTTCTTGAGCAGCAATTTCTGTAGCAAATGCAGTCCCAGATAATGGGCCATCACCTTCACAGATTTCTACATCAGTCTCACCGTCCATAGTACAAGTCTCACAGTTTTCACCTCCACATGAAGCTAAAGAGAATGCAAAGAAAGCTGCTAATACGATCAATAAATTTTTCATAGTTTGTTGTTTTAATTTTTACTAATAAGCCGCAAAGGTATAAAATTCATTAAGATGAGTATATGAAAGCAAAGAAAAATTTAACTTTCAGACGATTACTTAACAATTTACTTTTAACGACGATAAAGTAGGTTATAAGAATATACTGTACCTCATATACAGTAAGAGTGCTTAGTAAACGAGTTTTTCTGAGAAATAGCTCCTTGACAGTTGTAATATTTGTACAAAACCTTCGTTTTAACAATTATATCGTCTCAACGAACCGACTTTCGCCCATTTTGACCACCATGAGACTAAGGAAACTGGTATTTTCATCTTTATTTACATAATTTGTAAAAGCTTAGGCAACCATATAGCGCCTAAGTGTACTATAGTTAAAGAAGGATTAAAATCGAGCTAGATGAACGTGATCTACAGATTTTATTACTTTTTTTACTTTATTGATTTACTAACTAGTCATTATAAAAAATTAGAAATATGAAAAAAATTATTTTTTTAGCTTTAGCAGGATGCTTTTTCTTCTTTCAGGCTTGCGAGTCTGACCTAGGATCTGTTTCTGCAACATATGTGGAGGCAACAGCTATCTACGGAGACCTAGACGCAATATATAATACAGAATTGAATGCACCAGCGGAGGCTATAGGCAACCCAGGAAAGATATATATCGCAGAAGAGTTCATCTTGATAGGTGAGGAAGAAAAAGGGATACATGTGATAGATAACACAGATTCATCTAATCCGCAGAACGTAAGCTTTATAAACGTGCCGGGTAACAGAGAGTATTTTGTAAATGGTAATTTCTTATATGCAGAGAGCTATTATGATGTTGTGAAAATAGATATCTCTGATCCGAGAAATGCAGTGTTAGAGGAAAGAGCAAATTTTGTAGTGCCACTAGAATACAAAAACGAAGCAGGAGAGTCATTACTAGGTTTTTCATTTAATGAAGTGACAAAGGAGTTAGATCCTAAGTCTAATTTTTACCAAGATGTGATAAATAACCAGTACGTATATTATGATTATGCGCAGCAGGTTATTCCAGCTTCAGCGGTGCCTTCTTCTTTTGCAGGAAATAGCGCAGCCAGTTCAGGTACGGTAAACAGAATAACTTATGCTAAGGATCATGTCTATATTTTGGGTAGTTCTACACTGAACATTATAAGAGACACACCTGGTTCTTTTGAGAAGGTAGATGCTCCTAATTCGCTTTTCTGGGGTAATGATAAAGAGACTATTTTCCCTCATGGAGATAATCTTTTTGTAGGATCTAGAACGTCTATGGATATATATGATATATCTGATGCTGAGAATCCAGAACAAGTTTACAAGTTTGATCATGCGACTTCTTGTGATCCAGTATTACCATGTGAAGATGTAGCCTATGTTACACTGAGAACTGCAGATTTTTCTCCATGTCCGGGAAATATAAATGCACTCATAGTTATTGACATAGAAAATCTAAACGCTCCTAGTCAGATAGATGAGATCGAGATGAAAAGTCCATTCGGAATGACTGTATCTAATGATAAGTTATATGTAGGAGAAGGAGAAAACGGATTAAAAATATTCGATGTATCAAATAAGCAGTCACCACAGCTATTACACTGGGAAGAAAATGTCCAAGCGTATGATGTTATACCACATCCTACAAGAACTGACCTCATCTTAGTAGCTGGACCTAATGGACTAGGTCAGTACGAGATCGACGGAAATGAGACGCTTACACTGGAAAGTACAATTCAGTTTTAAAAAAAAAATGAAAATTAATTTGATCGTTATGGTAGTATTGCTTTTGATAGGCAATACTACCGTAGCACAAAAAAGCCGAAAAGGCAGGAACTCCCGGAAAGCAGAAACTTCTGGCGAACGTGTCAAAATATATATGGATAATGGTTCTATTTATAATGGAATCCTGATGTCTCAGACAGAAGACTCTCTGACGATGACAGCCTTTGAAGATAATATTGTAACGCTCGCAAAAGATGAAGCGGACAGAATTCTAGATAAAGATGAGGCCATCGTTTTTCCTGACGGTAAATATCATGATACGCATGGATTTTTCTGGGGTATTGCCCTCTCATTAAATCCTGTTACACTAATTCCGAATGAGGATGGCGATGTACTAGAAGAAAGAGCTCTTTCTCATCTAGAAACTTATTATGGGTGGAGACTGAATAAAAAGTTATCTCTTTCGTCAGGGTTTGCCATCGAGTTTAATCAAGCGAGGCTTGCTGGGTTCAATATTGATACTAGGTTTTCAACCTTCTATGGACAAGCACATTATAATCTTACGGATTCTAAGTTCAGATTATATTCGTATGCTCGTGCGGGATATGGTTTCGCTGATCAAGATATATTTTTACAAAACGGTCATAGTGATGGTGCCCAATTTCAGTTAGGGCTAGGATTTAAGATTCCATCTCGCAAGAGGTCTAAGTTTCATTTTGCTCTAGGTTGGCATCTTCAGCAAACTAGCGGTACAGATTTCTTTTTTGATAATTTCGGTAACGAAGTACGTACGGAGTATAATTTGATTATTTCTAGACCTGTCTTGAAAGCGGTATTCGAGTTTAATTGATCCATAAACTTGTTTTAAATATTTGTCACAAACTAACTTATAATGTAGTTCTCTTTTGAATTGGACTTGTAGAAATACAAGTCTTATCGAGATTTTATAAGTAAATCATAAAGGGACTGCAATTTATATGTAAATAGTTAACAATCAGTATTTTAACCATTTTAGTGGAAAGTGAGACAACGTAATAAAATATTTTACTAAAATTATTTAGTTCTGAACTTGCAGAACTAAATAATATTTTCTATGTTTGTATCATGATTACAGAAATAGAGAATACAAAAGCATTAAAAGAAAAGGTAGAAGGTCTCGGAGTACTCATGGAGAAGTTCGGAAGAACACCCATAGAAGGAAGAGTCATATCTTATCTTTTATTAGCAGAGCCATCATATAGATCTTTTGATGATATTGTAGAATTTATTCAGGCTGGCAAAAGTTCAGTAAGTAATGCACTCACGATGTTCCAGAAAGAAGGAACAGTCAGTTACAGAACATTTAGCGGAGATAGAAAGAGATATTTTATGATCAATGCTGAAGGATGGAAAAAAAGTTTTGAAGATAGTGTTACGAATTTGACAGCATTAAATGTTATGCTGGAGGATGTATTGAAGTTTAGAACCGGTTCTGAAGATTCTGATTTCAATGCAAATCTTAGAGAATTACTAGATTTTCAGTCACACGTAACCAACGAACTTACTAAGACCATACATAAGTGGAATAATCGGTAATTTTTTTTTGCACTTATAGTTCTATATTTTCAGAACTAAATAATAAATTAAAAACACAACACAGTAAATGAAACAAAATATCAATCTTCTATTATTCTTTTTAGTTTTTTCTAACTCTATCTCAGGTCAGGATACATTATTTTTGAGTATAGAACAAGCAATGGAACTTAGTATACAGAATAATCCAGATCTAGCCAGAGTGGAACTTGGGAAAGATCTGTTAGAGAAACAAATCCAAGGGGCAAAATCTGCAGGGTTACCACAGATTAGTGCTAAAGGTGGGATTACTGATAACTTTACTTTGGCTCAGCAATTACTACCAGGAGAAATTTTTGGACAAGAAGGTCAGATTGCAGTTGCTTTCGGAACAAGATATGGTCTGAACGCTGGTCTAGAAGCAAATCAAGTGATATACAGCAAAGCTTACAGCACTAATCTGAAAAAATTAGATGCCACTAGAGCCACAGTTGACTTACAGACGCTCGCTACTGTAGAGGATCTAGTCTACAATGTTGGTCAACTCTACATACAGTATCAAACAGCAGCTGAACAAAATAAAATATTAGAAACAAACATAGAAAAAGTGGAACAATTGATTTCCATTGCAAAAGCTCAGTTCGAGAATGGAATCATCAAAAAATTAGATGTAGATCAGATTAGAGTTAATAGAACAAACTTATTGTCACAGAAGACAAGTGTAAATGTAAATCTGCAACAATTACTTAATACGCTAAAGTTTTACCTAGCAGTTGAGGATCATGTAGAAATAAAATTAACAGAAAGTTTAGATAATCATCAACGGTATCCGCTTTCTTCAGAATTGCTTATCGATGAGAATATCAACTATAAAATTCTTAATCAGCAGATTATACTCAATCAGCTAGACGATGAGGTGATTAAGGGAAATTTTTATCCTACCGTTTCCGCATTTATACAATATAATTATAGTGGACAAGCTAATGAGCTAAATTTTAAGAGCGATAACTACTCAGGTTTTTTTGCGGGACTATGGGGTGTAAATGTATCTATGCCGCTTTTCGATGGTTTCAAAAATAAAAGAGGACTCGAGGAGAATAAGATTAGAGCAAAACAATTACAATTAGAAAAAAATCAACTCAAGAATGCGATGACTATGAATTTCCGAAATGCTCAAAATGCGATTACTCAAAATGAATCCCTTATACAAACGCAAGTAGAAAACATGGAGCTTGCAGATGAAGTATATAAGATCACACAGTTATCATATCAAGAGGGAGTAGCTCCATTGACAGATTTGCTGAATGCGGAGACTGGCCTACGAGAAGCACAAACACAATATATAACAGCTAATATAAACTTTAAACTAGCAGAACTAGAGCATATCAGAACCAGTGGGCAGCTAGCTCAACTTATCAGACTAAATCAAAATTAAAAATCCAAACAATAATGAAATATATCAAATTTATCATAACGGGAGTAATTGTAGCAGTTCTTGCTTTTATGGCTTATTCTAAGCTCAAAGCAAATAAAGAAGTCATAGATGAAAAGGCAGAGCAAACTGAGTTTGTTGTAAAACAAATCCCTGTCAATACGGTCAGTGTAGCTAGTACTAAACTTTCGAATGAGGTAGAGCTAGTGGGAACCTTCGAAGCTAGAAAAGAACTGAATGTTATTGCAGAAACTCAAGGTAGAATAGTTGCTGTATATGTAACAGAAGGACAAACGGTTAGAAAAGGTCAGCTCATCGCAAAAATAGATGATTCTACGATACAGTCACAACTTAGAACTGCTCAGGCTTCTATAGAGAAAGGAAAAAAAGATGTAGAAAGGTACCAGAATCTGCTCAAGGTTGGTGCTATAAGCCAGACACAATACGAAGAGGTAGAACTCAGTCTAAGAAATCAAGAATCTAACGTTGCGGCTATACAACAACAGTTGCAGTACACCACAGCTAAGTCTCCCATGAGTGGTATTGTAAAGGAAGTTATTCTAGAGGAAGGAAGCTTCGCTACACCTAGTAAAGAGATAGCATCCATCATCGACATAAATAAACTCAATATGGTTGTCAAGATGGATGAAAAAGAAATCGTAAAAATCAGAAAAGGTAAAAAAGTAAATATCCTAACAGACGTATACGAAGAGATAGTTTTTACAGGAATGATAAACCAAATTTCTGTCCAAGCAGATGCCGCAAGAAAATATGAAGTAGAAATACAAGTCGCTAACAATAACAGTCATCCTCTAAAAGCAGGTATGTATGGAACAGCTTTTATTCCTCTAGATCTTAATAGGGAGACAAAGGTGATGACGATACCTAGAAAGAGTGTAATAGGCTCCGTAAAGAATCCTCAAGTATATACAATCAAGGATGGCAAAGCGACTATAGTAGATATAGAAGTAGGAGAAAATATAGAAGATATGGTGGTAGTACTGAAAGGGTTGCAGCTAGGTGATGAGATAATTACTACTGGACAGATCAATCTACAAGAGGGAAAAGAAGTAAGAGTGATAACTAAGGATTCATTCGTAAATAATAAATAATAATAACCATGACGATTACAGAATTAGCCGTAAAAAGACCATCATTAGTGGTTGTATTATTCAGTATACTTGTATTTTTTGGGATATATGGATACGGAACACTGACCTACGAATTGTTACCCGATATCTCTTCTCCAGTGATAACCGTTTCTACTGTATACGTAGGAGCTACGCCATCAGAGGTAGAAAGCTCAGTAACTAAGCCTATAGAAAATGCTTTGTCTTCTCTAGAAAATATTGAGGGATCTCAAGCAATCTCTATGGAAAGTTTTTCTAATGTTACCATCACACTGAAGTATGGTACAGATGTAGACAAGATCGTACAAGATGCGCAACGGAAGTTAGATGCCATTGTAGCTAATTTGCCGGAAGACGCAGGAGATCCGTCGATAGGAAAATTTTCTCTAGACGAGATGCCGATCATGAGACTAGGAGCGAGTTCTACGATGGAGGATGTAAAATTTACTAAGCTCTTCGAAGATATGATACAGCCTGAGTTATCTCGTATAGAAGGTGTAGCACAGGTAAATATTATAGGTGGAGCAGATAGAGAAATAAATATAAATGTAGATGCGAATAAACTGAAACATTATAAACTGTCTCTACTTCAGATCTCAAACGCTATTAGTCAGGCTAACCTGAATTTCCCTACAGGAAGTGTAAAAGACAGTGAGCAGGATATATTAGTAAGATTATCAGGAAAGATACAGTCGCTAGAAAAACTGAGAGAGCTTATAATAAGCACTTCACCTAATGGATCTCAAGTTTTCCTAAGAGATATAGCAGAAGTATATGATACGAAAAAGGAAATAGAAACTTTATCAAGAATTAATGGACAGCCTTCACTCGGAATCACTATCTCTAAAACAGGAGATGGGAATACGGTTGACGTTAGTGAGAAAGTAAGAAATCAGATTGTAGCTCTCGAGAAAAGATATGCAGAGGATAATCTGAGTTTTGAAATAGCAAATGACAGCTCCATATTTACACTAGAAGCGGCTAATCACGTTATCGATGATTTGATTTTAGCCGTTTTTTTAGTAGCTATTATAATGCTTTTCTTTTTGCATAACATAAGAAATGCCATCATCGTAATGGTTGCCATACCTGTATCTGTAGTGACGACCTTTGCCTTTATGAGTGTGGCTGGATTTACATTAAATCTTATGACCTTGCTTGCCCTATCATTAGTTATAGGAATTCTTGTCGATGATAGTATAGTGGTACTAGAAAATATCCACGCAAGGATGGAGAAGGGTGCAACGGCGAGAGAAGCATCTATGGGTACTTGGAAGGAAATAGGCTTATCTGTTTTTTCTATAACTATGGTAATTATAGTGGTTTTCTTACCTATAGGACTTGTATCAGGTATAGTAGCTGATTTGTTAAGACAGTTTTCTTTAGTAGTAGTGGCGGCTACAATAATTAGCTTGGTCGTATCATTTACATTGACACCATGGTTAGCTTCTAGATTTACTAAACTTACACATCTGGACAGTAAGAATATTGCACATCTCCCATTGATAGGATTCGAAAAAATAATCAAGGGTATTCAGGGCATATTCGGATCTATGCTTAGTATAGCATTGCGATGGAAAGTGCTTACGATTATCGTAATATTTGGTATGGTAGGAGCTTCTTTTACCCTTATGACAAATGGGTATATCGGAGCTGAGTTTGCGGCAAATGGCGATAATGGTGAGTTCCAGTTACAGATAGAATTACCGAAAGAATCTCCTCTAGAAGTTAATAATGTGCTTACGCAAGAGGTGGAAAAATACCTGCTTACTCTAGATGATGTTGTAACTGTTTTTACAACTGTAGGACAAAGTAGTGGTGCGATGAGTACGACTTCTACAGCCTACCTAAGCGAGATAAATATAAAGCTGGTGGAAGCTGGCGAAAGATCATTAACCTCTGACGAGTATGCAAGAAAAGTAAAAGAATATCTAAAGACGAACATACCTGGTGCTAAGTTTACTGCCGCTGCAGTAAGTATGGTAGGGGGTGGTACAGCTGCTCCGATACAGCTTACTGTGCAAGGTACGAATGTAGATGAACTCATTGCATTCGGAGAGTCACTAGTAAATGAAGTAAAACAGGTTAAAGGTACTGCTGAAGTAAAGTCTACAGTAGAAGGTGGTAGCCCAGAAATCAAAGTAGATATTAATAGAGAAAAACTTGCTGATCTAGGCTTATCCTTGAGTTCTGTAGGCGCAACTATGCAGAATGCATTTACGGGTAATACAGATACGAGATTTCAAGATGAGGAGTATGAGTATGATATCAGAATACAGTTAGATGCTTTTAACAGAAAAGATAAGAGCGATATCTCAGAAATCACTTTTCTTAATGACAATGGAGAGCTAATTGCACTGAACCAGTTTGCTGTGATAACAGAAGATTCTGGTCCATCTAGACTAGAGCGCAAGGATAAGATATCATCCCTAACCGTACAGAGCCAAGTTATAGGAAGAGATCTTGTATCTGTAGGAGACGAGATCCAGAATAGAATAGATAAGATGAACGTGTCGGAAGGAATAACGATCTCTCAGGGTGGAGACCTAGAAAGTCAGGCGGATGCATTCGGAAGTTTAATATTTGCTCTGCTTACTTCTATTCTTCTAGTGTATCTTATTATGGTAGCATTGTATGATAGTTACGTCTATCCGTTTGTGGTGATGTTTTCTATCCCTGTGGCCTTGATAGGGGCATTATTAGCACTCGCTTTATCTATGCAGAATATGTCAATTTTTGGAATGCTAGGACTGATTATGCTTGTGGGATTAGTTGTAAAAAATGCCATCCTTATTGTGGATTTTATAAATCAACTGAAAAGAGAAGGCATGGATAGAAAGAAGGCTGTAATCGAAGGAACCTTACAGCGTTTCCGTCCTATACTGATGACAACTATTGCCATGGTAATCGCTATGATTCCTATCGCTGTGGCATCAGGTGCAGGGTCAGAATGGAAAAATGGTCTAGCATGGGTACTGATAGGAGGACTGACAAGTTCCATGATACTCACTATGATTATTGTACCAGTAGCGTATAGACTAGCGGATGATATAGACGAGTGGATAGGAAAAAAATTAAAGAAAAAAGAAACGGTAGAATTAGCTCCGCAGATTAGCTAAGTCTATAAAATTAGATTTTAGAATAATAACATTAGTATCATAAATTATCAAAAAAAAAGCATTAAAAAAATAAACATGAAAAAATTAATTCTTTCAACATTGACATTTCTTGCAATTATAACATTTACAACTGCACAACAATCATTCGGCGTAAAAGGTGGTTTCCATTTATCTAATCTGGCAACGGATAAGGCAGAAATTCAAGAAACCAATAACAAACTAGGATATAGCATAGGACTTATGAATCGTACAGAAAAAGGTTTTATGGTTATCCAGACAGAATTTTTATGGACGCGAAAAGGCGCTAAATACACCTTGGCAAATGGAGCAACAGATGTAAATGCTAATCTGGATTATATAGAAATTCCACTTTCTTATGGTGTCACCCTATTTGATAGTCCGATCTCAGTATATGGAGGTGTATATGGAGCGTACTTAATAGGAGCCAATTATGAGTATGAAGATAGTAATGAAAATGTGATTGCTACTTATGATAGCAAAGACCGGTTCAATAAGTTAGATTTCGGAGCACAACTTGGATTACAGTTTAAGCTAGATAAGTTACTGATAGATGCAAGATATTCTAAGGGGATAAGAAATGTAGAAAGTGATGGTATCCAAGTAAATAATCAGGTTTTTGATGCAAATGACACGAAGAATTTCAATTTTCAAATAGGAGTTGGAATCTTATTCTAAGATAAATAAGAAGGGGTTATTGAATCATATAGGAAGGTTCTTCCATTAGCAAATTTCAATTTTTAATTAAGCAGCATAAAATTCCTCCTACTAGATACACCGTACTTTTTCAAATAATAAAAAATAAATAATGACAAGGCTAATTATTTCTATAATACTACTCACTATTTTTTCTAAGTCAGATATGCAAGCTCAATTATCAAGTTCGGGTATCAGTGATCTAGCACAAAAAGAGGCAGAAAAAATATCACTCGTGCTTAATCTCACTAAACATAATAAAAAGAAAATAGCTGAGGTCTACAGTCTTTATTATGGACAACTAGGGAATGCTATAAAGGCGCCGAAAAACTATACACGGAATGTAGAGCTTGCAGAAAAAACCAAGAATACAAGTATAGAAAAAATATTAGGTAATGCTAAATTCAAATCTTATCAGATTTTTGAATCTATATATACTAATGAGTCGCTAGAATATTACAAAACATTATCTACATCTATCAACAAAATAGAAGGTTTAGAAATCGAAATAGCTGAATATTATAGGCTTAAAATATTTCCAGTGATCTCTAAACTTAGACTAGATTTTAATGAAAAATTAGCCTATAAGGATAGACAGAAAATAGATAACATAAAGGACACCATCTATACCAACTTAACCATTTATAATGATTCGCTAGTTGTAGATAATTCTGAAAATCAAAGCCAGCTATATTATGATTTGCTATCATTTTCGTCCAAATACGATGACGATATCGCACAGGTATATCTTAAGGTAGATCCTTTTGTTTCGCGATGGACTTCTGATATAGAAGACATACTAGAACAGTATTATACTGAGAATCAAGTTGAAAATTTTGCTAACCAAGATATAGAGTTAAAGAAATTAGGTGTTCTAGGTTCAATAAATGAAATGAGCTTCTTATTACTTGAACCGTATAGCATACAGAAATTTTATAAAAATCTATTGCTTGTACAGCAGATAAAAAATAGTCTGACAGAAATTAGAGCAAAAAATTAATCATCCATAGCAAACAAGCTAAATTTTTAATTATGTGTATGTACACGAGTGATTCTTTTGATCAGCATATAGGAATTATTGAAATCGATATAGAAAAAATACTATCTAATGATTGTATTCAGAATAGGAAAAATAAAGAATATCAGTTTTCTCTAGAATGCAAAAAGAAGAACATCATAGCACATATAAATATTAAAGAAGAAGCTACAGATTTTAATTCTTTACTATCAGAGAAAAGTGTAAAATATTATTTTTTTACAATGGTAAATAAGATAGCACTAGTCACGAATAGAACCTGTGTTCCATTTTTAAATGGAGAAATAGAAAATCTTTCTTATGGTGTAGAGATCAAAATTTTTCATATTGATCAGATCTCTTACGCTAGAAAATGGCTTAGATAAAAATTAGAAGATTAGAAAAATAATTTTGATAATGACTACTTCGTAACAAATATTGAGTGAAAGAAATATTAATAGAACATAGGGAAATTTCATGGGCATTATTTGTTATAATCTCGACAATCGTTCTGGTGTTGATAAGCAACAAGAGTTTTAACTTAATGGAGAAAAAACTAAATAAAGGAAGAAAATTTCATTCTGTATTTGTCTCATTAAAAAAAATATTTAGAATATTCTTTGTTTGTTTAGGAATTGGAATGATAAGCTATCTGTTTGTAGATGAATCTTCTTATGTTCTTATAAATGATAATCTAGGAAGAGTATTTTGGTTTGGGCTTGTGTTTGTATTCATCGTGATAAGCCGTGCAATTTCTATAAGTTATTTTGAGAATAAAATAATGAATCTTTCTAGGAGAGATTCTGGAGATATCACACTCTATAAGTATATAAATTATCTAGTTACTGCTTTCATTTATCTTTCAGGAATAATTTTAATCGCACTAGCTGTGCCTGCATTAAAGAACTTAGCCACAGCAGCAGGGGCTAGTGCTGGTGCCTTAGCGCTTATTGCAGGAGTTGCCTCGCAAGAGGGAATATCCAATATTGTAGGAGGATTATTTATTGCTTTCTTTAAGCCTTTCAGATTAGGAGATATTGTAAAAATAGGGCAAGGCACCATGGGAAGAGTATTGACTTAGGGCATCGATTATAGAAATTTTTCATGAAGACCATATACCTTTTACAAAATGGTGGATAAGAAGGCAAACATTATACAACATAGAAAGAAAGATGAGCATCTCCTTAGACGAAAAAGAAAACATAGACCAGATATTTAAAAACATCTTATTAGCTGAGAAAGGGGAGCAAGAATGGAATACGCCGGAAGAAAGAATATGGGATACATATCAAACGATTAATTCTACTCGAAAAGGAAAAAAGGAAAACTTCATTTCCCAGAAAAAATAGGAAATGATTATTATTAATTAACAAAAAATGTAGTGAAGAAGGACAAAGATAAAAAGACTAAAAAAGATAAAAGCGCCATTCAAACCTTATTCCGGACTATCTCAAAAAATCATTATGCGCTACTTGCGATGATCGATCGTAAGGCTAATATTATTTTGACAATCAACTCCATAATTATTTCTATAATTTTAGGAGCAAGTTATTTAGCGCCTGAAGATCAAAAAACTGGTATTGAATTATTGACTACGATTACTATATATTTCAGCTTAGTGTCTATGATATTAGCAATATTGGCTATACGACCTCACCAATACAAAGATCCACAATCTATGCTGTATAGCGGGACGTTTACAAACAGCTCTCAGAAGGAATTTAAGGAATCCTTCAAAATAATGATGGAAAGCGGTGAATCAATTTATGAAAATATGATAGACGATCTGTATTGTCTGGGGCAGTCAATTAAAAATCGTCAGAAATTAGTCTTCTATTCGATCACAACTTTTGTTCTAGGTATAATAACTAATTTACTGATAAGCTTTCTTTATTTGTAGAGCGCTTCTAATTTTAGAACAAGGATTAAATTTCAAATTTTATTATGTCAGCTTTATATTTGTTTTCAGATCAAATCGTGAGATTAACACAGTGGTGTTTGCTTGTCTTTTTTTATTTATCTGGGCATACTATCATGGGACAGGATATAATAAATATTTCTCTCCCTAATAAGCCGATAATACATACAGCTTACTTGGTAGGGGATAGTGGTGGAATGGATACCGATAACCCACCGAACAATATCGTTCTAAGCACGATAAAAGAATCTATCAAAGGTGATAACAATGCTTCGTTGTATTTTTTGGGAGACAATATTTATCCTGTTGGCTTGAGAGACAGCACCTTAAGAGTTACTTCTGATTCTGATATTCTTGGTCTTCATATCGACCTTGCAGAATCTATCGATAAGAAGAGTTATATGATTCCAGGGAATCACGATTGGGCAAGTACTTCACTAGATTACAATAGTATGGTAGGAATAAATAACTATCTAGTAGAAAATAGTAAGAATCTATTGCTCCAGCCAGCTAATGGTTGTCCAGATCCTTATGTGATCAAGATTTCTAAAGACCATATTTTTATACTCATAGATAGTCAATGGTGGGTGGAAAATGCCGATGATGAGAATCTATCGTATGATAAATGTGAGATTACTAGTAGACATGCATTTGCACTAGAATTGGAAAGTATTTTTTTTAAACATAAGAATGATCAGATAACTGTTCTACTTCATCATCCACTAATGTCAAATGGTAATCATGGTGGAAATTTTTCATTCAGACAACACCTCTTTCCCATTACGGATTTACGTCCAAATCTTTACATCCCGTTGCCAATGATAGGTTCGATATTACCTATTTACAGAAACCTAGGGATTAACAAACAAGATGTTTCTTATCATTGGAACAAAAAATTGAAATCAACTTTTGATAGAATAATCGCTAACTCTGGAGCTAAGCGTATATTATTTATTTCAGGCCATGAGCATTCTCAGCAACTTTTCAGTCCCGAACCAATTATTAGTAAATCACAAATCCATCACCTAATTAGTGGTAGCGGCTACAAACAATCTTATGTGCGAAAAGGTGGTAATTCAGAGTTTGTATCCAATGAACGAGGGTACCAAAAACTATACTTCTACACAGATGGATCTGTATGGCTAGATATTATAGCTGTGTCAGCGCAAGATGAATCAATTACTATTTTCAGGTCCGAATTATTTAGTAATAACAAACAAATAGATACTATTACAAGCCGAATATATCCAGAGTTAAAAGACAGTGTAAATGTGAGGCCAAGCAAGACTTTTAAAGTGGGAAAATTTGGAAGATTTTTTGTTGGAGACCAATATCGCGATGTCTGGAAAACAAAAATAAAAGTTCCTGTAATCGATTTACAAACTATAAAAGGAGGTCTTGTTCCTGTAAAATTAGGTGGAGGTGCGTCATCAAATTCTTTGCGGCTTGTAGACCATCAAGGAAGGGAGTACATACTGAGATCTGTTGTAAAAACTTATAAGCGATTTCTCAAAAATAAATACAGTGATATTATCTGGTTAGACTATTATGGTGACGAAAATGCTTCTGCACTTCCTTATGGTACGCTATCTATTGGTAAATTATCAGACGCTATAGATATTCCTCATAGTAATCCTAAGCTTTACTATCTCGCACATCAAGAAGCGCTGGGACCATACAATGAAATGCTAGAAGAGGGGCTGTACATGCTGGAAAATAGGCCAGATGGAAAATTATGGTCTAATCAAAAATCATTTGGTTATGCACCTGACATCGTTAGTAATAATGATATGAGGAAGGCAGTTATGTCAAAAGCCACGCACAAGGTGGATCAGCAAAGCGTTCTGAAGGCTAGACTTTTTGATATGTGGGTTCACGACTGGGATAGACATGCAGATCAGTGGAGATGGTCTAAAAATGAAGTAGGAAAAATGACGACCTATAAACCGATTCCTAGAGATAGAGATTGGGTTTTTTTTAAATATGATGGACTGATATATTCTTTAATAGGAAAATATATAGAGAGAAAGCATAGTTCTTTCAAGAATGAGATTTCAGATTTAAAGGGTCTTAATATATCACCAGCGCATTTTGACCGAGCTAACTTGAACGAACTAGAGTGGGAACAATGGGAGAAGGTAGTTGCAGAAATGCAAGAGAATCTTACAGACGAACTGATATATAATGCATTATCTGATATGCCAGAGGAAATACTCCCGATAGTAAGAGAAGAAATCTTAGGTAAGCTTATCATAAGAAGAAATGATCTAGATAAGTATGCTCTAGAATACTATAAAATACTTTCTAAAGAGGTATCCATTGTAGGAACTGATAACAAAGATTTCATTCAAGTGACGCCGCTAGTCGGGGACTCTACTAAAGTATCGTTAGTCTCAAAAAGGAACAAGAAAAAAGATATCCAAAAGTATTCCCGTTCGTTCTCTAATGAAGAAACAAAGGTGATTAGAATATATGGTTTACAAGGAAAGGATAAAATCTCTATTGACAGTGGATATAGTGATATAGATATACAATTTATCGGTGGCTTAGATATTGACAAAGTTAACTACGATCAGGATGCAAGTACTGAGGTAACGGTGTATGATAATGTCAATGGGATAGAAATTCCTAAAAACAAATTTATCAAGTCTAAACTAAGTAATAAGATAGCCAACAATAGATATGATCCTAATGATTTTAAGTATAATTCTGTAATACCAACAGCAACCATAGGATCTACTTTTGACGAAGGTCTTTGGCTGGGAGTAGGGTTTATAAAAACTTTTCAAGGTTTCCGTAAATCTCCTTTTGCTAGCAAACATGCGTTATCTCTAAAAGTTGCACCTTTTACAGCTGCCTCGTTAATGCTAGATTATAGTGCTACTTATAATATTGCTAATAGCGACTTGCAATTATTAACAGATGTATTTTTCCATAATCCCGACTACGTCAATTTTTTTGGGATTTTTAACGAAAGAAATAATACGAATGACAGTCAATTTAACAGAGTAAAATTATCAAGTTTTGGATTGGAAACAAAAATGAGAAAGTTTTGGAATCGAGATGCCATCTCTGTTAGCCTCGGTCCGTATATCAAAAGTTTTAATATAGATGAGGACGGCGACCGTATTATAGAAAACTACGACCTGCTTTCTAAAACGTATGATGATGATGAATTTTATGTAGGAAGTACAGCAAATCTAACATTAACCGCAATGGATAACTTGAACAAGCCTTCTTCTGGATTTAAATATAGCTTAGATCTAGATTACAACAAGGGCATCGACCTTGCATATAATGCCATCAATATATACTCAGATTTTGTTTTTTATCTTCCAGTATTACAAAGTCCCGATATTGTATTTGCTGGAAATCTAGGTTTTGCTACCCAGTATGGTTCCTCCGACTGGTATATGACACCCTCGATAGGTGCCAATAATCACCTGAGATCATTAAGAAATGACCGGCTGAGAGGAGAGAGCATCTATTACCATCAGTTCGAATTGCGTAGTCATATGGTAAGTTTGCAAAATAGATTTCTTCCTATGGATGTAGGTATCACCGTAGGTTACGAGGGGGCAACAGCAACCTACAACGATACAACTACCTCTTTGAAAGGACTGAGCATAGGGCTTTCTATGAATATTGCAGACCTAGTAATCATTCACCCCTATTTTGCGAGAGCGGAAAAATTAAATGCTTTTGGTCTAAGTATGGGATTTAAATATTAAAATTTGGTTAGCTGTTAAGACTTTTGATGCGCAACCAAATCTATAAAACAGGTAAAGAAGCTTCT